>JGI24120J20309_1000732_pt1 | contig 14231 bp, 14 predicted proteins | sample SubbioAug_CSW13A_FD_20309 | JGI IMG/M metagenome (IMG submission 20309) | reverse complement strand
CGGCGGCTGAGCGCAGCCCGACAGAGTGAGCAGGGCGCCCGCCGCGCCGGCCATGAGAAGAGTTTTCATCCGGAAGCTCCCGTACGCCATGGTCGTGACGGTGTACGGGAGCGACCGGCAGGTCGAGTGAAATCGCGGTAAGCTTGAGCCTACTGTCCCGGACGGGAGCCCGCGCCCTCGCGCCGCGCCAGGAAGGCCAGGCGCTCGAACAGATGCACGTCCTGCTCGTTCTTCAGCAGGGCGCCATGCAGCGGCGGGATCAGCTTGGTGGGGTCGCGTTCCTTGAGCGCTTCAGCGTCGATGTCTTCGACCATCAGCAGCTTAAGCCAGTCGAGCAGCTCAGAGGTCGACGGCTTCTTCTTCAGGCCCGGCACCTTGCGCATGTCGTAGAAGATGCGCAGGGCCTCGGCGACCAACTTCTGCTTGATCCCGGGATAGTGGACCTCGACGATCTGGTTCATCGTGTCGGCGTCGGGGAAGCGGATGTAGTGGAAGAAGCAGCGGCGCAAGAAGGCGTCGGGCAGTTCCTTCTCGTTGTTCGAGGTGATGATCACGATGGGGCGGATCGCCGCCTTGATCGTCTCATTGGTCTCGTAGACGTAGAATTCCATCCGATCGAGCTCCTGCAGGAGGTCGTTGGGGAATTCGATGTCGGCCTTGTCGATCTCGTCGATCAGCAGCACGGGGCGCTTGGGGGCGTCGAAGGCTTCCCAGAGCTTGCCCTTCTTGATGTAATTCTTGACGTCCTTGACCCGCTCATCGCCCAGCTGGCTGTCGCGCAGACGGGTGACGGCGTCGTATTCATAAAGCCCCTGGTGGGCCTTGGTCGTCGACTTGATGTGCCAGGTGATCAGTTCGGCGTCGAGCGCCTTGGCGATCTCGTAGGCCAGCACGGTCTTGCCGGTGCCGGGCTCGCCCTTGATCAGCAGGGGACGTTCCAGCGCGACGGCCGCGTTGACGGCGACCTTCAGATCCTCGGTGGCGACGTAATCGTCTGTGCCTTCGAAACGCTCGGCCATATGAGCTCCCAATGTCCGCGGGTTCAATGCGGCCCGCGTTCGAACAAATGTTTCAACTGACGCCAACCTAAAGGGCGGCGCGGGACATTCAAGCGGCTTGAGCATCTGAAGGGCCGGCAAGGCGCGCCCGCCGCCGGAATAGGCCTCCCCGGTGGTTAGACGCGGCGCAGGTCGGGGCCGCCCGACTGGCCCAGGGCCATAGCCATCTCGGACAGCATCGGCGCCCAGTCGCCCAGGGCGCTGGCGGTGAAGACGCGCATCTGCGGGTACCAGGGGTAGTGGTCGCTCCCCAGCCTGGGCCAGGCGCCAGGCGCCGAGGTGATCCAGGCGCTGGCGCCGCAGGCGCCGGCCAGGTTCACAGTCGCATTGGGGAACCCGACCACCAGATCCAGGGCGCAGGTGAGGGCGGCGATGTCGTCCAGGTCCTGCTTCAGATCGATCCCGGGGGGCGTCCAGATTTCCACCCCCATCTCCCGCCGGGCCTGGTCGAGCTCAGCGGCGCAATCGCCATACTGCAGGTTGACGAAGCTGACGCCCGGAACCGCGAGCACCTCAGCCCAGGCCTCGAAGGGGGAGAAGTAGCGTCGGCGGGCCCCGTTCATCAGGCCGCTCTTCCAGAGAAGCCCCACCTTCAGGCCGGCCGGCGCCTGCTTCAATGCCTCGCGCCAATGGGCCACCCGATCGGGGGCCGGCGTCAGAAAGCCAGGGCGAGGCGGAAACGAGTCCACCGTGGGTCGGAAGCGTCGCAGCAGGGACCCCATAGGCGCCCAGTAATCCAGCGCCTCGTCTTCGGCCAGGAAGGGCGCCACCCGCACGGTCCGTCCCCCCACGGCATAGGTCGCGTGGCCGCCCACCCGGGCGCTGGGGAAGCTGCGTTGGAACAGGGGGATCAGGCGGGGCTCCACCGCCAGGGTCAGACGCCCCTTGGGGCCCAGGGCCTCGATCACCTCAGGGATGAGGTTTGCGAACATCACCTCATCGCCCAGGCCCTGCTCGCCGAAGACCAGCAGCGAGCGGCCGTTCAGGTCGGTCTCCGGGGTCCACGGCGCGCCGGGCGACTGAAACTGCGTGCGGTCGGCGAACTGCGGGTGCAGGCGCGCCTCATAGTCCGCCCAGCCTTCGGCGGTGCGGCCCAGCTCCATCAGGATGGTGGACCGCGACAGACGCATCATCTGGCGTTCATCCTGGGCTATGGTTCCCGCCAGGGCGATGTCGCAGTCGGCGAGGGCCTCCTCCGGCCGGCCCAGGGACAGGCGAACATTGCCCCTGTTGTACTGAGCCTTGGGGAAGTTGGGCTGCAGACGCAGAGCCTCATCAAAGAAGGTGTGCGCCGCCTCCAGATCCCCTTGTTCGGTGACGATGGTCCCCAAGGTGTTCCATGGCATGGCCGCGGTGGGATTGGCCTCGATGGCCGGCCGGAGGATCTCAATGGCTTCCTCGGCGCGGTCCTGATCCCGGATGGCGCAGGCCAGGTTGTTGGCCCCCTCCGGATGGTTCGGCTTGGCGGCGAGGAAGTGGCGGAAGAGCTTCTCGGCCTCGACCTTCATGCCCATGCGAAAAGCCAGGCGGCCGAGGTCATTGGCGACGTCGGCCTGGTTAGGCAGCAGGGCCAGAGCCGATTCGTAGCAGGTGATGGAGCTGGTGAAGTCGCCCGCCCGTTCCCGGGCGATGGCCAGCAGGTACCAGGCGAAACCATTCCGCTCGTCCTGCTCCAGGGCCTGGATGGCCAGGCGACCGCCTGTCTCGTGGTCTTCAGCCTCCAGGGCGGTCACCGCCCGGTTGAGCAGGGGCTCCACGGACAGGGCCTTCAGTTCGCTGATGGCGGCGTTCAGCCGTCGCAGGGCGTCCTGGGACCCGGCCGTTCCCATGGCGTCGGCCGCGCGGCCGGGAGAGGTCGGTCCAGGCTGGGCGGCCGAGAGGGCGATGGCCGAGGTTTCGCTGGTCCGGCTGGGGCGCGTCATCCCGACTCCATTTCCTGGGTGAACAAAGCGATGCTTCGGTCCATTATGGTTACCTCTTGCTTAAGCGCGGCCTTCCGTCGCAGGGCCAGCAAGGGCTCGTTAACAGTCCCCGCCTAGCTTGGGTCTGTCCGCTGCGCCGCCTTGACGGCGGCCAGTCCGGGCTCAACGCGTCGGGGCGCGTAATTGGGGGTCGAGCATTGCCGCTCAAGCTGTCGCTGAAACCGGGCGAGAAGTTCGTTCTTAACGGCGCTGTCGTTCAGAATGGCGATCGTCGCGGGACCCTGGTGCTCCAGAACAAGGCGTCTGTTCTTCGTGAGAAGGACATCATGCAGCAGGACGAGGTGACGACGCCGGCGCGGCGCGTGTATTTCCCTGTCATGATGATGTATCTCGATGAGGCGGGCGCCGAGCGTTACTACGATGAATTTGTCCGGCGGCTTTCGGAGTTCATGAGCGCCGTCCGGAACCCTGCGGTGCTCGCAGAGTGCGTCTCCATCTCCAAGCACGCCATGACCCGAGAATACTATAAGGCGCTCATGCTGTGCCGGAAACTTATCGACTACGAGGACGAGGTGTTCGGTAATGTCCCTACGAGCCTACCAACAGGCGGCGCAGAGAGCTGAATCCCCGCGCGAGGCGGAATACCGCCTTTTCGCCCAGGTGACTCGTGCGCTCATCGAGGCGTCCAAGGCCGATCCCTTCGACTTCGGGACCCGCGCCGACGCCCTGGATTGGAACCGGCGGCTATGGATCGCGCTGGGGGACGACTGTGCCCATACCGACAATGGCCTGCCTGAGGCCCTGCGGGCGCAGATCATTTCGCTCAGCATCTGGGTCCAGAAGCACACCAGCGCCGTGATCCGTCGCGAGGATGACTTCGAGGCCCTGATCGATGTGAACCGAATCATCATGCAGGGGCTATCGCCCTCGGCGGCCGAGGCCGCCTGACCAGGCTCCAGTCCTACTGAACCGATTGAAGGCCCGGCCCCGCGCCGGGCCTTTTTCGTATGCGCCGCCGTTCCTGCCGCCCCGGCAGATTTGACTCGGCGATTACTGCCCAGAGCGGTTGGGGCGTGGTTTCCCGCCCATGAAAAGTCTAGGTGAATCAGGCGTTTACTGAGCGCTCGGACCTGGGCGCCCTTGGCGCGCCAATTGCGACGCCTCACGCGAGCCAACAAAGGCTCTCCGGTGAAAAATCGCCGGGTACCCGACCAGAATGGAAGGACAAGGCCATGCCGATGAATTCGGTCAACACCAATGTCGGCGCCATGGTGGCGCTTCAGAACCTCAACAAGACGAATACGGACCTCAACACCACTCAGAACCGGATCAACACCGGCCTGAAGGTCGGCAGCGCCAAGGACAACGGGGCTATCTGGGCGATCGCTCAGAACCAGCGGTCCAACTCCGGCGCGCTGAACGCCGTCAAGGAATCGCTTTCCCGGTCGATCTCGACCGTGGACGTGGCCCTGTCGGCGGGGGAGAGCGTCTCCGATCTGCTCCTGCAGATGAAGGAGAAGTCTCTCGCGGCCTCCGACACCACCCTGGATGCGGCCAGCCGCACGGCCCTGAATGATGACTTCAAGGCCCTGCGCGACCAGATCACCAAGGTGGTCACCAACGCCGTGTTCAACGGCGCCAACATGATCACGGCGACCACCCCGACCACGGTCGCGGCGCTCGCCAGCTCCGATGGGGTGAACAAGATCACGGTGGCGGCGCAGAACCTGGCGCTTGGCGGCGGCAATGTGACGATTGCGGCGACGGCCTCCATCGGAACCCAGACGACGGCTGCGGCGATGATCGCGACGATCAACACCTCAATCGCCAACGTCTCGGCCGCACTGTCCAAGCTCGGCACCGGATCCAAGGCGCTGAGCTCGCACATGGAGTTCGTCGGCAAGCTGCAAGACTCCATCGACGCCGGGGTCGGCAACCTGGTCGATGCGGACCTGGCCAAGGAGAGCGCCAAGCTCCAGTCGCTGCAGACGAAGCAGCAGCTGGGCATCCAGGCCCTGTCCATCGCCAACCAGTCGTCGGGTACGATCCTGTCGCTGTTCCGTTAACGTCTTGAGGCCGGGCGGCGCGCTCGCGTCGCCCGGCAGACTTTTCACCGGGCAGGTCGCGCCCGGCGATTTTTGCCGGGTTGCGCTCGGCAGAAATTACCGGGCATTTTGGCGGTCGGCAGAAACTGCCGGGCCAAAACGTGCCTAACGCCCCTATAACGCAATGATTCCAGATATTTGAGAGCGGGCCTCCCGCCAAGGCGACTTGGCGCGTCCGTTGCTGCCCTATGGTCCGGGCAAAACGCCCACGGCGGTCAAAACGACGGCCGGCTTCCTTAAGAACAAGGACCTAGGCGCATGAATAGCGTTAACACCAACATCGGGGCGATGGTCGCCCTGCAGAACCTCAACAAGACCAGCGGCCAGCTCGGTGAAGTTCAGAACCGTATCAATACGGGCCTGAAGGTCGCCAGCGCCAAGGACAACGGCGCCGTTTGGGCCATCGCCCAGAACCAGCGTTCGAACTCCGGCGCCCTGAATGCGGTCAAGGACTCCCTCCAGCGCTCGATCTCGACGGTGGACGTGGCCCTTTCGGCCGGCGAGAGCATCTCCGACACCCTGCTCCAGATGAAGGAAAAGGCCCTGGCCGCTTCCGACACCACTCTGGACGCCGCCAGCCGCACGGCCCTGAACGATGACTTCAAGGCCCTGCGCGACCAGCTGGCGAAGGTCGTGGACAACGCCGAGTTCAACGGCGCCAACATGATCAAGGCCACCACCCCGACCACCGTCGCCGCCCTCGCTTCGGCCGATGGTGTGAACAAGATCACTGTGGCGGCCCAGAGCCTTGCGCTCGGCGGCGCCAACGTGACCGTTTCGGCCACGGCCTCGATCGGCACCCAGACCACGGCCGCGGCCATGATCGCCACGGTGAACACCTCGATCGCCAACGTGTCCTCGGCCCTGTCCAAGCTCGGCACCGGGTCCAAGGCTCTGTCCTCGCACTTCTCCTTCGTGAGCAAGCTGCAGGACACGATCGACGCCGGCGTGGGCAACCTCGTCGACGCCGACCTGGCCAAGGAAAGCGCCCGTCTCCAGTCGCTGCAGACCAAGCAGCAGCTGGGCATTCAGGCCCTGTCCATCGCCAACAGCTCCAGCTCCTCGCTGCTGGGCCTGTTCCGTTAATCCGCTTACCAGCCCCGGGCGCCTGGCGTCCGGGGCTGGCCGAGGCCGGCGGGGAGGGCGACCTCTCCGTCGGCGTCGGTCCTCTAGCAGGGAGGCCGGCGACAGAAAGGTCCCGGTCACGACAGTATGGAAAACAGAGTGGCGGCTGTGGCGGCCACGAACAGAGCCAGCTTCGAGCGGCCCACGCCCCAGGCGACCAGGACCGCACCGGAAGTCGCTCCGCGACCCGCCCCCAAGTCCGAACAGGCCGATCTCAGATTGATCATCGAGGAAGACGCCGCCGTCGGCGCCTATGTCTACAAGACCGTTGATCGACACACCGGCGAGGTGATCTCGCAGATCCCCCGGGAAGAGGTCCTCAGGATGCGCGACCGGCCTGAGTACGAAGTCGGCGACGTGGTGAGCACCCAGGTCTGACCCGCAGGTCCGGCGCGCCGGGTCTGAAGAAGATGAGTCGTTTCAACCGTCTCGGTCCGCCGAGGCGGCCGCAGGCGTTTGCGCGTTAACCATCTAGACACCATGATTCCATAGCTTGCCCTTCGAACAGCAACCCGCGACTCGTCCCATGAGGCGAGGCGGGCGGCGGACGATGAAGGAGGTCCGGGCCATGGCGATCAGTGTTCACACCAACAAGTCTGCGTTGGTCGCACTGCAGAATCTGAACCGCACGAACGACGAGCTGTCGGGAGTTCAGAACCGCATCAGCACCGGCCTCAAGATCGGCAACGCCAAGGATAACGCTTCGGTCTGGTCCATCGCTCAGGGGCAGCGGGCCGACATCGGCGCTCTCGGCGCGGTGAAGATGAGCCTGAACAGGGCTCAGTCGATTTCCGAGGTCTCCATGGCCGCCGGCGAGTCGGTGTCCGACCTGCTGGTGCAGTTGAAGGAAAAGGTCGTCGCGGCGATGGACACATCGCTGGACGCGTCCTCGCGCACGGCGCTCAACTCCGACTTCAAGTCGATCCTCCGCCAGATCACTCAGGTGGTTGAAAACTCGGAGTTTGACGGCGCCAACATCCTGGACGGCTCCGTGGCAGGCTCGATCCGCTTCCTCGCCAACGCCGACGCCAACGCCTACATCACGCTCTCGACCCAGAACATGTCTCTGGGCGGGGCCATCATCACCATGGCTGCGACGGCCTCGATCACCACTTCTACGTTGGCGGCGGGCATCCTGACACAGCTGGACGCCTCGATCGCCAATGTGAACCAGTCGCTGGGCAGCCTCGGCGCCCAGGCCAAGCAGATCGAGGCGCACAACAAGTTCGTCTCCAAGCTGACCGACGTGCTGACGTCTGGCGTCGGCAATCTGGTGGACGCCGACCTGGCCAAGGAGAGCGCGCGCCTGCAGGCCCTTCAGGTCCAGCAGCAGCTGGGCGCCCAGGCCCTGTCCATCGCCAATGAGGCGCCGCAGGTCATCCTGTCGCTCTTCCGCTAACACCCATTCAGAGTTCTACACGGGGCGTCGAAATGAGCCCGGACCACAGGCCTGGTCCGGGCTCACTTCGTCTGTAGGCCTTAACCCCCTGTAAGCTCCGCAGGCCTGATCATGAGCGCGCAGGCGCCTGCCTGTGAGGGGGACCCCTTGATCGGCTTCGATTCCAACCTGCTGGTGAACTACTACCAGTCCAAGCTCACCGGGCTCGGCGGCGCGTCGAGCAGCGGGGGGACTGGAGTCGCGACCAAGTATGCGCCGACGGCGCCCTGGTCACCCCAGGCGAAGCCCGCCGACACCTCAGCCCTGCTGAAGACGGCTCTTCAGGGCGGCAAGCTCATCGATGAGGGCGCCGCGAGCCTTGATCTCTCCGGAGCGAGCTCAGACTACAAGAAACTCTTCGCCCTCTATCAGGGGCTGGGAACGCTGACCGCCCTGGCTGAGCGCGCCAACGCCAAGAACCTGACCAGCTTTGATTCGTCGCGCATCCTCGCAGCCTTCAACAAGGGCATGGCGGAGGTGGCCGGCTATGTGGACACCGCCGCCTTCGAAAAGGTCCGGCTCGGCTTCGCCGAAGTGTCCGACACCTCCCGCGCAGCGATCGGCATCGCCCGGGCCAAGACCGAGTATGTCACCGCGCCCCTGGTCACGGGCGTCGCCGACAGCGCCGTGCCCGCCTTCGCAGGCGACGTCCGCTTCAACATCGCTGTCCAGCAGATCAATTCGAGCCAGACGGTCCAGATCGATCTGGCGGAGATGGGCGCCCAGACCCGCACCCTCCCCAATGTGATCAATCACATCAACGCCAAGCTCGAAGCCGCTGGCGTCACGACGCGATTCGCCCAGGAGCGGATTCCTGGAGCCGAGCGCTCCTATCAGTCGGGCGGCAAGACCATCAAACTGGCTCCGGCCCCCGATCAGTGGGCCATGAAGATCAAGACCGACATCACCGAAAAGGTCACCTTCCAGGCGGTGGACACGGCGCCAGCCGTCTATCTGACGCAGAAGGTCGGCGACCCCGATCCGGACGGCAAGCCCGAAACCAAGGACGGCGTCCAGGTCAATCAGCTCCTCAAGTTCCAGACCGAGGCCGGCGTCGTGCCGGCGCCGTTGCAGCCCGCCGGCGAGGCCAACTGGGTCGAGGGGCGCATCTTCGCCAAACCTCTTGAGGGCGCCATCGAGACCGTCCGCGCCACCCAGGTCGGCAGCGATGGCTCCGTCTATGTGCTGGCCGATATCACCGGCCCGGCGGGTGGTCAGGCGATCAAGGGCGCGCGCGACGTCGCCCTGATGAAGTACGATTCCGCCGGCAAGCTGCTCTACACCCGCGTTCTGGGCGCGGCCGACGACGCCAAAGGTCTGGCTCTGGCCGTTTCCGCCGATGGTCAGGTGGCGGTGGCGGGTTCGGTGACCGGCGGACTGAACGGCGCCGTGGACGGCCCGCTGAACTCCAGCACCTCGGCGGCCCTGGCCGACAAGAGCGACAGCTTCGTCACGGTGTTTAACGCCAAGGGCGAGGAGCTCTGGACCGCCCGTCGCGGCGCGCGCATGGAGGACGAGGCCAGCCAGATCACCTTCGGACCCGACGGCAAGGTCTATGTGGCCGGCCGGTCCAAATCGACCATGCCAGGAACTACTGCGCTCGGCGGTTGGGACTCCTATGTGGAAGGCTTCAGCGTCAACGCCAAGGGCGAACCCCACGCCCTGTTCACCCAGAGCTTCGGCACGGCGGCGGACGACCGGCCTGCGGGTCTCGTCCTTGATGGAAACGCCCTGGTCACCGCCAGCGTCGAGGATGGCCGCGCCGTGGTGCGCCGTTTCGACATCTCCAGCGGCGCGCCGGTTCAGACCGCCATGCGCGATCTGGGCGATCTCCAGGGTGGCTCCATCACGGGACTGGCGCTGGACGGGGGCCAACTGGTGATCGCGGGTTCGACCCGCAATGCGGCCCTGGACGCTGGGACCGTGACGCGGGCCCATGCGGGGGGCGTCGACGCCTTCGCCGCCCAGATTTCGGCCGACCTCTCGACGACCCCCGGCGACGCCGTGGCCTATTATGGCGGGGCAGGGGACGACAGGGCCGCCGGCCTCGCCGTCTCCAATGGCCAGGTCTGGATAACCGGTCAGGCGGGCGGAGCCCTGCCGGACCTCGCGGCCATGGGCAAGGCCGATGGTTTCCTGGCGCGCCTGGATGTGGCCGCTGGCGCAGTGGCCTGGTCTCAACAGTTCACCGGCAAGGACGGACACGCCGTCCCCGGCTCCATCGCCATCGCCCAGCAGGGCGCCAGCGTCCTCGATCGGCTGGGTCTGCCCACCGGCGAGCTCAGCTTCAGCGGCTCCTCCAAGCTGACCGCGGTCAGCGCGCTTCGGGCTGGCGACCAGTTCAACATCGCGGTCAATGGCGGCCGGCCAAAGGCCATCTCTATCGCCGTGGATGAGACGCTTGAGAGCCTGATGCTCAAGATCCGCCGGGCGACCGGCTTTCAGGTCAAGGTGGACACCGCCGTCACCGACGGCGTGCGTCGCCTGCAGATCAAGCCTCTGAACGACCGCTCGGTGATCGAGCTGACGCCGGCGGCGGCGGGCCAGGACGCCCTGTCGATCCTGGGGCTCAAGGAAGGCGTGATCCGGGCCAGCAAGATCGAGGATGGCAAGACAGTTGCGGCCGATGGCAAGGCCAACTTCTACGGCCTGGGACTTCACTCGAAGATCAATCTGAGCAGTCCCGAGCAGGTCAGGCACGCCATCTCCGAGCTGACCCAGGCCCAGGGCGTGATCCGCAAGATCTATACCGACCTGCGCGACGCGGCCACGCCCAAGAGCGTGCTGGCCCAGCGGCAGGCCGCCAGCACCGGCCAGGCGCCGGCCTATATGACCGCCAGGATCGCCAACTATCAGGCGGCGCTGGATCGGCTTACCGGCGGCGGGTAGGGGCCTTCTTGAAACCTTCGCACGGTCGGTCTAGAGCCGCCCGTGATCGTGCAGGCCGGTCCTGCGCGGGCCAGGATCGCAATTTTATCGGGGCGTTTGGGTCCCCGATGTGGTCTTTGGCAGGAATCCCCGCGTGCGAGGCCCCATGGACTTCCTGAACGACCGTCGCGTTGTGCTGTCCCTCATTGGCGGGGCGCTGGCTCTGCTGGCGGGCATGGGCATCGCCGTAGGCCTGCTGGCGCGCGGCGGTGATGAGCCGGCTGAGGATCCGCCAGCCTCCAAGGCGGGCCTTGTGGTCGAGACCACCGAGATGGACGACGGCCGCCTTGATCCCGCCAGACCGCTGCGTTGCTTCGTTGGCGGTCAGTTCGTGGGCGAGGTGACGCTGAGCGAATGCGCACAGCGCAATGGCGTCGCCACCGGCGCCCTCGATGTCGGGGTCGATGAGACCGGCGCCCTGGCCGCGGCCGATGCAGCGGGCACCGTGCTAACCCCGCTGCCGCCGCCGGTGGAGACGGTGACGCCCGCCGCTACGGCGCCTCGCGAGGCGGCCGCGCCGTCGGCCACTGAAACCGCCGCTCAGGCCGCCCCGGCCGGCGCCTGCTGGCGCTATACCGACGCCGAATGGCGTCGCCTGCCTGGCGACCTGACCCTCAACGCCTGCGTCCAGGCCCTGTTCGCCGGGCGCTGCGAATCCCCTGGCGGGGCCACCTATGGCCGCTGGATGCAGCAGACCCTGCGTCTGGTGCCAGGTCGGGTGGAGGTCTCGGCCGACAACCGGCGCTTCCGCACCCTGGCGGAGCAGGGCGCGGGCTGCGCTATCGCGCCGATCGGTTGAGGCTTCGCCCCGGCGGCGATCTGCGTGTAGGATTTGGTCATGCTGAGAACCGCCATCCTTCTGGGCGCCTGCGCCCTCGCGCTCGCCGCCTGTCAGAAGCGCACCTACCCCCCTGGAGACCCTGGGGTCTGCTACCAGGTGGTCCGCACGCCTGAAGGCGCGCTCAAGTACAACAAGATCCCCGGGACCCAGCCAGACCTCGAGCATTGCGCCGCAGCCCTTGAGGCCATCCGGATCCGGTTCCTGCAGATGGGCGGCTCCACCCGGACCCTTGTGGGCGCCTATCAGGGGAATTTCATCTTCGTCCAGCGCGAGGGTATCTTCACCTCTCGCGCCTGGGAGCAGAATCGATATCTGGCCCTCGTGCGCACGGGCGACGGGCGCCTGGCCATCCCGGGCGCCATGCCGCAGCAGCCGGCGCAATGAGAACGTATGTGGAACATTGGCGTTGATCGCGCCGATCTGCGGCGCTAGCCTTAGGGCTCGCTGCGGTTTTAATTTTTCGAGAGCTTCAAGGACATCGACATGGCGGGCAGCGTCAACAAGGTCATTCTGGTCGGCAATCTGGGCGCTGACCCGGAAATCCGCGCCCTGTCGTCCGGCGACCGGGTGGCCAATCTTCGCATCGCGACCTCGGAAACCTGGCGCGACCGGTCCTCGGGCGAGCGCAAGGAGCGCACCGAGTGGCACCGGGTGGTGATCTTCAACGAGAACCTGGTGAAGGTGGCCGAGAGCTATCTGCGCAAGGGCTCCAAGGTCTATATCGAGGGCGCCATCCAGACCCGCAAATGGACCGACCAGAGCGGCGTGGAGAAGTACTCCACCGAGATCGTGCTCCAGAAGTTCCGCGGCGAGCTGACCATGCTCGATGGCCGTGGCGGCGATGGCGACGAGGGTGGCGGCTCCGGTGGCGGCTTCTCCTCGAGCGGCACGCGCAGCCAGCCGTCTGGCCCCCGGGAGGACTTCTCCGCCGACCTGGACGACGAAATCCCCTTCTGATCCTGGCTCTCAGCCAGCAGACGCCAATGCGGCCGGTCCCCTACGGGGCCGGCCGTTTCTGTTGGATGACGGCGGGCTGGCCATGGTCAAGCCTACGCAGCCCTACCTAGGGGGAGGGCCCGAATGTCGGAGGCGCTCGCCAGGGCCTATCAACATCCTCAGTAACTTACGCCCTGGCGACAGGGCCGCAGCTTGAGGACCGCTTCCATGACCGCCCCGCTCGTTGACCTCTCCATCCATCACGCGCCCAAAGGTGTGTCTGACGCCGTCGCCCTGGGTTTCACCAAGCTGCTGCGCTTCACCGCCGACACCTTCTTCGCCAAGCGCTATGGCCACCGGGCCGTGGTGCTGGAAACCGTCGCGGCCGTGCCGGGCATGGTCGGCGCCACCATCAATCACCTGACCTGCCTGCGGCGCATGTGCGACGACAAGGGCTGGATCAAGACGCTGATGGACGAGGCCGAGAATGAGCGCATGCACCTGATGACCTTCATCGAGGTCGCCAAGCCCACCGCCTTCGAACGGTTCGTCATCGTCGCCGTGCAGTGGGTCTTCTACCTGTTCTTCTTCGCCCTTTATCTGGTCTCCGCCAAGACCGCCCACCGGGTGGTGGGCTATTTCGAGGAAGAGGCGGTGATCAGCTACACCCACTATCTCGCCGAACTGGATGAGGGCCGCTCGCCCAACGTCCCGGCGCCTGAGATCGCCAAGCGCTACTGGAACCTGCCGGCGGACGCGACCTTGCGCGACGTGGTCATGGTGGTCCGCGCCGACGAGGCCCACCATCGCGACGTCAACCACAGCTTCGCCAATGAGATCGCAGGCCTGCCCACCGGCGAGATCGCGCCTTGCCCGCCGCACGTGGAATTGCAGCCGACCTGGAAGACCGCAGCCTGAGCGCAGCGCACCCAAACCGGACCATCAACTATGAAAAAAGGGCGGGGCCTCGCGGTCCCGCCCGTCTTTTTTGCGCCGGCTGAAGGTGCGCCTAGAGCATTTTCCGATAAGTGTGACGCGGTTATCGGATCAAAAATGCTCTAACTTTATGATTTGGAGCCCGTTTCATTCGGTCTGATTGAAGCAATCAGACCGGAAAGGGCTCTAGTCTGCGGCGTCCTTCGGGGGACACACGTCGCTGATCCGCCGGGCCTCGGTGCTGGCGCGACCCGAGACGGGGATGCCAGCGAAGGTGGTGGCGATGTTGGCGGTCAGCTTGAATGTCGTCGGGGTGAAGTTCCCTTCGCCGGACACGGCCACTTGGCGGCCCTTCTTGCTGACGCAGGTGCCCTTTAGCAGGATCTGGCCGCCCGCGAACGACCGGGTGGGGTAGGTGCAGGTGTAGTGCCGGTTGCTGGGACCCATCATGAACTTCTCAACGTCAGCCTTTGTCAGGCAACGCTTTTCCACATCCGTCGTGCGGATCGGAGAGAGCATCCGGTTGGTGCTCTCCCAATAGCCGGGCAGGATGGTGTCGGCAGCCGCCGCGGGGCCGGCCAGGGCCACTAGGGCCAGTGCGAGGGGCGCAAGGCGTGTCATCGTCATGTCCTGGATAATTTAGGAGGCCGGTCTAGCGCCTTCAACCTGAACCAATCCTGCACGCCCGATACGGGCGCAGGGCCAGGTGAGACGGGGAGGGGCCGCAAAGTTGGCGCAACCGCCTGGGAATGCTAACAACCCAATTCCGTAATTTTGTCCGATTCTGACGGCTTTTCCCTGCTTTGACAGACGATCTCCATAACCCACCGGAAGATGGCCGGCGCGGGGGCATCGCCCCTATCGCCATTGAGGACGAGCTGAAGCGCTCGTATCTCGACTACGCCATGAGCGTCATCGTCAGTCGGGCCCTGCCCGACGCCC
>JGI24120J20309_1000728_pt1 | contig 14282 bp, 10 predicted proteins | sample SubbioAug_CSW13A_FD_20309 | JGI IMG/M metagenome (IMG submission 20309) | reverse complement strand
GGCGGGATTGGGACCAGACATACCGTCAGGAGAACTTCATCGAAGTGGACCCTGCGATTGGCGTGGCGCGTCGGTCGAATGTTCCTTTCAGTTGGTCTTCGTTGCCGCTGCCGGAGCGCAAGGGGCGACGCATTCCTGGCCCGCTCAAAACCCTTTTCGCCGCCAAGGATCACGGATTCGCAGAGGGAGTCGTCATTCCCTTCCACTATGTCGATCACCTCGGCCGACCCTATTCCAGCGTCTGCACGTTCTTTTGGACCGATCCGCTGAGCGGCTTTGTCAACAGCTTCAGGGTCAACAAAAACTGGCTGCATCTAGTCCTGATCTATTGGGCTCAGCGGACAATCGATCTCGTGGCGAAAACCCAGCAGCTGCCTCATCGTTTTCTCGACAGCAATGGCCAGCCTTTAGTGGCGGTTTCCCTCACCGATCGTGAGCGGGATGTCCTCTCCTGGGCGGCGCGGGGAAAAACCGCCTCAGAGACAGCGGACATCATCAATGTCGCGGAAAGCACAGTTGTCGTTCATCTCAAGCACGCCATGGCTAAATTAGGAGCTGCGACCAAGACAGAGGCTTGCGTGCGCGCCGTTTACCTCGGTTTTATCAATGTTTGAACTGCTCCATCGCAGTCGATAGCGCAGAGCTGAAAGATACAGGAGGCGCGCGAAATGCGCGTCCTGGACACGCAGCCACTCGTCGAATTTGGTTCGGACCGTCGAGGAGTCGTTGGGTCATCTCCTTGCAAGGCCCTCTCTGATGAATTCGACGCCGGCACGGGCGTCCTCCCAACTCAGTTGATTCCTCGAAAGCAATAATTCCGTCAGCTGAATCGTATTGGTGCGACTGCTTCCGCAGAGTGCTGTTTCATCGTCAAATGCCTAGCTCGAGGATCGGCGGGCGCGCATTTTCTTCAAAGCCTTCGCTCGCGGCATGGGCAGCGGGGCAGGTCTCTGACCGATATTTCGTTGGCAAGTCTGAACGCCGATCCGGGCGGTATCACCAAGCTAAATATATGGCCTCTCTTTTTCGCGAACGAGAATGGTCGACCAAAGATCCTCTGGAACTTCGTGGGCTGCCGACGATTTACGAATCAGCGCGAAAGGCTTGTAAATCCGTATTTCGCCTAGCAGGCGAGTTGAGCCATGCAATAATAGTAAGTCAATCAATAGATTTGTGAGAGCTGGCTTCTGCGCCAGCGGAGCGCCTTCGCCTTGATATGCTGGCGCATGCGCCCACGACCAGTCCTCAATAATGTAATAGCCCCCGGGTGATAGTAGAGGAAACAGCGTATTAAATGTTGATCGCGTCTCATCATAGAGATGAGAAGCATCATCGACCACCAAGTCGAGCCGTCCACCAAGATCATTAGCGACTATACTTTGCAATGTGTCGGTGTCAACTTGATTACACCCCCATCTAACGAATCGGCCCTCCCTAGATTTACAGTAATTTTGGAGAGGAGCGATTGGTTTTGGTGATAATTCGATTGCCGACATAGCGTCAGGCTTGAACAATTTATCAAGCATTACGTAGCTTCCACCCTGAAAAACGCCAACTTCCAAGATAGTTTTTGGCTTCATTATATTGGTTAATAAAATGTATAAATTCACATATTCCGGCGTTTTTACGAGAGTAAAAGCGCTTTCATCCGACGGCCGCCTAAAATGTGTTGCCGAGGTATCGATAACAAAGTTCTCGCCGTCGACAGAAAACTGTTTGGTAGTTGCATTCAACATCATCATGACAGATCTCAAGATGTTATGAAAGCCGAGGTTGTCAGCTTGTAAGGCTTTGACGCCACAGACGCGCCATGACCGCGTGCGCCTCACATGGGTCGCGCTGCTCTGCGCGGCCCACAGCATTGTAGTGCGCGGAGGCCGTCGTCAGACCCTTTCGCTCGGCGAGGGCGACGTCAAGGTATGTGCGCCGGTAGAATTTAGGGTCGACGAAATAATTGCCAGGCTTCCGCCCTTCATAATAGCCGGTTGAGAGGTAGTGCGACCAACCACTTTCAACCTTGCCATCGCGAACGGCTTGCGCGACATCGGCGTTATCTTGAAGATAAGTGGTTTCGTCAAATTTCTGGTGGATCAACCAACCGGTCAGCAGCAATTTGAAGAGCTGCATAGGAACTTGCGCGACTTTGTTATAGTCGAGAGTGCCAGGAGATATACCCACCGCTTCCGCAATCTGTGCGAAATCGGGAACATAGGTACCAGAATCAGACGCAACGGCTGCCTTCACTTCATGCAATTCACTGTTCATTTCCGCATGCCTTTGTGGTTCTGCAGAGATTCAGATCGCGAATCATGGGAGCCGCGCTGCGCTCCGCAGGTGGGCCTCGGTTCCGGTGGCTCCGTCGAGGCCGAGATAGGATCTCACTTTTCGCCGGTAAGCCGCACGCGTTCTTAGAAGCGCATCCGGCAGCGCACAAGACGCCTGCTCAGCACGCGACTGAACATCGAGAATTTCAGCGAAATGTTTTTCGTTGTTGAGGCTGTGAGTTACGCTTGTCTCGTGCCGGCGATGACCGTTAAGGGGTTTTGCTTCATAGGCCACGACGGCGCCGTTCTGGTTGCATAGTTCAATATAGAGCCGCCAATCGCCCGCGACTCTGTAGCCAAACAGCTCATCGCCGACGGCATCCATTGCATCAAGGAGCGCGTTCTTGCGAAAAAGGACACTGGACACGTTAAGAATGACGTTCTTGATGCTAAGGAAACGCGCAGCAAATTCCGGTCCCGGCACGCTGAACGAGGCTTCAAAAGCTGCCGCGAACTCTTCGCTAAGATAGGCACGATAGCTATCGCCGAGCCGCTCTCCATTCGAACCTACCTGCCAAGAGTCCGTAAACCCTATAGTTGCGGCGTCACGCTCCATTCTCGCCAGCAGCGTTTGGAGGAAAATTTCGTCGCAGTCGTCGTCGGCTTCCGCAATCCAGACGAGATCTCCCCGCGCTCTCTCTACACCCTTGCGCCACTGGCGGAACACTGAACCGCTGTTAGTCTCGTTGGTGACAATCTCAATTTTGCGCTTGGCCTGCCGAGTCACACGGCTGATTACATCCAGGCTGTCATCGGTCGAGACGTCGTCGAGCACGATCACCTCGAAAACAGAATGGGTCTGACGGAAGATTGAGTTGAGCCGTGTTTCCATGTAGCGGCCGTAATTGTAGTTGGGTACGATGACCGACACTTTGGGCAAATCAGGGTGAACGAGCTGGGCAAGCGCAAAGCAGTAACTGTCGAATCGGAAGCGTTCGCCGACAATTTTGTTCGGTGCGCGAGATTCCGACTGTCGCTCCAACGCCGCTTCCAACGCCGAGGCAAGAGCGACGTCGTCGTTCATGTCTACAAGCCAGCCATTCGCGTCGACAAGTGAATTTGTACCGCAGCGCCCGCGCACGGATACAACGGGCAAATCCGCGGCGAGGGCCTCCAAGACAACTGAAGGGAAAGGATCCTCGCGTGAGGTCAGAAAGAAGGCGTCCGCGGCGGTGTAGAAATCGACAACGTTCTCTGTATATCCGGTAAGTTGAATGCGCTCACCAAAATCGGTTTCAGCGATATCGAACATCTGCCAGATCTTGGCATCGGTCGTGCCGCCGCCGACCCAAATGAAATGAACGTCCGGGCGGCGCGCACAGAGAGAGCGCGCAACGCGCAGGAATATGTCAAAGCCCTTTCGCATGTCGGCATAGCCTACATTGATGATGAGCTTCGCATCCGGAGAAAAGCCGAGACGCAGACGGGTTCGTCTTCGCTCCTCCTCCGAAGCGGGACGAATGTCTTCGCGATAGAGGCCCTGGGGGCGCACAACGACTTTGCCGCGTAGCTCACCACTGATCGCAATGAAAGAGTCGCGGACAAGCTCGGCAGGAAATACGACAGCGTCTGCATCCGCTGCAATCTCGGTCGCCTCCCGCTCGAGTTTGTATTCGCCGATCAGCTGCGGCAGTTCGTGAATGACCGAAACAATCTTGAAGCCAGCATCTTTCAACGAGGACGTTATCCACCCGGCAACAGTCGTATTGACGATCGCCACCCTAACGCCTTGCTCCACGAGACGATCAGCAAGGCGGCGGCTCTCCTCTATGTGATGGCGTTTAACCGTCGTACAGGACGTCGCCAACTCACGATATTCCTCGAGCATTGGGCCTTCACCACAGATTGCGAGATGGACGTTAAAACCGAACTGCTGCCCGAACGTCTCGGCCATATTGCGTACAAGGATTTGGGCGCCATGACGATAAGCATCATGACCGACGATGAGAATCGAAGGCTTGGCGAGCGCGACCCGCGGTGGCGCGTCGACAAGGGCTCGAGCAGTAGCATTGAGATAAGCGGCGCCATGGTAGACATCCGGCTCGATATAAGCGCCTTCGGCCCATTCGTTCCAGGCATTGACCGCTACGATCCGCTCGCCAAAGACGGGGTGCTCGGCCGAAAACTCGATCAGGGCGCGAAGCCACCGCTCGTAACGGGCTGGCGTCGCGCCCTGCAGTGTCATCCCGCGCCCGGGCCTCCGCGCTTCGTTATCCCAACTCGGTACCGCTGTCTTAATCAGCGGAAATTCCGAAGCCTGCTCGCTTAGTGAGCGCTCCACCGTCTCGGCGTAGCTCACAACATGGCCGGCAAATGAAGAGTCAAACAGTTCGAGACTCGCGTTTAGAGGCTGCATATTCTTACAGATCTTGTGCGGAGGGAATTCGATGGCCCCGTCGAGATCGTAGTCGCGTGGATCTATGTCATCAAAACCCTGCGCCATGAAGATCAGCGGTCGCTCACCATGGTCCTTTTCCCATCGCGCACGCCACTCCTTGAAACGCGCCCTCGCTTCCGGGATCTGCCCCGGCCGGTAAATGAAAAACAGAGGACGCCCATCGATGCGCACATAACGCGAATCTGCGAAATGGCGCGCGACATCTGCTAGGAGGCGTGCGTCGTCTTCCTGCCGGTAGTTCTGTTGCAGCAGCACGGCGTGGTCGAACCCATCCCAGGTACGTGTCCAGTTCTCGTTCGCCCACATCAGGGTAAAGGGAAAGTTGATCGATTTGTCGGCGAGAAACGCCTCGACAGGCTTCTCTAAAATGCGCCGACCATTGAAATTGTAATAGTAGAAGTTAAAGCCGTAGAGACCCGCCGCGCGCGCCAGCTGAACCTGTCGTTTCATAACTCTAGAGTCGTTGAGATCATAGAAGCCGAGCTGTTCGGGTACGCGCGGCTGCTGGTGACCGCGATAGCGCGGCTGACCGCGAACTACATTGCGCCACTCAGTGAAACCCAGCCCCCACCAAGAGTCATTCTCCGGAATCGCATGAAACTGCGGGAGGTAGTTCGCGAGCAGCTTAGCACGGGGTGTTCGGGAGCGCAGGATGCCAGGGTCGAACAGCTCATGGTCAGGTCCCGGCGCGGTAAAATCGAGATGCTGCGCGAACATGTCTCGAGCGTTGAACGCAGCGGGTCCCGGCGTGCCTTCCCCGCAGAGGCCCGGTTTCAGCTCATAGCTGCGACCTTCGTGCACGCCTTGGCAAAGATAGTGAAAAAAGGGATTGATGCCCGATCTGCGAACGTCCTCATTGCTTAACAGGTAGCCTCGCGTAGAGAACCAGTTATTAGGATCAAGCCCCTGAGCTGCGCCTTTGAGAAGATAATGCCGCACAGCATCTGCAGGAACGGATTTAGCCTCTGCGAACTGCTTAAGATAGAATTCGTGATCGAACTCGCTCTCTAAGAGAGAATATTGAAATGGGTCGATCGTGCCCAGCGGTTCTGAGTCATTAGCCGAGCTTAAGGAGGAGGACCGACCCTGGGCACGCCCGATCACGACGAAATGGGAGAACGGGTTAAGGCCGCTACTGCGAATTTCAGGATTTATATTGAGATAGTTGTTGATGCTAAACGTTTCGTTGGGCGAGCGGTTCTCCTTCCAACCAAGCGTCACGAAGTGCTCAAAGGGATCGACGCCTGAGCGCGCGACGTCCGAATTCGTTGCGAGATAATGCGTAGCATTAAACTCTGCACGCATCAGCGCGATCTCATCTGTCTTTGGGTCATCAATCCAGGGGTGGCCGCGTAGGCCTTTGGCGCGACCGACCGTCGCCCAGTGAACGAAGGGTATGTCTTCGCCTATCTCGTCCTTGTGGGCGCGGCGGTAATAGACGGGATCGAAATCCGCCCGCGGTTGACGATCCTCCGCCATCCCGTGATGAAGAAAGTGATCCCATCCCGAGGCACCACTCGCCCTCACGTCCGGGTAGCGGGAAAGATAGAAGTCCGCGTCAAACAATTCGCGGAACGAGGAATACTCTTCCGCGGGTTTTTTAGGATTCTTTGCGGAGCGCAATAAGCTGAAGTGCTTCATCAAGCGGTGCCTGTCCAATCTCAAGTCGCACGACCTTCGTCGCGGCCCCCCACTTGGCGCTGGATGCTGCATTTCGCGCTGAAACGCTCGCAACAATATGCGTGTCATAGCGAAGGTCAAGCACGGATTTTCATAAGCCCGCAATATGTAGAAGGAATCTGTCCTTTTTACGCCGCATTAGAAATAGTGCGTTCGAATCGGATTACGCTCGCACATGCCCTCGTCCACGCGTATCGGCAATTTACATCGTCACTACCGGATGTGGAGAAGTGGCATCAAGCGGCCTTCTCCCGCTTGAGAACCGACTGGACGTACGTGATGATGTCAAACGTATCATCCGGAACTCGCGTCATAAATCGCTCAGTCATGGCGGAGATGACAAGATCGGGGCGGAAGTTATCTATTAACGTAAAATCGAGACTCGTCGACCACACGAACATGAACTCGGCGAAAGTCTCAGCTAGAAGTCCGGTCAAAAGATGATTGCGGTATTCGCTGAAGGAATCACCGAACAGCATAACACGCAGCTGTGAGCGAGGCTTTTTGCAAGCGTAGCGCATGGTCGAGCCAACATGCAGGCCCGAATCGTTGGGACGTCCCATCGCGTTTTTATATCGAACGAGATCTCCTTCCTCGATAAGCTCCGCATTCTCGATGAAGTTAAAGAACGTGGCCTTCTCTTTAACCGACGGTGAAATTTTGGCGCCGAGATCGAGCACAATTTCACCAGTTTGGGACGGACGATTTAGTAGGGTGGGATCGAATTCAATATCGAGACGATGACAGATCATCTGGTAGGCAAGGAAGGCACCATAGTGGGTCCAATGGGAATCAGTCTTGTAATAAAGAGGGTATTTGGCTTTTCCAGCTTCGAAAACACCAAAAAGATCAATTATCTTACCCGCTATGTTCGAAGGCGCGGCCTTCGAGAACACGCGCCCCGGACTCATATTGGGGTCAATACGCCATGGCAGTTTGTCGTGGTAGATTGATATCTTCTCGGGAATGAAAACTTGCATAAAGTCGCACTTGATTTCCGTCAAACGTCGGCATCTTTCACGCACCCTGCCGATCCAGCCCTCGACGAGATCATTCGTTGGCACCCCCCCGGTGAAGAAATCGAGCACATTGTTGGTTCCTTGAACGAGGAAGAGCCACCCCTCGCGACCAAACGCGACGTCGCCGGAGATCGCACCAGCTGGGTCATCGAAGCTTTGGACGCAATCTTCCCTGAATCTCTGCACGCCGGCGTAGCGGCAAGAAGCGATGTAATCAGCGCTGTATAGTCGGTATAGATCTAGTTCCTTGCGTAGGTCGATTGTCTCCCTGGATGTACCATGAAGATACTTCTGCTTGGAAAATTCAACACTTTCGACCGGTTCGAGATCGAGAAATTCGAAGACCCGGCGCATCACTCGAGCCCCATTTCGCCGAAGATCTTCATTGTGCAACAAAAGCACGCGATCACGCCCGAACACATGAACATAATTTAGTATTTTTTTGTAATACGCGGAGAAGTCAATAATAAAGCCCACACGCGTTGCTCGTATATCGGCGCCCAACATGGTGGTCAGGATGTCCTTACTCAGCAAATCGCTCAATGTCGTTGAGGCAAGTTCCGGAGCCTTATCGATTTTTACCATATGGTTAAAGTGGGAGACCGCGCGTTCCACCGGGTCGCGGATCAAGATGATGACCTTCGCGTCGGGATTAAAAGACTTGATGAGCTTAGGAACCAGAACAGTGTTGCACGTGTCAAAATAGGTCGGACTTGCGTCGACGGCGATACGCGTGCGCTCGTCGCACCTGAAATGATCAAGATACCACTCTTCTCCCTTGTCTATATTCAGGGTAAAGTAGTGAACCTCCTTGCCGCGCGCGATCGCGATCGCAGGGTGTTCGGCGAGATAATCGCTTAAAATGGTCGTGCCGCATTTCATAGCTCCCACTATGAAAACGTTTGGTCTCACGATCTTGTCCATGGTCCGTTCTGCCGCTTTCGAACCGCTATGTCTGAATTCCGACATTTGCTCTGCTCGACAATTTTGTGGATGTTTCCCTCGCTGACACGCTCTCACGCGGGGGCCAGAACCATCGCTATTTGGAACGGTTCAGACATATCACGTTCGACGTCGACGACATTCCAGCCGCATGCCGCGCAAAGCTGCTCGAACCGGCAACGAGAATAGGTCGTGTCGCCATAATGCTCGCTCTTAAGCCCATCAGTATTGAGAGGAATAAAAGCATAACCGTTTCTCTGGTGCGTCTGAATTAGCGCATCCACACCTGCAGAATCCCAGGTTGACCGCCTCAATTCCCAGAATTCATGCGACCGAACGGTAACGACCGCTATGCCGTCGTTCGCCATCCGACTTCTTACACTTCGTAAAATTGCTTCGGCGACCTGCAAAGGCACATGAGTAAAAACGGAAAAGGAAAAAACGAAATCAAAATTCATGATGCCGAACGGCAAGTCGGTAGGTACCGGATCACAAGACGCGAGATTGATGTCGACGCCGCATTCCTTACAGAGCCTGAGTGACTCTGGCATCGGGTCGACACCGTAAATGTTTGCGAGGTCCGTCTTGTGGTAGAGGAGCCGAAGCAATCTCCCCCAACCGCAGCCGTAGTCAAGGATGCGCGCGTCTTCGAGCGAGCGGCCACGATGGCGCCACGACATCAGTTCGAAGAGCCGCACCAGGTTACCCGAACGGTGCATCAGTGGGCGGCCGTGATCACCCACCCAGCGCTTCTGTACTTCGGCCGAAGGCAGCTGCGGCATGATCGCTTTCAGGTGCGGAGTCGACGCCGGTGTTTCGACACACAACTCACAGAAGTCTGCGAACGGAATTCGTCGCAGCAGCTCGAATGCGCTTGCCTTACGACCAGTTTGAGCCGCAGCGTCAGCCTGTCTAACCTGCTCTTGTGCATAACTCGATAACATTCTGAAGCCGTGATTCTGTTGCTACAACTTCATGTTACCAGAATTGCGTTCATCGCACAAACTGAACCCTGTTCCAAAACGTGATCGCACAACACGCTTTCACGAGAGTGGAAAACCGCCATCCACCAGTGCGGTATATGACTGACAGTGAATGCTCGTCGACCCGGCGATGCAGCCCCAGACCCGTTGATTGACCGTCTACACGACGAGTTTTGTAGCGCTAAAATTTGTTGGGATGCGAATTCATAAACCGCTAGGTCCGGATCCCCGGATTGCCGAACGCGAGATCATTCGGGGCGGGAGCCGGTTTGATGCTTCGGAATTTTTTTTGCCTGACGGAGGATCAGTTTCGCGCGACTGAAGCCGCATCTGCTGGTCTATACACTGGGCAAGCTTCGCGTTAATGACATGGTTATCAACTGGTTCGTGCACGCGCTCAGGTCAGGCGGTCGCTGGATCGATGCGCCTGATGTTTATGGCCGCGCCAAACACTCTACAACGCTTCGTCGGCTGGTCGGCAAAGGCGTAAGGTCGACAGCGCTCTCCTCGGCGGGCGACCTCCTGCGCAATTTCTGATCGATGGTTCCGCCGCGAACGCGCATCGCTGCGTATCCGATGATGCAAAAGGGGGGAACACAATCAGGCGATCGGCGCTCGCGCGGCGGCCGGGCAACGGAAATCCATGCGCTGACCGATGTCGATTGTCGTCCGGTCGCCTTCGTGCTGACTAGCGGACATGTCGCTGGTGCACCGCGTGCGCGCTCTTGCTGCAACAAATGCCGCCTTCCGGGACCCGGCATGCTAACTGGCAAGTCGAGGATAAAGGAGCGATGCCGAACGTGCCGCCAAAGTCTAACACGCGCTGGAAAAATTGCGTCTCGCCGTTTCTCTGTCGCAATCGCAATGCTCTCGGGTCGATGTTCCGACGCCTGGCAGATTTTCGAAGGATCGCCACCCGGATATGACCGTCTCGCCGCAATTTCCTCGCCGCAGTCTGCCTTGCCGCGGTCTGCCTTGCCGAAACATGAGGGCGTCGGATTGTCGCGTTACGCAAAGCAACTTGATGTCTTGATCGCGGAAAGCTCATCTTGTCGTCGACGATGGAAGGCACCCTTTCGATCTCGACGGCAAAAGTGCTGATCGCAACGCGTTAACGCAATCGTCAGGAGAGTCGCGGTCGTCCTCAAATCACGAGAGCCCCGGTTCCAATTCATTTGACAACCGACGGGTTGGACTTTCACATCGCCGCCGCTCCAGAAAACGCGCCAACATCGTTGTGGACGCGTGATCGGTTGGATCCTCCGCGGCGAGATCGCGCAACTGCTCCTCTGCCTCTCCAAATCGGCGACACTGCTCAAGCGCAGTCGCGAAAAAAAAACGACGTGTTCTGGCTTGGGGCTCAAGCTCCAACGAAGTCTTGATGCTCGTCGCAGCCTCTTCCGGCTTTCCCGCTTCCAATAACGCTCGGCCGAGTTGAAAATGCGCTTGAGCATCGGCTCCGTCGACAAGAACAGCTGAACGAAAGGCGTCGATCGCTTCATCCGTTCTTCCTTGTGACAGAAGGCGGCGCGCCAGGCCCTTTAGCGCGAAAACATTAGCAATGCTTTTTTGATGCGCAATCGTGGACAACCGAATTGCGTCGTCGACGCAGCCGAACTCCTCTAGCTGGTCCGCAGCGACCCCGACCCAGTGCGAAAAGCTCCGAACATTTTCGGTGAAATCCTCCAGAACTTCTTCCACTCGCGCATGGTCATTGAGCTTACGATAAATTTGCACGAGTTTAATAAGCAGCATTGGCTCGGGATTGAGGCGCCTTGCGCACCCAGCGTGTAATTCTGCCAGGTCTAGGCGGCCGAAATACCCGTTCAATATGGCGGCGGCGATTTCAAACCCAGCGTCATGAGAAGACCCGGGTGCCATCGCAATTTCCCCATATATCTCGTTCGCAGCGTTGCAATCCTTTGCAAATACCGCCTGCTGGAAGCGTTTAACCTGCTCTTCTCGCTGCGTCTGCTCCGTTTCCATATTGATGGATGGAACATACGCTTTTATAACGCGCGCCATGATTCTATCAACAAAGCTCGTCGATACGTGAATCAGATCGCTTTCCCAAATGCTTCTTTCCTTGCTCAAAATAACACTTTCGAAGCTCGGAAAGTAGTCAACGAACTCATTTTCCTCGACGATCTGGCCGGCAACGGCGCGCAGCACCGACTTCGAATAGGTATTGGCAATAATAACGTCGGAATCTGTAAAAGTCCTGCCTAAGGGAACCGGCGACGTGGTTATCAAATACTTTTTCTTTGGTCCAACGGAATCAATTAAATCTATCGTTTTTTGGATCATCTTGTAGGCGGCTAGAAAATCGAGTTTATGAAATTCAAATTGTGCGAGAGCTTGCTTGGTGCGAAGAAATTGTGGCATTTGCAACACGTAAAGACCGGATTTTAGATCCTTCCACGCTTCGATTAAACCCAAAGTCATGACGACACTGTCGCAATAAAAGCCTTTCTTGTAAATTTGGTAGACGACTTCCCGACGATTGAACGCAATTTCATACGGTACAGCGTCGAAAGGAAGGAGATGCAAATCTACGACTTTTCCATCGGGACGCTCATAAAACAGTGTGCAAACGTCGCTCTCCCTTACTTTATCGTCCCGGTTGAGAATGCCAAACGTCCAATCAAATTCTTGGAAAATAGAAGGCGGCGTATATTTGTTTAGACACGCGCTTTCAACTTCCGGCGCACCTTCGAGAGTCGGAAGCTGAAAGCCGGCGCGGGACAGATAACTTTCGATATTGCGAGCGAAGCAGCTTCCCACCGTAAAAATTTTTGAGCCGGGGCTGATCTCGAAGCGTGGCCGAACAACGGGCCAGCATTCTGGCTCTAACCTATTGTTTTCAGTACGTGAACCCCATTTCGCTTCTGCGTTAGCCAAGCTTGTTTGCAAAGCTGTGTTCGCGTCTACAGGCATTGGCAATCGCGAAAAATATCCGCCCTTATAGCGTTATTAGGATAGCTATCCTCTGACCTTGAAATGGAAAAGTCAACGCGTGCCGCGAGCGGTTAGACACGGTAACCTGGCCGAGCGCTCGCCTGCCTGGGCGCAGCAGGGTGAACAGCCGCCCATAGCCCAAGCGTCGGCGGGCGTAGGCGAGTACCCGAAGTCTATCGCGCCCTTCCGATCCGCCGGCCGCTTTGGCGTGTAGCGAACCGTCGTGCGGTCGATGGCGACGATGTTACAGGTCCGACGCTCCACAGGCACATGACAGCCCCAAGGTGCGCGACGGCTGCGCGCTTCCCGGCGGGCACTAAATTTTCCCCAGAAGCTCTCGTAACGCTGCTGCCTAGAGCATCTCGACAGAAGCTCTTCAGCTTTGCGTTCTCGTCCCCCAATGCCGTCAGCCGCTTCGCTAAGAAGCGTCCATGCCGCCAAATTGGCTTTCCAATCGTAGAGATCGCTTCCTGCTCCCGCAAAATCCAGATGATCTGCTCTTCCGTGAACCGCCTATTCTTCACGTTCCTACAATGGGTCGGACTCTGAGCGAAGCTGGAGGACCTTTTTAGGGGCAGTCTACGATGTTCTGAGTTCTGACAAGAAGGGCAACACGCCCTATCCTAACCTGCTCGCACCGACCTATTCACTGCTCACAATGCACTACATCGGATATGACGCTTTCCATTCCGCTCGCCGATACGGGGGCTTTGATCCGCTCGATTTGACCATGGACATGACGCTCCGCGAAATACTTGCGCAAAAGTCCGAGCGCGGACCGCCAACGTCCGTCTTTGGGAATCTTATAGTTTCAGAGCCTGAATTCCAGAGAGGACAGCTGCTGCAAATTCGGTGTAAAATACAAGGGAACCTTGCTAAGGACGATAGGTTGGACGATGGGATAAGCAACCATGGTGCTGAGTCATGAAATTCAGAGACTAATGTGCACGCGACAAACGAATCATCTCTCACTCTTTTTTGCTTAATAGAGAGTTGTTCCCCGCCAAAATGGACGGCATAGGAAGCTAAATGGAGGTGTATATTCGTTTTTTTGTCTTGACTAGGCCCGCTAACATGCACGATAATGATCTAAGTTTTTACTTTCTGTGGAGGACTCGTGCCTGAGCAGCGACCCCTAGAGGAATCCGTTGATGTTGTGGCTGAACCTTGGAAGGGCAGCCCGTATTACGACGAAGCGGAAAAATGGACGTATATCTGGTGGTCTGACAGTCGCCCGTTCAAGCGCATGTTTGATCGAATGGACCAGACTGTGTTGCTTGAATTGGCTTGCGGTCACGGTAGGCATGGGGTGCGCGCGCAACAGACGGCGGGACGGCTCCTTCTGATGGATGTATTGCCAGAGAACGTGGAATTCTGTCGCAATCGCATCAAGGGCGACAACGTTGAAATCATGCTCAACAATGGCTTCGACTTCAAACCCGTGGAAGACGAGGCAGTGACTGGGATTTATTGTTATGATGCGATGGTTCATTTCAGTCAGGACATCGTCGCATCATATCTAAAAGACGCTCACCGGATCCTGAAGCCAGGAGGCATGGCGCTGTTACACCATTCGAACTACTCCGGTCCTCAGGCTGTTCATTACGGTCGGCATCCGGGGGCTCGCAATTATATGCCTCGTTTGCAATTTCAGGAATTTGCTAATCAGGCGGGACTGGCGATTCTTGAATCCGTAACCTTCACTTGGGCTAAGGTGCCTGACCTCGACTGCCTAACTCTTCTTCAAAAGGTGTGAGTGGCGCTGCCTTTCTATGTGTTCCGGCATCGTGAAAAAGTTCGCGCCCCTTCACGGCTCAGTGTCGGGTTCCAGCGTTTTGATTACGTCATTCCACCTTCAAGTGTGCCGGCGCGCTAACCAAATCGCGTCGCATTGACATGCGACAATTGCTGATCCCTAGCCGACTAAAGAAAAGGCGCGGCGAATCCCCTACTACATCGAAATTTCGAGCCGATGAAA
>JGI24120J20309_1000718_pt1 | contig 14436 bp, 13 predicted proteins | sample SubbioAug_CSW13A_FD_20309 | JGI IMG/M metagenome (IMG submission 20309) | reverse complement strand
CAGGCGGGCCGAGTGCTGGGGCACGTCGGCCATCTCTTCCACCGCCAGCAAGCCGCCCACCTTGAGCGCCCGGCTGGCCAGGCGGTCGATCCAGGTCAAACGGCTCAAGTCCATGTGGCTGGCAAAGCGGTCCAGCGCCGTGGCTGGCAGGTGGTGGGCTTCGTCCAGCACCAGCAGACAGTTGTCCAGCTCCGGCAGGGTACGCGAGCCCAGCGAGCTGAGCAGCAAGTCGTGGTTGACCACGATGACTTGGGCCCCCACCAACGCCTTGCGGTGCTCGTAGTAACTGCACTGCCCATAGGCCGGGCAATGACGGGCGGTGCAAGAGCTCACGTCAGCCGCCACCGACTGCCAGAGCAGCGGATCGGGCGGCGTGGCCAAGGTGTCCCGGTCGCCCGACCAGCGGCCACTCAGCAGGCCGTCGCGCATCTCTTCGTAGAGCGCCAGGCGTTCGGTGTCGTCGCGGTGTCCCGCCAGGGGCTGGGTGGCGGCCACATCGTGGAACAGATCGTCCTCGACGAGGTCGTCGGCATCGAAGTCGACCGACTGGCCGGGGTCACGGGCCGTGAGCCAGCGGTCGAGCTTGAGGCGGCAGACATACCGCCCACGCCCCTTGGCCAGCGCGAACCTCACCGGCTGGCCAAAGGCTTGTGCGACGGCCGGCAGGTCTTTGTGTATGAGCTGCTCTTGCAACGCCACGGTGGCGGTGGATATGAGCACCCGGGTCTGCCGCGCCAGTGCCAGGCCAACCGCGGGCAGGCTGTACGCCAGCGACTTGCCCACGCCGGTACCCGCCTGGATCACTGCGATCGATCGGCTGGGCGGGTCGGATGGCTCCGCGAGATCGTCGGACACGCGCCCCAGATCGGCCTCGCTGAAACTGCACGCCACTTGCTCGGCCATCAGCCGCTGCCCTGGGCGCGGGCGCAGGCCATCGCCGGCTTGCACAAAGCGATCGAAAGCGGCCAGCGCCTCCCGCGCCCATGCTGTCTTGTCCATGGCGTGCGAGTGTGGCACAAGTCCATCAGGTTATGCCAACCCCTGTCTTTTCCCAGCATAATGATCGCCAAAACCAAGACGAGGCGCAGGGAGTACGTGTGATACCGACAACACCCAATGCATGCACACCCCTCGGGGCACCCCGATGTCTAAGCTCGGCGCCCTGCACACCCACATAGACGCCTGGTTGCGCAACCTCTCGACCGGGTGGCTGCCTGCCCTCATTGCACTGTTCTCGGTGCTGGCACTGACGCTGCTGCCCAGCCAGTACACCGCTGCTCCCCACGGACAACAGCCGTTCCAGCTCGCCCCCCAGAGTGCGCCCGACTGGACGCTGGCGGACGCCACCGCGGCGTTGCAGGATGTGCCACCTGCCTTGCTGTGGCAATCCCAGCTGTCGACCGACCCGGTGTGGGTGCAGGTGGCAGCCGACTCGCGCAGCACCGCCACGGTGCTGGAATTCCCGTCGCGCCACGCAACCGAACTGCAATGCTGGAACGCCACCGATGGCCGCTGGCTTGGCAGCGCTGGACGGGACCAGGTCAGCGGCGCCATGTTGGCGTCGCGCGGGGGGTTCGCCCTCGCACTCGAAGCCTCGGTACGGTCGGTGGTTTGCCAGGTCACTTTTCGGGGACCAGCGCGCTTTTCGGTCGAACAATGGGAGCCCGCCGAATTGGCGATCGCCAACCGTGAGTTCCACCGCAACGCCGGCCTGCTCGACGGCGGCATGCTGGTGCTGGCGGCCTTCATCCTGATCGCCGGACTGCTCAACCGCGACAACCACTACCTGCTGTTCGCCAGCTGGCTGATCCTCAACCTGCGCATGGCCGCGCTGTCGGCCGGCTGGGACCAGCAATGGCTGGGCCACACCGTGCCCTACGCCGTGCTTCAGCATTTGCGCCCCATCACCATCGCGCTGTACTACTCGGTGACCATCGTGCTCTTCCGCCAGCTGTTCATCGATCAGCTCACGCGGCTCGGGCGCACCGGCATCATCAATGCGGTCCAGCTGAGCACCCTGCCCATCCTGTTGCTGTCGGTCATCCTGTCTTATGAGGATTTCCTGCCCATCGTCTGGGCGGCCACCACCGTCGGGGTGGTGGTCTACATTTACCTGCTGGCCCAGATCCTGATGGCCACTCAGTCGCGGGTGGCCTTGTGGTACGCGGCTTCCATCGGGGTGGCGCTGGTGGCCAGCGTGTACGAAGTGGCTGCAGCCGCCCTGGGGCTGACGGCGCTGATCGGGTCGCTCAACAGCGTGACTGCGGCCCTGGCCTCGTCGGTGCTCACGGCACTGGCCGTGGCAGAGCGCATGCGCGAGGAACACGCCGAAAAACTGCAGATGCAGGCCGAGCTGCAGCATACCTTCGACGTGATTCCCATTGGGCTGTTCACCTTGAACGAAGACGGCCGCTTCCTCGGGGCCAACCCGGCACTGGTCGACATGCTGGGCCCGGAAGTGCAGGCGCCGGGATCGGACAGCTGGCCAGCCCGCTTTGGCCGCGGGCCATGGGAGCAGCTGGCCGAAGCCGCTCGGGCGGAAGGCGGTGCCGAACTGGAAGTGACCGATGGCGGGCAGCACGGGCAAGACCCGCGTCATTTTTTGGTCAAAGCCACCTGGTCCAAAGGCAAGGTGGAGGGGTCCCTCCAGGACATCAGCACCACGGTAAGGGCAAAAACCCGGCTGGAATTCCTCGCCAACCACGACCCGCTCACCACGGTATTGAACCGGCGTGGCACCGAACTGGCCCTGGACGAAGCCCTGCGGCACCTTCGCAGCGGGCAACCGCTGGCGGTGGCTTACCTCGACCTCGACCGGTTCAAATTGATCAACGACCTCTACGGCCACAACGCCGGAGACGAGGTCCTGCGACAGGTCTGCGGGCGGATCGTCCAGCGGCTCAGCGGGCAGATGGTGGTGGGCCGGGTCGGTGGCGACGAGTTTCTGCTGGTGATGCCAGGTACACCGCTGCCTCAAGCCGAGGCCGTGTGCCGCAGCATAGTCACGGCACTGGGCAACGAACCCTACTCCGTTGGTGAACGCGCATTTCAGGTGCGAGTATCCATCGGGCTCATCGAGGTGCACCCAGACCTGGGGCCCAAAGAAGTGGTGTCAACTGCAGACCGCGCCTGCCGCGAGGCCAAAAAAGGCCGGAGTTCCAGCCTGCAGGTATATGACAAGGCTTCCCGGGTTTTCAGCGAGAACGAAGCCGAACTGCAGCTGGTCGAACGCTTGGCCACGGGGCAGTCGATCGACGGCCTGTTCCTGGAAATGCAACCCATTCTGTCGCTGCGCAACCCGTATGCGTCGCTCAATTTCGAGGTGCTGTTGCGCATGCAAGACGCCACCGGCGGCCGGGTGCCGACCGAGCGGCTCATCAACGCAGGCGAGCATGCCGGCCGCATGAGCGCCATCGACCGCTGGGTCCTCACCACCACCTTAAGCTGGCTGCAGCAGCATCAATCGCGCATGGAGGCCAATCACTTCGTCTGCGTCAACCTCAGCGGGGCCTCGCTCAACGACGAGCGGTTCGTCCAATTTGTATACGATCAGCTGCAAACCGCCGGGCCGGTGTCTCGGCGGTTGTGTCTGGAAATCACCGAAAGTGTGGCCTTGCACGACATGGGCAACACCCGCCGCTTCATTGACAGGGTCCGCGGTTTCGGTGCCCGCATCGCGCTGGACGATTTCGGTGCGGGCTACACCTCGTTTTCTTACCTCAAGGAACTGCCGGCCGATCTGCTCAAAATCGATGGCAGCTTCATCGTGAACATGAACCGCCACCCCGCCAACGTCGCGATCGTGGAGGCGATTGTGAGTCTGGCGCAAAACCTGGGCATGAAAACGATTGCCGAATGGGCAGAAGATGCGGAAACCGTGCAAACTCTGGCCGAAATCGGGGTGGATTACGTTCAAGGCTTCGTGGTCGCACGGCCACAAGCACCTCACGACATCCTGGGTGCCACATCGGCTGCGGACTTCATCCGCGACGATGCACTCAACCACTACCTCAGCGACCTGAAACCCACCGAAGGCGAACTGGAAGGCGTGGACTGGGTGCTGGGTACCGACTCCATCCCCAGCGCCGGCGCCGGCACGGCATCACAACCCTGAAGGGACTGGCTCAACCGTTCAAGCAGATGTCAGGGTGTTGAGTGCGGGTGAAAAAGTGCAACAGTGGGTGATTGTGGCGTGTCCAAAGTGCTTCGCCCTGCTCCACATCAAAACACATCACCCGGTGCGGCAAGTTGAAGACGTGCTCCAGCGGCATGTACCCCATTCCAGGGAACACATCCTGGAAAAGCAGGCGTTCGTATTGCCGGTCCACTGGTGCGCGGGCAGTGATGACCATGTAACGGATACCCTGCATGACACAAAACTGGTAGCCCGCCTTGACCAAAGCCAGCCTGACCAGATGGCCGCTGCGGTCTCCGGCCACCGCAAGGCGCGTGGTTTCGGCCAGATGATGTCCCGCCATCCAGTCAGGTAGCCGGATGGACTGCTCCATACCCAGCGGGCTGACCGCATTGGTTTGTATTCGCATGGTGCCCAAAGCAGAGCCGTCGAGCTTGGATTCGGCCAGCAGAATGACGGTGCCAGGCTGCGTATCGGCCTTTTCAGGCGTCCGCAGTGCCTTGGTCAGCGCCGGCGGCAGGTGCCGGCCATAGGCCAAACTCCGCACCGCCACCGCCTGCGCCAGATCGCTTCGGGTGACCACCCGGCGTACCCGAAATGGCAGGTACTCCACCGTCCTGTCCGCTCTTTCAGCGCAGGTATCGGGTTCGTCTTGCCACGCTGTGGCCCATCCGTGCACACGGGCCGCCTGCGGCCCCCTGTCAAGAGTTGCTGTATCCATGACCGCCCTCCGGTTGTCTTCAGACCATCGCTCCCTGTCGCTCGTGAGGTCAATGTATGCAAGCCGGCCGACTTAGAGGAGTCGGGAAGTGGCTGTTCCTGCTGTCCGTTTTTTTCTTACAGCGCGTCAGGCAAAGCGAAGCGGCATGGCACGGCATCGGGGCGGCTACAATCTCGGTCGATCCTCGGAAGCGTGGCAGAGTGGTCGATTGCACCGGTCTTGAAAACCGGCAACGGGCAACCGTTCGTGAGTTCGAATCTCACCGCTTCCGCCAGATACAAGCCTAAGTGGTTGATCCAATTAGGATTTTTTATTTTCCACCCTCGCGTTATACGTCTGGTTTTACGAATCAGTCACAGCCGTGTTGCCGTCTGCAGGGCTGAACATTTCCCAAGATTGAGCAGCTTTCAGCATGGCTACTTGGTCAGTGCGGGTCGGGTGATGACGGCGTTTGTGGTCTAGGGTTAATGTGCTCTTCGATGCAGTAACCATCCACATCGGGCAATCGCATCGAAACTGCTGCACCTCTGGGCGAGTTATCCTGAGGCAATGCCGAACCCAGAGGATCTACCCACGCAGTGCGTCGAGGTGCACGTCACACATATCGACCAGTTGTTCAACGCGATCGATCCCTCCCCATTCCACAGCAGGGATCTGGATGCTGACGCAGACGACTACATTGTCAAATACGCCAAAGAGCTGCCCAAAAACGCTGCCCTGGAATTGCTCATTCATCTTGATCAACCACCCGGCAATCTTGCAAAGTTGGGCCTGGTTGAACAGGCGATACGCGCACATTTCGAGGCTTCAGCGCAGTCAACGCAGGCACAGCTGAAAGACCTCTTCAAACGAGGGCGCACCAGCCTGCTCATCGGGCTGGCCTTCCTGTCTGCATCCATTGGAGTGAGCCAATGGCTGGGCAGCGATTCCGGCGCCGGACTTCACGCCATGCAGATTCTTCAGCAGAGTATCGTCATTGGCGGTTGGGTTGCCATGTGGCGGCCGATGGAAATCTTTCTATACGACTGGTGGCCTGTGGCAGCACGCATCCGCCTGCTGCGCCGGCTTTCAAGACTCAAGGTGACGGTACGGATGGGGAACGCAGACCAAAAGACCGTTTGAAAAGACTCAGGGATGAACGGCAATGTGGCTGCTGACACTTTTGGTACTGGGGGTTGCGGTGCAGGCTTTTGCTTCATTGCTCTTGGCGGCCGCCTCCAGCGCAATGGCAGCGCCAGGCCAAGACATTGAGACATGACATAAGATTGCGGCATGTCAGTCACCAAGCACGCCAGCACCTACGCCAAGTTTTTGAACTTGCTCAGTGCTGTGCGCCAGATGCCCAGCCTACCTGTGCTTGACACTGTGGAGGAGCGCCTGCTGGGGTTGCTGCTGTCAGCCTGGGAGTCGGGCAAACAACTGCAGGTCACGGAAGTGACCAGGATGGAACAGGGCACGCCTGAGCGCACCGCCTTTCGGCGGATCAAAACCTTGCACAGCAAGGGCATGCTCTCGTTCGTATCCAGTGAGCACGACCATCGGGTCAAATACATCGTTCCCACCAAAGCTGCCGAAGAATATTTCGACAGGCTTGGCCAGTGCCTAGAACAAGCCAGGGAGACTTCGTGGAACAGGCCCGAGAACGGCTCAAAACACAGACCGTAGAAGTATCGGCGGTCGTCGTCCTCTGGGTTCTGCTGTTCGAAGTGAACCGTTGGCTTTTTGCCTACTTCGAATCCAGCCCCTTTGCCAACTGGGTTTTTCTGCCTGCAGCGCTTCGCGTCGTCGCTGTTCTGTTGTTGGGGTGGCGTGGGGCGTTGGGCCTTTTTCTGGGCGCCTTTTTTACCAACTATCCGCATCTGGGTCACAACATGCTCGAGTCCCTGGTGCTTGCAGCCCTTTCAGCGTCGTCGCCGCTGGTCGGTGTGCTGGTGGCCAGACGCCTGCTGCGCATTCAGAGCGATCTGGCCGGCTTGAGCATCAAAGATCTTTTGTACGTCGCCGCCATTTGCGCCACCTTGAGTGCCGTTGCTCACAACGCCTACTTCCATCAAACGTCGGCAGACCACCGCTGGGCAGCCTCGTTCCTGCCCATGTTGATCGGTGACCTGATTGGCACCCTGCTGTTCCTCTACGCGGCATCGGCGGTAGAGCGAAGGATCAAGCGCCGCTCCTTCTGAAAACACACCCGCAGCCTTGAACGAATCGGCCAAAAGGTGTAGTTGCCAAGTTTGCAGTCACACATAAAGTTTTTAACGTTTTATTTAATTATTATTGCCATTTTGGCCGCCATTCAGGTCGGAACAAGATGAGCGATTCTTGGTTTTTATCCACGCCAAGCATCAATAGCAGCTGGGAGGCTGCTGAATAGTTTTTTTTGATACGAAAAAGCCCTCTGTGCCACTCACACAGCGGGCTTTTTACTTTCTGCTGGCATCTGGTTGGCCACATCCAGGGCCTTCCAGGTGTCCTTGAACACCTGCTGCTCCACCTGGGTACGTTCCCGTGAAGGGCAGGCCACCCGCACCACCAGCACCAGGTGCTTGGGATCTGAAAAGTCCCACGATACTTTGCTGCGCCCCGATGGGAACGGAATGAAGCTTTCCTGCGAGAGCTTGCGGAAGTGGGTGCTAGCTTCCTCCTGCCAGGGGCTGGTAGCCCGCTCGGCCGCCGCCATGGCCGCCTGTTCCAGGGCATCCAGATCCAAGCCGTGCGGCCATTTCTCGGGCATGGGGATGCGTATGAAGTGCAGCGCAAAGTCACCCGTGGGCGATATGTTCTTCAAAGGGGTGGTCAGCAGCAGCCCGTTCGGGAATTCGGCCACCTTGCCAGTGAGCCGGCCCGAGGCATCGAGCTCGGCCAGCGTGGTGGCGAACATGTCGATATCGATCACCCGCCCCCGCAACTGGTTGAACTCCACGATGTCGCCCACCTTGAATGGCTGCACCAGCGTGGCATACAGGTAGCCCTGCACGCACATGATGAGCTCCTTGCTGACGATCAGCATCGCACCCGCCACCGCCGCCAGCGAAAGCGCAAACCCGGCAATCGTGGAGGCCCAGACCGACACAATGACCAGCACCACCACAAACCAGATCACATTGCGGGCCCATACCAGGTGCATGCGCCGCTTTTCCGACGAAATTTCACCCCGCGCTAGGTAGCGCGCCCACATGTGCGAAAGCAACAGCGCCACCGCAATCAGCAGCAGCGTGACGATGACCTTCTCCCAGCGACCAGGTATGGCCGCCAGCAAGCTGTCCAAAAATGAATGTGGCATGGTGCGGTGTGTGGTGGGTCAAGCGGGTTGGACCATGGCCTAGGTGCTGGTTGCCCTTAGGTACTGGTTGCCATCACCACTCGGTTGCGCCCTTGGTTCTTGGCCAAGTACAAGGCCTCGTCCGCCTTGCTGACCAGTTCGCTGCCGTTAACGGTGTGCTGTGGTGCAGAGGCCAAGCCCACCGACACCGTCAGAGGAGGCAACGCCTTGCCTTGGTATTCCACACGAAGAGCGGCCACCGCCAGCCGTAGCGCGTCCAGCCGGTCCACCGCCTTGTCAGGGTGCAAATCTGGCAAGATGAGGAGGAATTCTTCGCCCCCATACCTGCATGCCAGGTCACTGCCTTCGCGAAAACCAGACAACAACTGAGCGAACGCCCGCAGCACGGCATCACCAGCTTCGTGACCGTAGCGATCGTTGAACTGCTTAAAATGATCCAGATCCAGCATTGCCACCGTCAACGGTTTGTGGTCACGCTCCATTCGGCTGATTTCTCTGGCAAGCGCTTCCTCCATGTACCCGCGGTTGTATAAACCGGTCAGGTGGTCGTGGATGGATGCAGCTTGCAAGGACTCTCTGAGCTGCAAATTGGCCAAGGCTAGGCTGACGCTGTCGGCCGCTGTGGCAGCGAGGTGCCTAGCATGGGTCAGTCGGGCTTGGTCTGCCCGCAGTGGATCTATTACCAGCTGAATGATTCCCAAATTGCTGCCTTGGGCCAGCAAAGGCATGCACAAATACGGCTTGTTTTTGCATTTCACCTGCACGCAGGGCGGATTGATGCTGGGGCCGAAACCCACCTCGTGCACATGACCTCTGCGCAAGGCCCAACATTCCGAAGGGGGCAGTGAATGCAAACGGTGCCTGTGCCGCCCCCAGGTACCAGCATCTTCAAGCCAGTTCGTCGCTGGGTTGAGCAACATCAACTGCCCGCTGGCTTCAGGGAAGAGTTGCGACATCGTCAAAGTGATGATGGGCAACGCCTCTTGGACGGTACGGCAGCTCTGCAACAGACCCGTCATTTCGCCCAACAGCACCACCTCGCGGTTCGTGCTCTCGAGCTCTCGCTGGAAACGCTTCAGCGCCGTAATGTCTCTGGCAGCGGCAAACACCCCTGCCACCTGCCCTTTCTCATCTCGGTACACACTGGCGTTGTAAAGCACTTCTTTGATGCTGCCCGACCTGTGGCGCATCACCAGTGCATAGTCCATGACGGAACCTTGTGAGAAGACCTGCTGATACCCCTCCCTCGCCCTCTGGGGCTCGGTGAAGTATTCGGAAAAGTCGCTGCCAATCAAAGCCTCACGCGGCCAACCGGTGGCCAGCTCGGTGGCGCGGTTGACATCCATGATCTTGCCCTCGGTACTGATGGTGACCAGCGGATCGAGGCTGGCTTCCAGCAGGCTTCTGGCGTAGCGTGAGGCAGCCTCAAGTTTGAGCTCGGCCGCACGCGCGCCGGTGACGTTACGCGCCTCCACAAACAGCCCTTGGACCTGACCATTCACACCACGGAACGCGGTCAATGTCAGATCCAACTCCACCTGCTGCCCGTGCTGGGTGCGCACATGAACCAGCTGGTTGACCGAGTGCCCAGTGGCCAGCGTGCGGTCGAATAGCTTCTGCGCGGCCTCGGGGTTTTCAAAGTGGCTCCCAAAGATACGCCCCACCCAGTGTTCCCGGGGCAAGCCACTGTGCCGCAACACCGCTTCGTTCACGTCGGTGATGAGGCCATCAACGCCCACAGCCATCATGGGCACGTTGGTCAGCTGCAACGCCCAAACTTGGAGCGCACTCGAGGAATCGTGAGTGGTCATACGGTAGTGTCTGTCATTGTGGCGCATCGCTGCTGGCGCCCGGCGCGTTACGGTCGATTTTTCATCAGCCAACAAGGCCAACCTCCTGAAAGCCTCCCAGCCGGTCCAGCCCAAATCAACCAACAGGATACAACCACCCTTTCACATGTACAGACTACTTCTTTTGGAGTATGGTCCGAAGCGTTGTTTAGCCAAAAAATACCGTACCCCTACCGGTTTGCGCCCGCACGCCAAATGGGTATAAATTCACAAATGACCCATTCAGATTTGGCCGTTTTGCGCATGGCCATCATGCAGGCCTGGAACGCGGTGGTAATTACCTCGGCCGACGCGGCTGCGGGCTATCCCGTGCTCACCGCCAATCCGGCGTTCTCTCGCATGACAGGCTACACGCTGGAAGAGTTGCAAGGGCGCTCGCTCAAGATGCTGCAAGGGCCCGACACCGACCCGCAGGTGCTGGCCCGAATGCGAACCTGCCTGAGTGATGGCCACTACTTTGAAGGTACGGCCACCAACTACCGCAAGGACGGGACGCCCTATGTGGTGCGCTGGAACATTTCGCCGGTGCGCGACGACCACGGCCAGATCACCCACTTCGTTTCGGTGCAGCACGACATGACCGATTACGTGCTGTCAGAACAGCGCGGGCGCCTGCTGGCCAAAGCACTGGATTCGGCCAGCGACCCGGTGCTGCTGACCGATGCCACGGCCCACATCGTGTTTGCGAACCAGGCCTTTGCGAACGTGACGGGTTACAGCGTCAATGAACTGCTGGGCCAAACCCCCGCCATGCTGCGCTCGGGCGAGCATGGCGAAGACTTTTATGACGTGTTGCGACAAGAGCTGCAAAGCGGCCGGGATTTCAAGGCGATCTTCATCAACCGAAGGCGCGATGGCACGCTGTTTCACTTTGAACAGAACATCTCGCCGCTGCGCGACGAATCGGGCCGAGTGACGCACTACGTGAGCGTGGGCCGTGACGTGACCAGCCGGGTAAAGAAAGAGCGCGACCTGCTACAGGCTGCCACGCTCGACCGCTTGACCGGCCTGTTCAACCGCCACCAGGGCGAACGCTCGCTGAGCGAACGGTACGCAGCAGCCGTGGCCAGCGGGGCCCCCCTGGCGTTGATCATGTGCGACATCGACCACTTCAAATCGATCAACGACAGCTTTGGCCACCCCGCCGGCGACCGGGTGATTCGCCAGGTGACGCAGGTGCTGCGCGGCGCGGTGCGTGCCAGCGACCCGGTGGTGCGCTGGGGTGGTGAAGAGTTTCTGGTGGTGCTGAGCGACTGCACCATGGCCCGTGCCAAAGAAGTGGCCGAGCTGATGCGGGTGCGCGTGGAAAGCGCCGAAGACGCCCAGGTGGGCCGGGTGACGCTGTCGCTGGGTGTAGCAGCCTTGCAGCCGCAAGAGCCTCTGGAAGACTTCATCCACCGGTGCGACCAGGCGCTCTACCAGTCCAAGCGCACCGGCAGGAACCGCGTCACGTCTGGTTGATGTATCTGCAACAAAGCGGCAAAGCACGCATAATTGCCAGACAATTTTTCTCTAACGCTTTTCGCAATCTCAAGCCATGTACCGACTCGTCTATGTGAGCTCTGCCACTGTGCCTTTTTCCAAAACCGATCTGGTGAATTTGCTGGATACGTCAAGGCGTAACAACATGCGCCGGAATGTGACCGGCATGTTGCTGTACAAGGACGGCGATTTTCTGCAGCTGATTGAAGGCGAACGCCAGCAGGTGAAGGACCTGTTTGAACACATCAAACAGGACCCCAGGCATGAAAACACGATCGTGATCGATGAGGAAGACACCGAAGGACGAATTTTTAACGACTGGTCGATGGGGTTTCGTGACCTGTCTGACCCCGAAGTGCACAAACTGCCCGGCTACTCCCAGTACATGAACACGCCCCTGGTGGCTGAAAGTCTGGCGAAACACCCCAGCGTGGCCCTGGAGTTGCTGTCGATGTTCAAACCACTTTTTTGAGCCAGATTGATCAGTCCAGCCAGGCCGTGATCGGCTCCCACGCCTTCAGGTCTTTGGCCACGCGGCTGGGCAGCACATCGAACAGCGTCAGCCCCTGCATGGCGAGGCGGACGTAGTTTTGCGTGTCCCTCAGGTGGGTGAGTACCGGCAGGTCCAGTTCTTCGACAAAGGCGCGCAGGCGCTCGGCGGCGATGGTGCGCTCGTCCACCCGCATGCCCACCACGGCGATGTCCAGGTCGGCGGCGCGCCGGCGGTCTTTCAGGTCATCGACAAAGTCTTTGGTGGCCTGCATGTCAAACAGGCTGGGCTGCAGAGGAATGAGCAGCTTGTCGGCCCGCTTAAGGGTTTCCTTGAGTTGGCGACCGTGCAGGCCGGCTGGCGTGTCCAGCACCACGTGGGTGGTGCCTCGTGGCGGGCGCAGCACATCCACTGCCGAAGCGTCCCACGTGACGATCGGGCGCGCCTGGGGCGGCCGCTGCCGCAACCAGACGGCCGAGGACTGCTGACGGTCGGCATCGCCCAGCATGACGGTGTGGCCTTGCCGGGCGAAGTACCCGGCAATGTTGGTGGACAGCGTGGACTTGCCCACGCCGCCTTTGGGGTTGGCAACGACGACGATCGGCATGGCGCGTGGCAGCGATCAGGCCGCTGCGGCAGCTTGTGCTGTTGCAGGCGCGGCGGCGGCTTTTCGGACAGGACGGCGGCGGCTGGCCGGAGCACTCGCCGGCTTGGCTGCCGGGGCTGGCGCAGGTGCAGGCTTGGCGGCTGGCGCAGCCGCTTCGGCCTCGGCTTCGGGCTTGGTGGAGGGCCGGCCGGTCTTGAGGTTGGGCACCGCGTCGATGTAGGCCAGCAAGCTGGCATCGCTGGCACGTGCCAGGGCCAGCACACCGGCCCGCAGCAATTCGCTCTTCTTGACCGCTTTGCCCAGCGCGAGGGCGCGCTGTTTCAGCGCCTCAATTTCCGCGTACTCCTCCTTGGGCATGCAAAAACTGTCGCGCACCAGTTTGACCTTTTTCGACTTGACGGCGGCTGCGTCTTTGGCTTTCTTTTCCACGGACATACCAAACTCCAAACAATGTAAACAGTATAAATAGTTTACAGATGGAGTACACCCGAGTCAATTCACCGGCGGCCGCACCGCATCCGGCGCCGCCCTGCTCCTCCCCCACACTAGGGCGTCAGCGTCCCGTCCAGCAGGGCACCCAGGCGTGACAGCGGCAGGCGGAACGCGCACGCCTGAGGGTGGCCGCCGCCGCCAAACTGCACCGCCAGCGCGCTGGCGTCAAAGCCGCGCACGGCGCGCAAGCCTACTTTCACCACCGTGGGGCTGTCCACCTTGAACACGATACCCAGCGTGCCCGAGCGCTGCGCCAGTTCATTGCCCACGTCGCTGGTGAACTCGCTGGTGGCGTTGACGGCGTACACCGGGTACCCCATGAAGTTGACCTCGAAGGCGCCTGCGGCGATGTCCTTCACCTGCTGGGCGAAACGGTCCACCACGGCCTGGCCCTGGGCCACGAGGCGCTGGCGCTCGGCGGGGTCTTCGCTCGCGGCGTGGAAGCGGGCCCAGGCCTCGAAGTCGAATGGCAGGGCATCGAGCGCGGCCAGGAAAGGCCGGGTGTCGTCGAACGTCCAGCGCCACAGGTCGCGGTCTTCGATGCGCGAGATCAGGTGCGGCAAGGCCGTGCCCGGGTGGAAGTACTCCCACGCCAGGCGCGCGCCCGAGCGCTGCATGTCGAACAACAAGCGGAAACCCGGCCCGCACGCCATGCAACTCAGGCGGTCGTGTGCGGTCTGGTGGTGGTCTAGCAACGTGACAGAGCGGGCCTGCTGCTGCAGCCGCGTCATGCCCTCCACGTCAAAGGCAAAGTCCAGGATGTAGACGTCGCGCCCGGTGGCCTCGGGCGGTGCCTCCCCATGGCGAAACGGCAGGTAGTCGGCCCGCTCGCCCAGCGCACTCCAGGCCGCGTACGCCGCGCCAAAGCCGTCCGGGCAATCGGCGTGGTAAATCACGATTGCGTCTTTCATGGCCGGGTTTATACCGGATCGCCCTCCCCATGGCCGGCAAGGTCGTTGAAAATGACGCAATATACCGGCCATGCCCACACCGCGCGTTGAACCCGAACTCACCGTGTATTACGACGGCAGCTGCCCTCTGTGCCGCCGCGAGATTGCGCACTACCGCCGGCTGCGGCCACGCGAACCGGTTGCGTGGGTGGACGTGAGCGAGCCCCAAACCCCGCTCGGCACCGACCTGAGCCCTGGTGCGGCCATGGCCCGCTTTCACGTCCGCAGGCCCGACGGCACCCTGCTGAGTGGCGGGGCGGCCTTTGCTCGCCTCTGGCTGGCCATGCCCGGCTGGCACTGGCTCGGCCGCCTGTGCCGCAACCGCCCCATGACCGTGCTGCTCGAAGCGGCCTACCGCACCTTCTTGCCGGTGCGTCCCTGGCTGCAGCGGCGCCTGGGCGGCGCGCACCAGCCATCCGACTGCACCTG
>JGI24120J20309_1000699_pt1 | contig 14768 bp, 13 predicted proteins | sample SubbioAug_CSW13A_FD_20309 | JGI IMG/M metagenome (IMG submission 20309) | reverse complement strand
GGTCTGGCTGTCGGCGTCGGCGGCGGCGCCCGTCAGTACGGCGCCCTCAAAAACGATAATGGCCAGGGCCGACTTCTCGGTGATGTCCGTAGCAGCCGAGACGAATTGAATGTCCATGCGATATCTCAACCAAAGCAAAGCTGAAGGCGCTCCACCGACAGGACGCCCAGTCTGGCGTCACCTGCGGCGGTTGTGTGGCGCGGCGACGCATGGTTTAGAACAGCTTCGCGCCCAGGGCGCGCCAAATCAGCCCGGCGACGCCTTTTTTCCATGCGCCTGATCGACCGATATCTGCTTCGCCAGCTGCTGGGTCCGACCCTGCTGGCGACGCTCGCCCTCACCGCTGTGGCTCTGCTGAGCCAGAGCCTGTCGGCGCTCGACGTCATCATCAATCAGCGCCAGAGCGCCGGCGTCTTTCTGAAGATCACCATGCTGGCCATGCCGCAGCTGATCAACATGGTCTTGCCGCTCGCCCTGTTCGTCGCCGCCCTGGTGGCCCTGAACCGCCTTCAGAGCGAGCAGGAACTCGTGGTCTGCTTCGCTGGCGGCATGAGCCGCTGGCGGGTCATCGCGCCGCCCATGCGTCTGGCGGTGATCATCGCCCTGCTCGCCCTGGTCATGAATCTGTTCATCCAGCCGGCCGCCTATCGGGAGCTGCGAAACACCCTGTTCGACGTGCGAACGGACCTCGCCGCCACCCTGGTCCGGGAGGGCGAGTTCACCGAACCGGCGCCCGGTCTGACCGTCTACGCCCAGAGCGTCGACAGCCGCGGCCGGATGGGGAACCTGTTCATCCACGTCGCCGAGAGCGATGGCTCAGCGACAACCTACACCGCCGATGAGGGGCGGATGGCGACCCGCGGCGGAACCCCCGTCCTGGTCATGTCGCGGGGCTCGACGCAGGAATTCAGCGCCACCGGGGTGCTCAACTATCTGACCTTCGACGAGTACATTTTCGACCTCGGCCCGCTGGTCGCCTCGGAAGAGCTGGTCCACTACAAGCCGTCCGATCGCTACCTGCACGAGCTGTTCTTCCCCGACCTCGAGCAGGACTGGGAGCGGCGAAATCGTCTGGAGATGCTGGCCGAGGGCCACGCCCGGCTGGCCACACCCCTCTACAACATCGCCTTCATGGCCCTGGCCCTGGCGGCCATCCTGGGCGGCGGATATGACCGCATGGGCTATGGCCGGCGGATCGCCTGGGCCGGCGCCGCTGCGGCGTTGACCCGAATCCTCGGTTTCGTGGTTCAGGCCGCTTCGGAATCCGGGGTCTGGCTCAACGCCCTGCAGTATGCCGTGCCGCTGATCGCCATGGGGCTGGCCCTGCGCAGCGTGTTCCGCCAGCGGGTGTCGCGGTTCATCGACATGCGCAAGCGTCCGTCCCGCATCGCCCCGGCCGGAGCGCCCGCATGAGGTTTGGCCGGATCGAAGCCTATGTGCTGTCGCGCAGCCTGCTGAGCGTGGGCGTGGCCCTGGCGGTGATCACCGCGGTGATCATCCTCGTGCAGTTCGTCGAGCTGTCGCGCTCCGTCGGCGTCCGGGCCGAGGTCAGCGTCGCCGAGCTGTTCGCCCTGACCGCGCTCGGCACCCCCAGCCTGGTGCTGGTGCTGCTGCCCTTCGTCTTCCTGTTCGGCTGCATGGCCGCCTATGTCAGCCTCAATCGACGCAGCGAGCTGGTGGCCATGCGGGCCGCTGGCGTGTCGGCGTGGCGCTTCATCCTGCCGACTGCGGCGGCCGCGGCGGTCATCGGCGCCCTGTCGGTCACCCTGCTCAACCCTCTGGCGGCGGCGTCCAACGCCCGGTTCGGGATCGAGCGCGCCCGGATCATGGACAACTATCTGGTGGACGCCCCAGAGGACATCTGGCTGCGGCAAGGGGATGAGCGCAGTCAGATCGTGATCCACGCCAAGGACCGCGAGATCGTCGAAGGGACCGTGGTGCTGCGTGGCGTCTCCCTGTTCATCTACCAGAAGAACGACGCGGGCGTGCCGGAGTTCAGGCGGCGCCTGGAGGCTGCAGAGGCGCGGCTGTTGCCTGGATTCTGGCGGCTGACGGACGTCCGCGAGGCCGCCGCCGGTGAGAGTTCCGTCCGGTCCGAAAGTCTTTCCCTGCGCTCCAGCCTCGACAGCGAGTCGGCGCTCGAACGTTTCGCCTCGCCCCAGGCGATCGCCTTCTGGCGCCTGCCGGCGGCGATCCGCACCACCGAGCAGGCGGGCTTCAGCGCCAGTCGCTATCAGTTGCGGTTCCAGCAGCTTCTGGCCACGCCGCTGCTGTTCGCAGCCATGACCATCCTGGCGGCCGCCTTCTCCCTTCGACTGGCGCGGCTTGGCGGACTGGCAGGTCTGGCGGGCGCGGGCGTGGCGCTGGGCTTCATCTTCTTCTTCCTCAACGAGTTCGCCGGCGCCTTGGCCAATGCCGACATCATTCCCCTGGCCGCCGCGGCCTGGGCGCCGCCGGTGATCGCCCTGCTGTCGGGCCTCACCCTGCTCTGCTACACCGAAGACGGTTGAAAGACGCCGCCACGCCGCTATTCCCTGGGCTCGGGTCCGCGGCAAGAAGGGATTCACGTTTGAAGACGTCACCTCGGCGCACCTCGCTCGCCTCGGTCAAGCGCAGCCTCCTGGCGGGGGCTGCGGTGGCGAGCCTGTGTGCGGGGACCGCCTTCGCCCAGGATGCACCGGCGCAGCGCGCGGGGTCTGGCTCAGACGGCCTCACGCCTGGCGCCATCTATCTTGAGGCGGACACGGTCGAGCGGGACGACGCCCGGCCGCGCACGACGGCCTCCGGCGACGTTGAAGCCCGCTATGACAGCCGCAATCTGCGGGCCGACGCCCTGACCTATGACGAGGCCCAGGGCGTGCTGGAAGCCTCCAATGTGCAGATCATCAATCCTGACGGCAGCGTGGAGTTCGCCCGTGAGATCGTCATGGACGATCAGATGCGCGCCGGCGTCGCCCGCGGCTTCGCCGCCCGACTGCCGCAGAATGTGAAGCTCGCCGCCGCCAGCGCCGTGCGGCGGAATGAGAACGTCAACGAGCTGAACCGCGCCATCTACACACCCTGCGATATCTGCGCCGACAGCGAAGCCAAGACGCCGACCTGGTCGATCCAGGCCGACAAGGTGGTGCAGGATCGCGAGCGCCAGCTGGTCTATTACCGCCACGCTGTGTTCCGCCTGTTTGGCGCGCCGGTTCTCTACCTGCCGCTCTTCTGGCATCCCGATCCGCAGGCAGAGCGCAAGTCGGGGCTTCTGACGCCGGACATCTCCGCCTCAGATCGTCGCGGCTTCTCCTACGAACAGCCGTATCTATTTGTCTTATCTGATTATTCGGACCTGACGCTGAGTCCGCAGATCAACGCCAAGGTCGAGCCCTTCCTCAACGCCCGCTACCGCAAGCGGTTTTATTCCGGCGAGGTCGATCTCCGGGGTGGCTACACCTACGCCAAGGATTTCGATTCAGCCGGCCAGTTCGGGGACCGGACCTCACGCAGCTACATCCTCGCCCGAGGCGCCTTCGCCATCGACGAGAAATGGGACTGGGGCTTCACGGCAGAGCGCGCGTCTGATGACCTGTTGTTCGACAAATACGAGATCGGCGACGTCTATCAGTCCCGCGGACCCTATATCGCCGACGACCGGCGGCTGATCTCCCAGGTCTATGCGATCCGCCAGGATGAGGACTCCTATCTGTCGCTGGCGGCGTTCGACATCCAGGGCCTGCGCCCCGGTGATGACGACCGCACCTTCCCTACCGTGGCGCCCCTGATCGAGGGGCGGTGGACCCCCGATGTACGGCTGGCCGGCGGGCGTCTTCGCCTGCGGGCCAATGCGGTGGCCCTGGAGCGGGACCTGTCACCCAGCAGCACCGCGGCGGCCTATGTCCCGGGCCTCGACAGCCGGCGTGTGGTGGCCCAGGCCGACTGGCGTCGCACCTTCACCACCCAGGCCGGGCTTCGCCTTGAGCCGTTCGCCAATCTGCGCGCCGACGCCTACAGCCTGAGCGACGTGCCGCTGAATGGGTATGACAGCCGGACTGAAACCCGGGCCATGGCCACGGTCGGCGCCGATCTCAGCTGGCCTTTCTACCGTCGGTTCAATAACAAGACGGCGATCCTTGAACCTGTGGTGCAGCTTATCGCCGCGCCGCGCCCCGACCAGATCCAGACGGGCGTCTCCGCCACCGGCGAGCCGCGTTATCTGGACGAGGACAGCCTGGCGTTCGAGTTCGATGAAACCAACCTGCTGATGGCCGACCGCTTTCCCGGGTTCGACCTGATGGAAGGCGGGCTCCGCGCCAATGTCGCCGCCCGCGCCAGCCTCCTGTGGGACGATGGACGCCGGGCCACGGTGCTGGTGGGTCGGAGCTTCCGCGACCGCGAAGAGCCGGCCTTCCCGGAGCGCACAGGGCTGAGAGACACCACTTCTGACTGGATCGTCGCGGCCCAGGCGCAGCCGATTCGGGGCGTGTCCGCCTTCGGCCGGGCGCGGCTGAACGGCGACACCCTCGATGTCCGTCGGGCCGAGACCGGCGCCAACATCGCTCTGGGACGGGGTTCGGGTTTCTTCCGCTATCTCTGGGACGACCTGGACATCAATGGGGTCAAGCGCGAGAATCTCGACCTCGGCGGCGAGTTCTTCATCACCCAGAACTGGGGGATCACCGCCTACGGCAACCGCGACATGGTTCAGAATGGCTGGGTGGTGCGCGACGTCGGGGTGGTCTATCGGGACGAATGCACACGGATCGAAGTCATCTACCGCCGCGAGGACACGATTGTCGGCCGTCTGGGTCCCAGCGAGTCTGTGGCGGTGCGCCTAACCCTCGCCACATTGGGCGAACCTATCTATGCCAATTAGGATCAGCGGCGCTTCCAGCCGCCACGAAGGAATGACCCAAGCGATGTTGTCTGCGCGTTCAGTCCGCGGCCGAGCGGCCTGCGGCGTCGCCCTTGTGGCGTTTCTGGCGACCGGCGCCGTGTCCGGTCTGGCCCTGGCGCAGGATGCGCCGGCCTCTCCGCCGGCCGCGCCCGCTGCGGGCCTGTCGGAATATGCCGCGGCTGTGGTCAATGACGAGATCATCTCGACCTATGACCTTGCTCAGCGCATGCGTCTGCTCATCGCCACCACAGGCGTCCAGCCCACCGAACAAAACCTGCCCCAGATCCAGCAGGAGGCCCTGATCGCCCTGGTGGATGAAACTCTCCAGCTGCAGGAGCTGCGGCGGGTCGAGCGAGAGCAGAAGTTCAGCATCATCGCCAGCGATGAGGACGTGAACGAGGAGCTCGCCGAGCTGGCCTCGGGCAATGAGATGAGCGCCGAGCAGTTCACCTCGATGCTGCGAAGCCAGGGCGTGCTGGATTCCTTGCGCGAGCAGCTTCGCGCCCAGGCCAGCTGGCAGCGCTGGATCCAGGGTCGCTACGGCTCCCGCCTGCGGATCGGCGAGGACCAGGTGCGCGCCGTCCTTGAGCAGCAGCAGGCTCAGGCCTCGCGTCCGCAGTTTCAGGTCAGCGAAGTGTTCATCGACGGCGCCCGGGTTGGCGGCATGGACGTGGCCGTCCGCGGCGCCGAACAGCTGGTGGCCCAGATGCAGCAGGGCGCGCCGTTCCAGGCGGTCGCCCGGCAGTTCTCCGCAGCGCCCACGGCGGCCTCTGGCGGGGACGCTGGATGGGTTGGCCCCGGCGAGATGCCGCGGGAGGTCGAGCTGGCGCTTGAGCAGATGCGCCCTGGTCAACTTTCCCGGCCGATTCCGGTGACCGACGGCGTCTACATCGTCTATCTGCGCGACAAGCGGTCCGGCGCGGGCGCCACCGTCGTCAACCTGAAACAGGCCGCCATCGGCGTTCCCGCAGGCGCGCCGGAGAGCCAGGTCGAGGCGGCGCGGGCTCGGCTGATCGCCCTTCGGTCGCAGATCACCAGCTGCGGCGATCTGGAGGCCGTGGCCAGTGGGCAGGCCGGCATCGTCGCCGGCGACCTGGGCGAGGCTGAGATCAGTGACTTGGCGCCGGCTTTCCGCGCGGCGGCTGAGGCCCTTGAGGTCGGCCAGCTGTCGGAGCCGATCCGCACCGAAGCCGGCATGCACATTGTCGCGGTCTGCGGCAAGCGCGCGTCGGGAGGCTCGGAGCTGTCGCCTCAGATGGTCGAGCGCCGGTTGTTCTTCGAGCAACTGGGCCTGATCGCCCGGCGTTACATGCGCGACCTTCGGAACGCAGCCACTATCGAGACCCGGTGAAGAACCGCCCCCTGGCCATCAGTCTCGGAGATCCCGCCGGGATCGGCCCCGAGATTGTCTTCAAGGCCTGGAGCGCCCTTCGGCACACGGGGCCGCACTTCCTTGTCGTAGGCGACCTCAACCAGGTCGCCGCGGCGCCGGGCGGCACGAGCGGCCTGATCCGCCGGATCAGCACGGCGGAGGACGCGGCGCGGACCTTCTCCCAGGCCCTGCCGGTCATCGATATCCCCCTGCTGGAGCCTGTCGTGGCCGGCGCCCCCTCGCCCCGGGCGGCAAAGGCTGTGATCGCCTGGATCGAGACGGCGGTGGGCCTGGCCCTGTCAGGCGCCGTCGGCGGCGTGGTCACCGCGCCGATCGCCAAGGAGAGCCTCTACGGCGCCGGCTTCCCCTTTCCGGGGCACACCGAGTTCCTGGGCGAGCTGACCCTGTCGCACCGCTATGACGGGGCCAGGGGTCCTGTGATGATGCTGGCGGCTCCGGGGCTGCGGGTGTCCCTGGTCACCGTGCACACCCCGCTGGCCGAGGTCTCTGCAAGCCTGACGGTCGAGAAGATCGTCAACGCCGGACTGGTCACGGCCCAGGCGCTGCGACGGGATTTCGGCGTCGAACATCCCAGGCTGGCCGTGGCGGGCCTCAATCCCCACGCCGGCGAGGGCGGCACCATCGGGCGCGAGGAGGTTCAGGTGGTCGGCCCCGCTGTCCGGGCTCTGCGGGACCTTGGGGTCAACGCCCTGGGCCCCAGTCCGGCCGACAGCCTGTTCCATGAGGCCGCCCGGGCGAAGTATGACGCTGTGCTCTGCCTCTATCACGACCAGGCTCTGATCCCGGTGAAGATGCTCGACTTCTGGGGCGGGGTGAACATCACGCTTGGCCTGCCCATTGTGCGCACCTCGCCGGACCACGGGACGGCCTTCGATATCGCCGGACGCGGCCAGGCGCGGCCAGACAGCATGATCGCGGCGATCCGAATGGCCCAAGCCATCGCCGAACGGCGCTCATGAGCGCGCTCACCGATCTGCCGCCCTTGCGCCAGAGCCTCGAGGCGCACGGCCTCATGGCCGACAAGGGGCTTGGCCAGCACTTCCTGCTCGACCTCAACATCACCCGCAAGATCGCCCGCCTGGCCGGCCCCCTGGAAGGCGCTCGGGTGCTTGAGATCGGCCCCGGCCCCGGGGGACTGACCCGGGCGCTGCTGGAGGCTGGCGCACATGTGACAGCCATTGAGAAGGACGTCCGTTTCCTGCCGCTTCTCAACGAATTGCAGGAAGTTTCTGACGGTCGATTGACGATCCAGATGGCCGACGCCCTCAAGGTCGATGAGGCGGCTTTGACGGGCGGTCACCCGGTCGCGATCGTGTCCAACCTGCCCTACAACATCGGCACCGCCCTGCTCATCAAATGGCTGACCGGACCCTATCGGCCTGCGGCCATGACCCTGATGTTCCAGAAGGAGGTCGCCCAGCGGATCGTGGCGCGGCCTGGCGACGACGCCTATGGCCGCCTCGCAGTGATCGCCCAAGCGACCGCCCAGGCGAAGATCGTCATGGAGGCGCCGGCGCGGGCTTTTACTCCGCCGCCCAAGGTGGACTCCGCCGTGGTGCGACTGGATCCGCTGAACGATCGGCCTCCTGAGGCCCTGCTGGGCGCCCTGGAGCGAGTCAGCCAGGCCGCCTTCGGTCAGCGACGCAAGATGCTGCGCGCCAGCCTCAAGGTGCTGGGCGGCGCGGCGCTGTGCGACGAGGCTGGGATCGACTCCGCACGACGGGCCGAAACCCTGTCGCTGGACGAATTCATAGGCCTGGCCGAGGCTCTGCAACGGGCAGAGGGCGCGCGCTAACGCCCGACAGGGCTTGCCCGCACCAAGCCCCCTCCTCTAGGACCGCCTGATGCAGGAACTGGATCAGGCCCTCGCTGGCCTCAATGACTATCCCCATCTTCAGACCCTGATCGGGCTTGGCCTGCTCGCCACCCTTGCAGTGGTGGTCAACTGGCTGACCCAGCACGTCCTGCTGCGCATCGTGCGGCGCGCACTCAGCCTCTCGCTTAAGGACGAGGCCGAGATCTTCTTCCGCGAGGTGATCGCGCGCCTGGCCAATGTGGCGCCGGCCGTCGTGGTCTATCAGGCCGTGCTGGTGGTCCCCCACCTGCCTGAGGCCGCTGAGACCGTTGTGCGCAATGTCGCGGCGGCCTTCATGATCCTGACCGTGATCCTGGCGATCACGGGGGCGCTCAACCTCGTCAACGCCCTCTACGCCCGCAGACCGGAAGCCCGCCAGCGGCCGATCAAGGGCTACATCCAGGTCGGCAAGATCGTCCTCTATGCGGCCGCCGCCATCCTGGTGGTGGCGACCCTGCTGGACCGCTCGCCGCTGTTGCTGATCTCCGGCCTTGGCGCAATGGCTGCGGTCCTGCTGCTGGTCTTCAAGGACACCATCCTGTCCCTGGTGGCCTCGGTTCAGCTGACCAGCAACGACATGATCCGGGTGGGCGACTGGATCGAGATGCCGCAGCTCAACGCCAATGGCGATGTCATCGACCTGGCGCTGCACACGGTGAAGATCCAGAACTTCGACAAGACGATCACCACGATCCCCACCTGGCGGCTGATCAACGAGTCGTTCGTGAACTGGCGCGGCATGCAGGAATCCGGCGGTCGTCGGATCATGCGCGCCATTCTGATCGATCAGACGACCATCCGCTTCCTAACCCCGCAGGAGCGGCGCGACCTGGACCGGTTCGCCCTGCTGGATGTCTATCTGGCCAGCAAGGACAAGGACCTGGCCGCCTGGAACGAGTCGTTGGTCAAGTCGGGACGCGACCCGGTCAACACCCGACGCCTGACCAATATCGGCACCTTCCGGGCCTACGTACTGGCCTATCTCAAGGTCCATCCGGGTATAGCCAAGGAGAAGACCCTTCTGGTGCGACAGCGCGATCCCACGCCCGAGGGCCTGCCCCTGGAGATCTACGCCTTTACCAATACGGTGCAGTGGGAGGCCTATGAGGCCATCCAGAGCGACATCTTCGACCACGTGCTGTCGATCCTGCCGGAGTTCGACCTGCGCCTGTTCCAGGCGCCCACCGGCCGGGACATGCGCGGCTTGACCGAGACGATCCGCAGCGACCTCGCCGCCGCGCAGCCGCTGGGCTAGAGACGCTCGTCCAATAGCCGCTGCACGAAGTCACGCAGGCCGGGGTTGCGCACCCGCTTCTGCCGTTCGGCGTGATAGATGTGGGCCAGGTCGGCATAGGCCCGGTCGTAGTCGTCATTGACGATGACATAGTCATAGTCGACGGCCCGCTCGATCTCTCCGTAGGCCCGGCCGAGACGCCGCTGGATCACGTCCTCCCGGTCCTGAGCGCGGGCGTGAAGCCGCCGCGACAGTTCGGCCATGCTGGGCGGCAGGATGAAGACCCGCACGACATCGTCGGGGGCTTTCTGGGCGATCTGGGCGGCCCCCTGCCAGTCAATGTCGAAGAGTACGTCGCGGCCGAGGCCCAGGGCGTCCATCACCGGCTGGGCGGGACTGCCATAGCGGTGCTCGTGGACATTGGCCCACTCCAGGAAGGCGTCATCGAGAACCATCCGGTCGAAGGCCGCGCGATCGACGAAGTGATACTCCCGCCCGTCCTCTTCACCCGGCCGCGGATCCCGGGTCGTCGCCGAGACCGAGAGCTCCAGTTCGGCGTGATCAGCCACCAGCCGGCGCGACAGGGAGGTCTTCCCGGCCCCTGATGGGCTGGAGATCAGCAGCATCAGGCCGCGACGGGGAACGGAACTCTGGATCATCGGTCTCGGATCTGGTCTGGGCGGGCCGGCGTGCCGTGTCTATTCCACATTCTGGACCTGTTCGCGAAGCTGCTCGATGACCGCCTTGAGCTCCAGTCCCACCGCGGTGAGGGGCGACAGGGCGGACTTGGAGCACAGGGTGTTGGCCTCCCGCATGAACTCCTGGGTCAGGAAGTCCAGCCGGCGCCCTACTGGCCCCTCCCCATTGAGCAAGGCTCGGGCCGAGTCCACGTGGCCAGCCAGGCGGTCCAGCTCTTCACGGACATCAGCCTTGACGGCCATGGCCGCCGCCTCCTGAACGATCCGATCTTCCAGTCCAGCCGGATCGCCGATCAACTCGGCCATGCGACGGGCGAAGCGCGCCTTGATCACGTCCGGCTGTTCAGCGGCCAGCGCTCCAGCCTGCCCGGTGAGGTCGGCGATCTTGTCGGTCAGGCCCAGCAGGATGCCGATCAGGGCCGTCCCTTCGGCGTCACGCGCGGCCTTCAGGGCGTCGAGGGCGCCTGAGATGGACGCCGCCATGGCCGCCTCCACCCGGGCCAGGGCCTCGGCGTCAGGTTCAGCCTCGGCGACCTCGATGACCCCGCGAAGGGCCAGCAGGCCATCGACTGAAGGAGGCGTGGCTCGGCCCTGCGCCACCAGCGCCTCGGTGGCCGCCAGATAGCGATGGGCCTGGTCGAGATTGATGCGGACCTGAGCCTGGCTTTCGGCCCGTTTCGCCTGCAGGCCAACGGTGATCTGGCCCCGCTGAAAGCGCGCCTGAGCGCCGTCGCGCGCTATCCTTTCAAGGCTCTCAAAACCCGGGGGGCCGCGGAAGCGGACATCCAGATTGCGGCCGTTGACCGAGCGCGCCTCGGCCGCCCAGGCCCAGTCGTCCTGAGCGCCCTCGACCCGGCCAAAGCCGGTCATGCCTGAAAGCGCCATGGTCAGTCTCCCGAAGCCCTACGCGACACCGCGGCATGCCGCGCGGTCATGGCTGCGCCGACAAAGGCGCGTCCACGGGCGGCTCCGCCGCCGCGCCATCCGACGGCGCCCTGGCCCGTTCAATCCGGCGCCAGCGCTCCACATTGCGCCGATGCTCGTCATATGTGGCGGCGAAGGCGTGTCCGCCGCTGCCGTCTGCGACGAAGAACAGATAGTCGGTCTCTGGCGGATCCAGGACAGCGGCCAGCGCCGCGCGACCCGGATTACAGATGGGCGTCGGCGGCAGGCCATCGACCCGATAGGTGTTGTAGGGCGTCGGGCGATCGAGCTCGGACTGCCGGATACCGCGCCCCAGGGGCCGCCCCTTGGTCAGGCCATAGATGATCGTCGGGTCGCTCTCTAGCCGCATGCCCCGGCGCAGGCGGTTGACGAAGACCGAGGCCACCTGTGGCCGCTCAGAGCCCAGGGCGGTCTCCTTCTCCACGACCGATGCGAGGATCACCGCCTCCTGCGGGCTGTTGACCGGCAGGCCGGGCTGGCGCTTGGACCACAGCAGGGCCAGCACCTCGTCATGGGCGTCCATCATCCGCTGCAGCACCGCGGCGCGGTCTTCCCCGCGCTCGATCTGGTAGGTCTCGGGCAGCAGCGCCCCCTCGGGCGGCGAGGGCGCAACCCCGGTGAGCAGGGGGTTCTCCGCAAGGATTTCCACCACCATCTCCGAGGTGACGCCCTCGGGAATGGTCACGAAATGGCGCACCACCCGGCCGGCGCGGATGTCGTCCAGCACCCGGGCCATGGACTGGCGCGCGGCGAACTCATACTCGCCGGCCTTGAGGCTGCGGGCCGCTCCGGTGGCCTGGGCGGCGGCCAGGAAGATGGGCGCGGATGAAATCACGCCGGCGCCTTCCAGGGTCGAGGCGATCTCGGGCAGGCCCGCGCCCCGGCGAAGGATCACCGTGGTGCTATCGCCTTCAGCCGACGGGCCAGGTCCCTGGTACATCCACAGGGCCCAGAGTCCGGCCAGGGCCAGGACCAGGGAGAAGGTCACCGCCGCACTGACCAGGGTCACGATAAGGCGGCGCAGGGGCGAAACGCCGGCGCCCCTTTTGGCCGGTCGGGGGCGAGGCGCGCGAGCCATGGATCAGACCTGTTTGAACACCACGGAGGCGTTGGTGCCGCCGAAACCAAAGCTGTTGGAGAGCGCCACCTTGATCTCCCGGGGCTGAGCCTTGTTGGCCGCCAGATCGATCGGCGTTTCGACCGAGGGATTGTCCAGATTGATGGTCGGCGGGGCGATCTGATCGCGGATCGCCAGGCAGGTGAAGGCCGCTTCGATGGCGCCAGCGGCGCCCAGCAGGTGACCGGTGGCCGACTTGGTGGACGACATGGTCACCTTGGAGGCCGCATTGCCGAGCATCCGCTCGACGGCGCCCAGTTCGATCTCGTCGCCGAGCGGGGTCGAGGTGCCGTGAGCGTTGATGTAGTCGATGTCGGACGGCGAAATGCCCGCATCCCTGATCGCCGCCTGCATGGCCCGGAAGCCGCCATCGCCATCCTCGGCAGGGGCGGTGATATGATAGGCGTCGCCGGCCAGGCCGTAGCCGGCCACCTCGGCATAGATCTTCGCGCCACGGGCCTTGGCGTGTTCGTACTCTTCCAGCACCAGGACGCCGGCGCCCTCGCCCATCACGAAGCCGTCGCGGTCCTTGTCATAGGGCCGGCTGGCCTTGGTCGGGTCGTCATTGAAGCCCGTCGACATGGCGCGGCAGGCGATGAAGCCCGCAATACCCACCGGGCAGATGGCCGCCTCGGCCCCGCCCGCCACCATCACATCGGCGTCGCCGTACTTGATCATCCGCGCCGCGTCGCCGACGGCGTGGGCCCCGGTGGCGCAAGCCGTCACCACCGAATGGTTGGGCCCCTTGAAGCCGTGGCGGATGGAGACCTGACCGGAAGCCAGGTTGATCAGGGCTGAGGGAATGAAGAAGGGGCTGACCCGACGGGGGCCCTTCTCGTGCAGCTCGATGCTGGTCTTCTCGATGGTCGCCAGACCGCCAATGCCCGAGCCGATGATCACGCCGGTCCGCTCACGGCCCTCATCATCCTGCGGCGCCCAGCCGGAGTCCTTCACCGCCTCGTCGGCGGCCGCGATGGCGTAGAGGATGAAGTCGTCGATCCGCCGCTGGTCCTTCTGCGACATGACGCTGTCAGGATCGAAGGATCCTTCCACATCGGCCCCGCCGCCGCCGCGTCCATCGACGCGCGGCACTTCGCAGGCCACGTTGCAGGCATAGGTCGAGGCGTCGAAGGTGGTGATGTTCCCGGCCCCGGACTTGCCGGCCAGGATCGCCTTCCAGGTGACCTCGACGCCCGAACCGAGCGGGGTGACCAGACCGAGGCCGGTGACGACGACGCGGCGAGTGTTGGCGGTGGACATGGCGTTTCTACTCCCGGGGCCGGCCCCAAAACAAAACCGCCGCGCCTCTCCGGCGCTGGGGCCTAAGGGACGCGGCGGTCATGTGTCAGACGTCAGGCGAAGACGCCCGGGCGTCAGGCGCCCAGACGCTCCTGAATGAACTTCACGGCGTCGCCGACCGTCTGAATGTGTTCAGCGGCGTCGTCCGGAATCTCGATATCGAATTCTTCTTCGAAGGCCATGACCAGCTCGACGTTGTCGAGGCTGTCGGCGCCCAGGTCGTCAATGAAGCTGGCCTTTTCAGTGACCTTCTCGGGATCGGCGTCGAGGTGCTCGATGACGATCTTGCGCACGCGTTCCAGAATGTCGGACATTCGCTTTTAGTCCCTCTAAATTCAACTGATGCATCCGCGACGGAGGACGCCTTGTCAACCTTCGGCGGTGTTGGGTTTGAGACCTCACAGGTGGTCCCAGGCAGTCTCGGCCAGCTTAATCGGCGAGCGCCGTAGCATGTTCCTTTCGGCGAGGCCAGCGGCCAACAGGCCCGTTCAGATCATCGCCATGCCGCCATTCACATGCAGCGTCTGGCCGGTGACATAGGCGGCCTCGGCGCTGGCGAGATAGACGCAGGCGGCGGCGATCTCATCCCCGGTTCCGAGCCGGCCCGTCGGGATTGTCGAGAGAATCTGCGCCTTCTGGCCCTCATTGAGGGCGTCGGTCATCGGGCTTTCGATGAAGCCCGGCGCGATGCAGTTGACGGTAATTCCCCGGCTGCCGACCTCCTGGGCGAGCGCCTTGGAGAAGCCGATCATGCCGGCCTTGGAAGCCGCGTAGTTGGTCTGGCCAGGATTGCCCATGACCCCCACCACGGAGGTGATGCCGATGATTCGTCCGTAGCGGCGCTTCATCATCCCCTTCATCGCCGCGCGGCTGAGGCGGAAATAGGATTCCAGGTTCACGCGGATCACCGCGTCCCAGTCCTCGTCCTTCATCCGCATCAGAAGCCCGTCGCGGGTGATGCCGGCATTGGCCACAAGAATATCCAGCGGCGCGCCGGCGGCGGTCTCAGCGGCGCTCACCAGCCCATCAACGGACTCGGCGTCGGAAAGGTTGGCTGAGGCGACGCTGACGCGCGTCTTGAGATCAGCCGCCATCTCATCAAGCACGGCCTGACGGGTGCCCGACAGGACCACATGAGCGCCCTGGGCGTGCAACGCCCTGGCGAGCGACGCCCCGATGCCGCCGGTGGCGCCGGTGACCAGGGCGGTCTTTCCCGAAAGATCGAACATTTCTGCGCCTCCAGCGGCGGTTGGAACTCAGAGGGACTTGGCGAAGGCTTCCAGGTCGGCCGGCGTGTTCAGCGGCGTCGCCTCGGCGTCCGGGGCGATGCGCTTGGCCATGCCAGAAA
>JGI24120J20309_1000690_pt1 | contig 15000 bp, 17 predicted proteins | sample SubbioAug_CSW13A_FD_20309 | JGI IMG/M metagenome (IMG submission 20309) | reverse complement strand
CGCTTGCGAATTACACTCACATTTTGTTTTTTAGGAGTAGCAACAACATCCGCCCCAAAACCATTAACCACATCAAGTAACTTGTTGTAAATAGGTATTAAATTCTCTTTTCCCGTGTATTGTTCAGCAACTAAGTCAACGGTTTTAGTGTCGTCCTGCTTAGCTAATAGCGCGATGGTGTTGGCGTAACCATGGGTTAGCTGATGCTCAGTTTTTAAAAAATTGACGATTTCGCCGTGCTTGTCAAATGCTATTTTTTGCAGTAATACTTTCCATTCGTTCAATGATTTGCCTGTTTTTTCGGGCATGTTGTCAATCATGGTTTGAAGTGCTTTGTCCATAGAAATAGCGTTAAGAATTAATGTATCAATTTTGATCAACGGGAAGTTTTTCTAGTACAGATTTTAATTTAAATAAATCTTGCTGGTCTATTAATTGGGTATTAATAGTTAATTTGGATGTAGTGGTTTTCAAGGTATAATCTCCTGCGAAATAGCGCTTTTCATTAATTTCATTAAGTCTGATGGTTTTACCCATTGGTCCATTTTCAGTAATTGTTCCGTTTTCGATGGATAGATACTTATATTTTTTTTGAAACCAATAAAACCCCAGATAAAGGGCTGCAATTATGAACCAGAAATAATGAGACCATCGAATTGGTTCATCCAACAAAAATGAAATACATGCCATAGTTAACCACATGATGCCTAAGAATAAATTAAATCTCAAATACTTTTTCGAATAGCTAATTTTCATAAAATATTATTTTTGTTAAATATTCAATTATTGTCATTCCCGAGAAAGTTATAAACATACAATTTATATATCAAACTTTAATTAATATAAAATAAAACAGCCAGCGTTATTAAAGAAATTAAAAGCGAAATAGTATAACTGGATGTTTTGTTTTTATCTTTAATCAAGTAAACAATAGATACAAAAGGTATTATAAGTAACATTAATATCATAGGCAGCCACAAAAGTTCAAATATTACCTTAGTAAGTGTAAAATCATAAACAGTAGTAAAAACTCCTAACATCCAATAAATACTACAAAAAATACTTAGAAATAAAAGTATTTGTGCAGTATTGAATTGATTTATTCTTTTGTGTGACATTTAATTTAACGTTTGTTAAAATGGCTACTCAACGGTAGTATAATGGCCAGAAATAGCGACAAACTGAAACACGTTTTCCAATCTATGGTCCAATACAACTGTTTTATAAAATAATTCCAACTTATACTTATTACTACAAGTACGATGAATGCTATAGTAAATGTTACTATAAACCTACTAATAAACTCCCTGATATTCATAATTATATTAATTAACTATACAATCAATTAAATTTCTTTTTAAATGATGTTAAGCAGTTAATTAAATAGTGCTTAATTCATTAGTTGTTTAAATCAAATCGATCCAGGTTCATCACTTTGTTCCAAGCGGCAATAAAATCGTGTACAAATTTTTCTTTTGCATCATGTGTACCATAAACTTCAGCAAGCGCTCTTAATTCAGAATTTGACCCAAAAACAAGATCAACTCGTGTTGCGGTCCATTTAACTTTTCCAGATTTTCGATCCCGTCCTTCAAAAATTTCCTTCGTATCATCTGTTGGTATCCATTCGGTACGCATATCCAAAAGGTTTACAAAAAAATCATTGCTTAAAACTTCAGGATTGTTGGTGAAAACCCCGTGTTTAGATTGGTTGTAATTAGTATTTAAAACACGCATACCTCCAATCAAGACAGTCATTTCCGGCGCTGTTAACGTTAATAATTGAGCCTTGTCGATTAACAACTCTTCAGATTTTACTGTAAATGATTTTTTTAAGTAATTTCTAAAACCGTCTGCTGCAGGTTCTAAGGCGTTGAATGATTCTATGTCTGTTTGTGCTTGGGTTGCATCTGTGCGTCCAGCGGTAAAAGGAACTTCAACATTAAATCCAGCATCTTTTGCTGCTTTTTCAACACCAGCACAACCTGCCAACACAATTAAGTCTGCCAAAGAAACTTTTTTACCATCGGAATTACTTGTGTTAAAATCTTTTTGAATTTTTTCTAATTTGGTTAAAACTTGATTTAGCTGCGAAGGATTGTTCACTGTCCAATCTTTTTGTGGTGCTAAACGTATACGCGCTCCATTTGCTCCACCACGTTTATCAGATCCTCTAAATGTGGAGGCAGATGCCCAGGCCAAAGAGGTTAGTTGCGAAATACTTAATCCTGATTTTAACAAGGTAGACTTTAAATTAGCAATGTCGGTTTTATCAATTAATTGATGATCTACAGCAGGAATTGGATCTTGCCAAATGAATTCTTCTGCAGGCACTTCTGATCCCAAACAACAAGCGCGTGGTCCCATATCGCGGTGTGTTAGTTTGTACCATGCTCTTGCAAAGGCATCTGCAAATTCCAACGGATGTTCATAAAAGCGTCTGGATATTTTTTCATATGAAGGATCAAAACGTAGCGATAAATCTGTAGTAAGCATTGTTGGTTTATGCTTTTTGGTTTTGTCAAAAGCGTCAGGCATTTCTTCACCTGCATTTTTTGCGACCCATTGATGTGCACCAGCCGGACTTTTAGTTAATTCCCATTCAAACTCGAATAAATTTTTGAAAAAATAATAACTCCATTTCGTTGGAGTTTGGGTCCAGATAACTTCAAGACCACTGGATATGGTATCTTTTCCTTTTCCGGTTCCATAAGCATTTTTCCAACCAAATCCTTGTTCTTCAATGTCTGCAGCTTCAGGTTCAGCGCCTACTAAAGCAGCATCACCGGCTCCGTGACATTTTCCAAACGTATGACCACCTGCAATTAAAGCCACCGTTTCTTCGTCATTCATAGCCATACGGGCAAACGTATCACGTATGTCTTTGGCAGCTAAAAGTGGATCTGGATTTCCATTTGGACCTTCTGGATTCACATAAATTAATCCCATTTGAATAGCTGCCAGCGGATTGTCAACCTCGGTTAAATCTAAGTTACGGTCATCATTTTTTAACCATTCGGTTTCGGTACCCCAATAAACATCTTCTTCAGGTTCCCATACATCTTCTCTGCCACCAGAAAATCCTAAGGTTTTGAATCCCATCGATTCCAAGGCTACATTTCCGGCAAGTATCATTAAGTCTGCCCACGATATTTTTTTTCCATATTTTTGTTTGATTGGCCACAGCAAACGGCGTGCTTTATCAAGGTTTACATTATCTGGCCAACTGTTTAATGGTGCAAATCGTTGTTGTCCACTTCCGGCTCCCCCACGACCATCACCAATGCGATACGTACCGGCGCTGTGCCAGGCCATCCGAACGAATAAGGGCCCATAATGTCCAAAATCAGCAGGCCACCAATCTTGCGAATCAGTCATTAAGTGGTGAAGATCATTCTTAATAGCTTTTAAATCGAGGCTTTCAAACTCTTTTTTGTAATTAAATCCAGCACCCATCGGATTTGATTTTAATGAATGCTGACGTAGGATGTTTAGTTTTAACTGATTTGGCCACCAATCTCGGTTTTTGGTACCACTATTTCCTATATTGTGTTTACCTAGTGTTGCGTGCATAGGGCATTTGCCTTTCGACTCTAATTTATTTTCCATGATATAACTGTATTTGTTATGATAAAAATATACCCTAATTTACAAAAAATTAGGGTATATTATTCTTGTTTAAATAATTAATATTTATACTGTTATTGGTTGTATGGCTTTTTAAAAATTTTAAATCAATAAGTTATACTTCATATTTTATAGCCTATTGCATTAAAGAAATGTTTATTTATAAAAATGATAGTAGTAGATAAAATTATTTTAAGTGCCCTAGTAGAAATTTATTGACGTAGAATTTTTTCCATCTTTCGTCCTTTAGCCAATTCATCAACAAGCTTATCTAAATACCTAACTTTTTGGGTTAACGGGTTTTCAATTTCTTCAATTCGATACCCACAAATTACTCCCTTAATTAAATGGGCGTTTTGAGGTAGTGTTGCTTTTTGAAAAAATGTTTCAAAAGTTGCTTTATCATTAATGAACGCTTGTATTTCATAATCGTCAAAGCCAGTTAGCCATGTAATAACTTGATGCAATTCGGTTTTTGTTCTTCCTTTTTTCTCAACCTTTGTTAGGTAATGAGGATATACAGAAGCGAAGGTCATTTTTGCAATGCGTTCATTATGTTCTGCTGTTGTTTTCATTTTTCAGGTTTTAATAATTCTAAATACGGATTTCTTGTAAGTCCTAATAAATTAGCAAAGGCTGGTTCTGTTTTTATTCCGTTGGATTTTAAATCAATTATTTTTTTTCGAAATTTAATACCTTTTTCGATTAAAATTTCATTTTCAATTAGCATTTGCTCTGTAAGCATGCTATTTTTCTGTTGGTAGGTTTTGTCTAACAATTGCGATGCTAAATTTATCAGTTTTTAACACAACAACAGATTTTTTATGATAAAGTTATGCATTGTATATTTTAAATCCCTAGAAATCAATTTTTTATTAAGTAAGGTATTTAAAAATTTCAACTAGATTTTTACCTTTACAAATAATATCTAAATCACTTTCAGGCAAACTCTGCTTGATAATAAAACAAGGTAATAAGAAAATAAATTACCTTTTTTATTTTTTCCTTAGTGCTTTAAATCAATACCTTGCTGTATAATTTTTTCTAATACAGCAGCCAAAGCTGATATAACAATCGTAATAAAAATTGCAACCAAACTAATTGCAAGAAATCCTGCAGGGTCATCATCTTGGTGGTGAAAAAGTTTAATAAAAAGTCCGGCAAGTGCAATTAAGACACTCATTAAGAGAGCAGTTTGTTTAAAGCGCTTTACAACATTTATCGATTTAAGTGAAAACACTTCGTTTTTGTTTACGAGTCCGAAAAACAAAAAGGCCTGATACAATGCGTAGTAAAATACCAAAGAAGAAGTATATCCATAGAGAATGAAAGGATCCAAGTAAATTTGAAACAGGTCTAAATCTTGTGCACGACCTTCGGTTAAGGGAAAATAAAGCATGAAGGCAAATACCGATACCCCTACAAAAACGGTTAACGCTTGTAAAAATTTGGTGCTTGTGTGTATCATAATACAGTTGGTAGGTTTATTATTAAGATTCCTTATCCAGTTATTTTTTCAATTTTATAAACAAGCAGTTCTTCATCGTCATTTGGAAGCAGGGTAGTACCTGCTAATTTAAGTCCCAGTTTTTCCAGCAGCATTTGCGAGGCCTTATTTTCTTTGGTTGTAACGGCACTTATTAATTCGATTCCAAATTCTTCAAAGGCAGCTTTTTTAATTCGTAAGGCGGCTTCCAGTGCATATCCATTTTTTTCAAAAGCAGGAAGCAAGGCGAAACCAATATCAATTCCTTCCAGCCCTTCACGATCGTACAGTCCACAAACGCCAATCTTTACTTGGTCCTTTTTTCGTATTAGGGTGTAATTTGAATAGCCAAGTCGCTTGAGCTGGGGTGTCATTTTATTGTTGATATACACTGCTGCATCGTGGACGCTTTTTACCTGTCTATCGCCAATATATTGAAACCATTTAGGTGTATTTAATAGTTCGTAAATAAATTCAGCATCCCTAATTTCAGTGGGTCTTATGAGGAGTCTTTCAGTTTCAAAGTTTTTATATTTCATGTAATTTCAAATTGAATGTAACTTTTATATTTAGTCTGGATTGCATTTACTTCCAATGGTCAATCAGGAATATAAAGCTATACAATTTTTATTTACCAAGTTTTAAAATTCTAACAGCTCCCCGAATTACAATGATGAAAACGATAGCTCCAATAAGCAAATCGGGTAAATTAGAATTAAGAGCATTGACCAATATGCCCGCAGTTATTACCCCTACATTAATTATTATATCGTTGGAAGTAAAAATCATACTGGCTTGCATATGCGCTTCTTCTTTACTTTTTGATTTTTGAAGCAGGTATAAACAAATTGTATTTGCAACTAAGGCCAAGATTGAAATGAAAATCATGGTTGAAAAATCGGGTAATTTATCTGTATAAAAAAATCTTCTAATTACTTCTAGAAAGCCAATTATGGCAAGCATTATTTGAAAATATCCGGCAATTTTAGCAACCAATTTTTTTCTGATTACAGAGCTTCCAACTGCAAACAAGCTAATTCCATAAACAAAACTGTCTGCAAGCATATCTAAACTGTCTGCGACTAATCCCATTGATTTTGAAATTAGACCGCTTGTTATTTCTATTATAAAAAAGGAAAAATTGATAGCAAGAACAGCCCAAAGCAGTTTTTTTTGTTGCTTATTTTCTTTAAATTGGGTTTCATTTGTGTTTTCTGACAGCAACTTTCTACCACCCAAATTTAAGTCGATAATTGCTTTTTCTATAGCATCGCTTGAGCCAAGGTGATAGACACTTAATTTTCTGTTTGGGATATCAAAGTCTAAATTTTTAATGCCTGAAATTCCTTCCAATTTTAATCTGATTAAATTTTCTTCAGAAGGGCAATCCATTTTTGTAATTTCAAATATCGTTTTGTTCATTCAATTTATCTGTTTTTAGACATTACCCTAATGTGCTCTAACGGTTTGCAAATAGGCAAAGAAGGCAATAGGAAATGAGCGCTCGGTTTTGCTGGCGCTTATTTGCTGTTAGTGGTATTTGTTTTTAAAAATTTAATTGTTTCTTCTAAGTTTTCTTCTCTGCTCCAATAATATCCATAAGCCTTTTTGTATTTTTTCATCTGTTGTCTAATACCTTCAGGTTTATATAAGCCTGATTCATCTAATTTTACTGCTTCAAGTGATTCAAAATCTTTTATGACTTCAAAGTTTTCAGGATCAATTTGAAGTAATTTACCTTTTGAACGCTTCTTTTGAGCTTTTCTATCCTGAGGAATATATTTTGGTTTTAATCCAAGTTCAGCAATTAATCGCCTATAAACTCCGTCACCTATGCCACATTTTTCAGGAATGTCTTTTTGATAAAACTTTCCGCTGATTATGTCTTTTTTGAACTCAGCAAGCTCTTTCGAGTTTAGTTGCTTTTTTTGGGATTCTTTTTGGCATTCTACACACCAATATCCATTGAACAAATACTGGCCTTTAGATTCCCTTTTATGTCCGTTATTGCAAATCCATTTATATGTTTCTGAAAAACCCTTCGGTTTTAGTTTTTTGTCAATCAATTTACCTCCTCTTGATTCAATAATTTCTTTGAGTGATTGGTATTTAGATAATGCTTCACATGTGGCACAAGATGCGTTAGTTTTAATTGTTACACTCAAAACTCTATTCGTTGTTTTGTGACCTTTCGAGCAAGTATAAGTGTGTTTACTTTCGGCACCTATAAATCCTTGTATAGAACCATTTCTTTTCTCAACTATTTTTTTTGCCTGTTCATACAATTCACTTTTCTTTCCACGGTAGAGTTCAACTAAATCGAGTTGGAAAGGTTCGTTGTTATAAATTAAATTTAGCTTATGTAGTGTTCTTTTTACCTGGTCAACGAATAGATGAATTCTTCCTGCTCTAATTGTTTTAAATTCAAATATTTCAATTAGAGTTATTTTATTTTTCTTACAGAGTTGTTTTTTGTACCTGTCCCTTTCAATTTGTGAATTATATCTTCTTTCGTCTGAATGGAAATGACTGTTTTCAGTGTAATGCTGATATCCTTGGTATTCGAAAGCAATCCTATTTTTTAAATTATAGCCATCTAATTGAAGACCTTCCATCTCTTTTATGTAGACTGAAGGAAACTTTAATTGTAAAAGGTGTTCCAAAATTAAACGTGCGAGTGTTTCTCCAATTAATTTGTTTGGTGAACATTTTGGACACCATCGCAAAGAATTTTTTACTGCACTCCAAGATTTTTGAAACTTATGACCAGAATTGCATTCAAAGTCTAATTTTGCTTCATTGTTGAAATAGCTTTTTGAAAGGCATTTGCCATTTAATTTACCTACGAAATGATTTATTTCATTCAGGGTTTGCCTACTCAAATTGGCAGAAGATTCTTCCTTAGCACAGAGATCACAGCCATGCCCCCTCAAAAATACTTGAGGCTCTTTCGTAATTACTTTATTGTGCTTTAAACATTTTAAAGAAATAGGGGTCCTTTGGTTAACGTAGTTTGCATTATCGAAGTCAAATTGGTTCCCATAAATGGCTTGTATTTTATTCTTGAACGTATGAATGCTGTCAGAAAGTTCTGCACGACGTGCTTCTTGCAGACAGAACTTACAAGGATGTTTGGAGTTTAGATGATTATTTGAAGTTTGTTCAAATGAATAGTCGTGTTTTTTACAAAGAAATTTAATTTTGGTTTTCGCATTAGTGTATTGTGTAGCACTGTAATCAAAACTATCACCAAAAAGTAATGTTGATTGCTCTATTATCCACTTTGTATTTCGTTTATCACTCAAAATATTATACTCTGGGAATCATTACCACAACGGTCTCGTATAACCGTCAGTTACGGGTTTATATTTAGTTTTTTCTATTAAACACTGTCGTTAGCAATTCCGAGTGGATTCGGACGTAGTCGAATCCTCCGTAATTGCGGTTATACATTGTTGGTAACTGGCTTTTGTTCATTTAGTTTGAGTTTCATCATTATGTCCGTCTGTTCATCATTTCCAAGTTTGAAAACGTGTTTGTCAAATGCTACAAATCCATTTTTTTCATAAAATCGGATTGCTCTTGGATTTTGCTCCCAAACTCCCAACCAAACATATTCTACGTTTTTTTCTTTCGCCAATTCAATTGCTTTGTCGTAAAGGATTTGTCCGACTTTTTTTCCGTGAAACTCCTTTAGCACATAAATCCGTTCAATTTCGAGTGCGTTTTTGTCCTTTATTTCGGTTTGAGATTGTCCAACGTTCACTTTTAAATATCCAATTGTTTTTCCGTCAAGTTCTGCAAAGTAAAATTCAGCGTTTTGGTCGGTCAGTTCCGCAGTCAGTTTTTCCGTTGAAAATCCGCTTTCCAAATATTCTTTCATGTTTTCTTCGCTGTTTTCGGAAGCAAAAGTTTCGGCAAAAGTCAGTTTTCCGATTTCTTTTAGTTTCTCAACGTCTTGAATATTTAATTTTCTGATGTTCATTTGATTATTGTACGTTTTGCCTCGAAGGCCAGTTAAAGCTGTGTTATCACTACATAGCGTATTAAATAAAGCAATTTGGTTTAGCAGGGCGTTAGAGCACAATTCAAAGGGGCGGGAGTGCGTAAGCACGTAGCAACTTTGATCAGCTTTAGCTGAATGTGCTCTAACGTTAAGAGTATGAATAGTAGCGTATTTTAATACACCCCTTATGCTGATTTACACTTAACTTTTTATTAGTTATTAATCTTTGTTATATCGCTATCCTAGCTATTATTTATACTTACTGTTGGGGCCAGTTTTTATTTCCATTTCTAAGTTTTTTGCAATAAAAACGGAGTTTGGTAGGCTTAACCTCTTTTCAATTGTAAATGTTTTGTCAAACATTTACCATGAACCTGAAATTATCAACAATAGCCTTGGCTATGGTGCGTCATTTCATGGTTACCGTAGGTTAAAAAAATAACAGTTACATAGTGCATCGTTTTGTTCAAATCTTTTAATTGACTTTGTCAATTATTTTACCTAACTTAACGCAAGTCTTTTACGTGTCAACGTATTGATAGCAAGCTATCAACGATGAAATCGGCAAGACTTGACAATGTGGATTTTTCCACGTATCTGCACTAGTTACTTCCTTTTTAACTACCCATGAACATACGGTTTCATGATGAAAAACTTAATAGCCTAGCACATTGGCCGCCAACGGTTGGGCTATGATTTCGGCGTGGATAAATCCGCAGGATTTGTCCGCAATGAAATCAGATTATTGATTATTTTAATTTTCATATTTGTTCTAAACCAACGCTGAATTATAGCCATTGTTAGCTTTAGTTATATATAAGATTTGGTTAAAAAGAAAATTGAAATAAAAATTAACAATCCAATCAGAATTTTATATTTAATGGTATCTCCCAATGTTATAATCTTAAAAGAAACACTACCATCATCCTTATTTTTTCTGTCTGTTTTCCAGGATTTATATAGGAGATAAAATAAAACCGTGAAGATTGTGAAAAATAATCCATAAATGAGGTTTTTTGACATAAATTACTTAATTATTTAGTTTTCAGTTCCGTGAACTTGCTCAATTTCCGTTTGAGTAAAAAGGTTGCTTTTATTCAATCAATTTATTATAATAGGAAATTATTAATTTCTCCAGTTTTTTTCTTTGAAATTTAGTCAAAGAATGTCCTTTCGGTGGATAGGTTTTAGTTGATATAATAGCTAATTCAATTAGTAATTCTTTTATAATTTCGTTTTTCTCAATTCCTCGAGATAATATTTTGAATGTCGTGTTATTCTGAATAACAGGTCTGTCCCAATTTGAATTTTCATAGAGTTGAGAGGAAATTGAAAAAATGTGAGCAACTCCAATCCAATCATCAGGTACAATTTCAATAATCGCTTTCAAATCTCTTTTTTTGATTGGATGTTCAAGTTTACTATTTATTTTTCAGTTATAATCTTCATTCGGAATAATTAAAGCTAACGCCCTGCTAAACGCAGTTACGTGCTGGATTTTAATTTGTTGTGAATTTATTCACAAAAGAATTAAAATACAATAGGCACGTGGCCAAATTGCATTTAGCTAATGTTAGTGTACGTTTTGCCTCGAAGGCCAGTTAAAGCTGTGTTATCACTACATAGCGTATTAAATAAAGCAATTTGGTTTAGCAGGGCGTTAGAGCACAATTCAAAGTTTTCCACGTATCTGCACTAGTTACTTCCTTTTTAACTACCCATGAACATACGGTTTCATGATGAAAAACTTAATAGCCTAGCACATTGGCCGCCAACGGTCTAGGCTATGAGAAGTTGCGTGGTTTAGCACTTAACTTTGCAAGTACACACCAAACTGAAAATCCGCGAGGATTTTCAGAAGTAGGAGAGAACAAGCAATTACTTATAGCCATCTTAAGTTTACATTTCATTAAATTAGAATAATAATCAGAAAGAACAAAAGAGAGGATTAAGGTTAAGATAGCCGTAGAGTTATAAACTCGTCAACATTGATAATCCCCTCTCTTTTCTACTTTTATTTCGTACAGTTCTGTGAGACATCAATCTCGATTTTAAGTTGTTGAAAATAAAGTAGAACGTCCTTTCATTAAATCATTTTCTTATGAATAAAGATATCATATTTTTTGGCATTGACATCAGCAAAGATGTATTTGATGTAGCTGCTTCCAATGAGAAGTATTATCAGTTTAGTAATTCCTACAAAGGATTTAAATCTTTTTTAAAATTATTAGATAACACTAGCCATTGTGTAATGGAGTCTACAGGTTATTATCACTATAGGTTAGCTTATTTTTTACTGGAACATCATATACGTGTATCAGTTGAGAATCCTTTGTCAGTCAAACGCTTTATTCAGATGAAATTATCCAAAATTAAGACGGATAAGTCGGATGCTAAAATGATATGTAAGTACGCTCAACAAGTCACTTTAAATTTATGGGAAGGACATTCAAAAAATCAGCTAGCTAGTTTTCAATTAATGAGTTTATTAGAGGTTTATATAAAACAAAGTACTTCTTTAAAGAATAAAATTCATGGAGAACAAACTTTAGGAACTCCAAGTAAACTAATATTAACATCCTTAAAAAGGAGTTTGAAAAACCTAGAAAAAGAGATGTTATTGATAGAAAAAAAGCTCGTCGAGTTAGTTAAAATCGAACACCAAGAGATGTTAACACGGTTAGAAAGCATTCCTGGATTAGGGCGTAAAACTTCTATTATGTTGATTGTTTTAACAGATGGGTTTAAACGATTTTCAAAGGCTAATGAATTATGTTCATTTAGTGGTTTAACTCCTATCATAAGGCAATCGGGTACTAGTGTAAAAGGTAAATCAAGAATTAGTAAAATTGGTAATAAAAAATTAAGGAACTTGTTATTTATGTGCAGTTTTACAGCTTGTAAACACAATAAATCTTGTAAATCGCTCTATGACAGGATTGTTGCAAAGGGAAAAAGCAAGAAACTTGCATTAATTGCCGTGTGTAATAAACTTCTTAAACAAGCTTTTGCGATTGCTAAATCAGGGTTAATGTATGATGAAACATATCGAAGCATCTTGCCTAATTTAAACTAAATAATTCTTGAAAAATTAATTGTTTTTTAGCACAGTTATTTGTTGTAGCCAGTTATTATTTTTAACTATCCAATTTCTTATCCGTTCAAGATTTTTTAATCCGTTATTTACATTTTCTATTTGTTCATAAAAATCTTTTGTTCGGTCAATTTTTCCCGAAAAAACTCTTATTGAGAAACTTTTGTTATGCTTTTCAAATTTCGCCCATCCAGGAAGTAGTTTTTTTATTTTAAACTCAACTTCTTCGGAAAAATTTTTAAAAGTCGCATCTGTATTTCCTTGTCCAAGCTTGTGATAAAACACTATATTTTTTAATCTATCGTCATAAAGCATTGGCCAATCGCTATTATGTGGAACGATGTCTGGTTTTTTCATTATCAAACTCGGATAATTTTCTTCTTTATATAGCCAATAGGAATGCCAAAAGTTATAGACTGGAACGGAATTTACTGGTTGATAACCACGTCTATGTTTTTCAGATGCGATTTGTAACAAATTACTTTTAAATAAATTTCTTTTTGTTCCTGTAAATATAAGTCTTTCTGAAATTGTTTCGTATGTCAAGTAATTTTCAAAGTCACTTTGGTTTTGGCAGTAGAGTTTTGGTGCAATCAAGATAACGAAAGCATTGTCGCATTCTTTTTTTATCAAATACTCATCTGCACGCTTTATATACCTATTAAATTGTTCGTTTTGAAATGAAGTATCCAATTTGTTTTCTATAAGCACAAATATTTTTTTATCATTTGAATTGTATGAAAATAAAAGATCTGTTTCTCCAAGTCCAAAATCAGAAATACTTTTCCAAGTTCCATTTACAGAAGTCAAGCTAGGAAGGTTTAATTCTCTAATAAACCATTCACAAAATGAATTGTCACTCGATAATTCTTCAAGTAAAATTAAATCGATATCTCTTTCTAAAATTGACTCAACTGGTAAATAGTTTTGTTCCATATTTCGCTTCACAAATTGGCTTAAATTGTGTAGTAGCCAGCTATTTTTATTTAGTATATATTTGATATTCGGCAATTTTCATTTGCAGTCTTTTATTCAAAAATTCATTTTTGTCATTTAACATTTCACGAATCAATTTTGATTCATTCAGGTAATTTTGAATTTTATCTTTGCTCCAATATTTTGGTGGCTTCTGAAGATTTGTGATTCTGTCAGCTAATTTTACCATTCCAACTTCTTTTTCTAATATATTGATACGTTTCAAACTATCAATCATTATTTCTTTTCTTGATGATAAATTTTTATTTTTAGTTAAGGCAAGAACTCCTGAAGCAATTCTATAGTCAAATTCATTTTTTATCTCCTCAAAACTTGTTTCTGTGTCTTCAATAGTATCATGAAGTAATGCTAACTGAATGGTAAAATCTAAATCAAAATTATTATTTACATTGTAAGCTAAAAGTATTTCCATAGCTACATTTGAGATATGCAATAAGTAATTAGATTCCGTTCCAGGAACTTTTTGATTTTTGTGTTTTTCTCCAGCAAACTTAATTGCTTTTTGATAATTTTCTTGAGTCATTGTATTGCAAAATTGATTTTTAACTCCAAGTAAAAGACTCAAATTCAATATTATTTTCTCTCATAAATCTTCCAAACTTTGAGTATGCATCATTTTCGTTAAAACGACTTTTAATTTCTTTCAGAAAAGCTATTTTTTCATCAATATTAACATTAAAAAGGTTCGCTATTTTTTTTGCTTCTTCAAATTGAATAGTATATTGATATTCATAATCTGAGTCTCCCATTAATTCGTTTACAGTTTTCCCAATATCATAACCATCAAAAATCAGCTCGTTCCTGTCGTTAAAATACACTTTCATCGAAATTTTAATATTAGGGCTTTCAAATTCGTAAAGTGTGATTTTTTTCATATGAGATTTTTAATTGGCTACAACGGTTTGCAGCTACACGCAGGTGGGGACTTTTAGCTCTGAACTTGATTAAAAGTACAGAACTTTGATTTAGCACTTTGCTTTCAAAAAAGCACTGAATCCCCACTTGCGTGTAGGTGTTGTTGTAGGTAGTTTTTATACTCGAACTAGTTTTAGTAATGGTTCAAATGAATATAGAGCAGGTCTTCTACCTGATGATTCTTCTAAAGTTCTTAATAATTCTTTATCTAATAAAATTCTAGTAAATCTAGCAGCTGTCGGCCCAGGTATTCCACTCTTAGAAGTAAATCGATTATTTCTAAATATAGGATATGTAAAGATATAGTCTAAAGCATTAACGCTCCATTTTGATGACAATGAATCTGAAAATATAGGTTTCATTTCTTCATATAAACTTCTTATTTTTTCGGCAATTTCTAAATTTTTTATTGCTTGTTTTTCAATTGCACTTAAAAAGAAAATGCACCATGATTCCCAATTATTGCTTTTTGATACTTCTCTCATAGTATCAATATATTCGTCTTTATTCTCTTCCATATATCCACTTATATAAAAGTGAGGTTCTGAGATTGCTCCAGAAGACCATAATAGTAGTGTTATAAGCATGCGTCCAATTCTTCCATTTCCATCTTGAAAAGGATGGAGTGCCTCAAATTCGAGATGCATTAAAGCCGTTTTGATTAAAATTGGGTCTGAACTTTCATTTATATAGGTAAACAAATTTTCTAATCCGTCATTTAATTTTTCTGGACTAATTGGTGTAAATAATACCTTCTGTTTAATTTTATCAGCTAAATAGTTTTGTTCAATTTTATATTTTCCTGGTGATTTTTGTGCTCCTCTACCAAAAGATAATAGTTGTTGATGTAGTGTTTTAATTAAGTGTTGAGAGAGT
>JGI24120J20309_1000685_pt1 | contig 15057 bp, 10 predicted proteins | sample SubbioAug_CSW13A_FD_20309 | JGI IMG/M metagenome (IMG submission 20309) | reverse complement strand
CAGAGGCAGAGGCAGAGGCGGAAGCCGGGGGCATCGAGGCCATTGAGACAGAAGCCGTTGACTGGCCTGCCGACCACGTCGCCCCGGACGCCCAGGATGCCGCCGGGCTGCCCGAACAGGCCGAGGCGCCCGCTGCACAGAATGAATTCACTGGCGTCGGAACCGATGGGGTGATCGAGCTGCCGGACGAACAGACCCGGGTCATCGGTTCCCTGCAGATCGGGCTCAAGCTTTACAACGTCTATCTCAACGAGGCAGACGAGTGGTCGCGTCGACTGGGTGTCTGCCTGTCCGAATGGGCGCTGGAGCGACACGAACCCCTGCCTTCCGACGCCGAGGCCCTGGCCCATTCGCTGGCGGGCAGTTCGGCCACGGTGGGCTTTGAAGCCCTGTCCGGCATCTCCAGAGCGCTCGAACACGCGCTGGGCGCCGTGGCCCAGCACCAGCTCAATGGCATCCCGGCCACCGAGGCGCAGGCCCGCCTGTTTGTCGATGCGTCCGAAGACATCCGGCGCCTGCTTCACCAGTTCGCTGCCGGATTCCTCAAGGAGCCGAACCCCGAACTGATGGACGCTCTGCACCATGTGGTGCACGATCTGCCGGCCGATGTCCCGGTCGACGAGGCGCTCATTGAACCCGATATCGGCATCAGCTCGCGCTGGTCCGATCTGGGTCAGAGCCTTGTGCCCGACAGCGTGCCTGCCAAGGCGCTGTCGTCTGACGCAGCCGACACCGACACCGCGTTCGCGCCGTTGCCGGGCACGCTCGAGGGTGTTGAGCCCGGCCATGTGCAGGACATCGATGACGACATCGACGTCTTCGACACCATCGATGCGGACCTCTTCCCCGTCTTTGCCGATGAGGCCGCCGAGCTTCTGCCGCAGCTGGGTGGAGCTTTGCGCCAATGGGTTGCCCGACCGGACAACGCCAGTGCCCGCGGCGAGGTGTTGCGCAACCTGCACACACTCAAGGGCAGTGCCCGTCTGGCCGGTGCGCTGCGTCTGGGCGAGATGGTGCACCGAATGGAAACGCAGGCAGAACGCCTGGGCAGCGAAGTGCGGCGCAGCGCCGATATCGAGCCCCTGCAGCATGCCTTCGATGCCATCAGCGCGCGCTTCGAGATGCTGCGGCACACCGACCTGCCCGCGCAGGACGTTGTGCGCACCGCAGCTGAACTGCTGCCGGTGGACGTCGGCACGGAAACCCCCGAGGTGGCCGCGACCGATGCCAAGCCGTCGGCAGCCGACGCGGCATCGGAGCCGTCACCGGCGACACCTTTGCAGCTGCCGGCCCTGGCGGTACCGTCCCCCCTGGCTGCCCGTTCCGGTGCAGCGGTCCGGGTCCGGCCCGAGCTGCTTGACCGCCTGGTGAACCAGACCGGCGAGGTCATGATCACGCGTTCCCGGATGGAGAGCGAACTGGTCACCCTGCGCGGGTCTCTCAAGGACCTGACCGGTAACCTGGACCGGCTGCGTCTGCAACTGCGCGACGTCGAGCTGCAGGCCGAGACCCAGATGCAGTCACGCCTGGCCCAGGCCAAGGACGCCAACCAGTCGTTCGATCCGCTGGAGTTCGACCGCTTCACCCGAGTGCAGGAACTCACCCGCATGATGGCCGAGTCGGTCAACGACGTGGCCACGGTGCAGCGCAACCTGCAACGCGCCGTGGAAGCCACCGAGGACAGCCTGGTGGCCCAGGCGCGCCAGACGCGCGAGTTGCAGCGCGACCTGCTGCGCACACGCATGGTGGAGTTCGAAGGCATTTCCGAGCGGCTCTACCGGGTGGTGCGTCAGGCGTCCAAGGAAACCGGCAAGCAGGTGCGACTGGACATCACCGGTGGCAACATTGAAATAGACCGGGGTGTGCTGGACCGCATGACCGGTGCGTTCGAGCACCTGCTGCGCAACTGCGTGGTGCATGGCATCGAGTCGCCGGAGCAGCGACTGGCCGCAGGCAAACCGGTGGAGGGGCGAATCGAGATCCGCCTGAAGCAGGAACTGAACGACGTGGGCGTGGTGTTCCAGGACGATGGTGCCGGACTGGACCTTGCACGCCTGCGCAGCAAAGCCGAAGCACAGGGCTTCATCACCCCGGGTACACAGCTCAGCGACGACGAGGCTGCACAGCTGATCTTCATGGCCGGTCTGAGCACCGCCAGCGAGGTGTCGGCACTGGCCGGGCGCGGCGTGGGCATGGACGTGGTGCGCAACGATGTGGTGGCCCTCGGTGGTCGCATCGTGACCCACAGCCGCAGCGGAGAAGGCACCAGCTTTGAACTGGTGCTTCCGCTGACCACAGCCGTGACGCAGGTGGTGATGTTGCGTGCCGGCGCCCTGACCTGGGGCGTTCCCTCCAATGTGGTGGAGATCGTGCGGCGGGTCGGCAGCAGTGATCTGGCGCAGGCCTATGCCACCGGCGTGCTGCATGTGGGCGACGAGGATGTGCCTTTCTACTGGGCTGGCGCGCTGCTGCAGTCGTCGCCCCGTTCGGACGAAATGCAGTCGCGCACCCTGCCTGTGGTGATCTTCCGCAGTGCGGCCCAGCGTGTGGCCATGCATGTGGACGAGGTGCTGGGCAATCAGGAAGTGGTGGTCAAGAACCTCGGGCCCCAACTCTCGCGCCTGCCGGGTCTGGCTGGCATCTCCATGCTGGCTTCGGGTGCCGTGGCCCTGATCTACAACCCGGTGGCGCTGGCCACGGTCTATGGCGCCCAGGTGGCCGAGTGGACGGCCGCCCAGCAGGCCCTGGCTGCGGCCGAACAGGCGACCGGCAAAGAGGAGGTCGGCGCGCCCGTCGTGTCGGCGGTGCCCCTGGTGCTGGTGGTGGACGACTCGATCACGGTGCGCCGCGTCACGCAGCGCCTGCTGCAGCGGGAGGGTTACCGTGTTTCGCTGGCCGCCGATGGTCTGCAGGCACTGGAGCGTCTGCAGCAGGAGCGGCCAGCGGTGGTTCTGTCGGACATCGAAATGCCGCGCATGGATGGCTTCGATCTGGTGCGCAACATCCGCGCCGATGCCCGCCTTTCGGACCTGCCGGTGATCATGATCACCTCGCGCATCGCCGAGAAGCACCGCGAGCATGCGCGTGAATTGGGTGTCAATCACTACCTGGGCAAGCCCTACTCCGAAGACGAGTTGCTGGCCCTGATCGCCCATTACACCCAGGTCGCAACCGAGGTCTGAGCTGTCGGGTGGACCCTAGCCCCGTCCGGGCAGGGTCGCCGGCTTCTTGACCACCGCATAGCGTGCCAGCGTCTGCTCCCGCGCCTGTGCGTGGTCGACCGCCGGTCCAGGGTAGTCCCGACCGATCACCAGGCCGCTGGCAGCCAGCTCCACCTGGTTGGCCAGCCAGGGTGCATGGATGGCGGCATCGGGCAGGTTGGCCAGGGCGGGCAGGTAGCGACGGATGAAGCGTCCCTGCGGGTCGAACCGCTCGCTCTGCGTGACCGGGTTGAAGATGCGGAACCAGGGCTGGGCGTCGCACCCGGTGGAGGCTGCCCACTGCCAGCCGCCGTTGTTGGCGGCCAGGTCGTAGTCGATCAGGTGGTCGGCAAAATAGGCCTCACCCCAGCGCCAGTCCACCCCCAGGTCCTTGACCAGAAAGCTGGCCACCACCATGCGCAACCGGTTGTGCATGTAGCCGGTCTGGTTGATCTGGGCCATGGCGGCGTCCACCAGCGGATAGCCGGTTCGGCCCTCGCACCAGGCCTTGAACAAGGCCTTGCCATGGCGGCTGTGGTCGAAGCGCACCTGGTCGTACTCGGGTTTGAAGGCCTGGCCGACCACGTGCGGAAAGTTCGCCAGGATCTGATGGTAGAAGTCGCGCCAGATCAGCTCGGACAGCCAGGTGCTGGCGCCCTGCAGGCCCTGCAGGTGCATCTGCCAGGCCACCGAGGCCACGGACCGGACTGAGATGGTGCCGAAGCGCAGGTGCACGCTCAGGTAGCTCGGGCCCTTGATGGCCGGGTAGTCGCGGGTCTCGTGGTATCGGTCGATGCGTTCGACAAAATCCTCGAACAATCGGTGCGCTCCGGCGCTGCCGGTGGGTAGCGCCAGCTGCGACAGGTTGGTGGGCGCGAAGTCGATGTCGGACAGGCGCGGCACTGGGGCATTCCACTCTCCACCGACCGGACCGGGCAGCGGCGCCAGCGACTTGGCCAGGGGCTCGATCGGCCATGGTTTCAGATGCTCCGGTGTCAGCTGGCGCAGCCAGGCGTTCTTGTAAGGTGTGAACACGCCGAAGACGCCGCCCGCCTGGGTCAGCACCTCCCGCCGCTCGAAGACCACCTGGTCCTTGAAGCCGTGGAACATGATGCCGCTGTGCGCCAGCGTACCCAGCACCTGAGCGTCGCGTGCCTTGGCGACCGGGTCGTCGTCATGGTTGGCAAAAACAGCCTGCACCCCCAGGCGTGCGGCCATCGCCGGTATCTCGTCTATGGCCCGGGCATGGCGAACGATCAGGCCGGTGTCGGCCCGTCCGTGTGCCTGTCCCAGTGCGCGCAGCTGGGTATCCAGATCCACCAGAGACTCCCGGATGAACTCGACGCGGCGGTCAGCGGTCAGACCGCGCGACTGCAGGGGATCGAGGATCTCGGTGTCGAAAACGAACACGCACCAGACCTGGCGGCAGGATCGCAGGGCGTGGTGCAGGGCGGCGTTGTCCTGGGCACGCAGGTCGCGCCTGAACCACATCAGGCCCTTGTCGTAGGTGTTCATGTTGGTCCTGCAGATGGCAGCGCGGGTATCCGGGCAGACGGTCAGCCCGTGGGCACCCCCTTAAAATGGCTGCATGTCTGCGGATTCTGCCCCCATCAACCTGACCAATCATTTCCTGATTGCGATGCCCGGGCTCAGCGACGAGCTTTTCGGTCGCAGCGTGGTCTTCATGTGCGAGCACAGTGAGCGGGGCGCGCTGGGGCTGGTCATCAACAAACCTGGCGACATCCGCCTGGCGCAGCTGTTTGACAAGGTGGAGCTTTCGCTGGGTCGCCAAGAGCTGGCCGAGCAGCCGGTGTTCCTTGGAGGACCGGTCCAGACTGAACGGGGTTTTGTGTTGCACGAGGCGGTCGAAGGTGCCGAGGGCGAGTCGGTCTATGCCTCCACCTTGTCGATTCCCGGTGGGCTGGAAATGACCACTTCCAAGGACGTGCTCGAAGCCATGTCGTCCGGAGGTGGCCCGCGCAAGGTCTTTGTCACCCTGGGCTATGCATCGTGGGGGCAGGGGCAGCTGGAGTCGGAAATCACCGAGAACAGCTGGCTGACCGTCGAGGCCGACCACAGTCTGATCTTCGATGCCCCGGTGGACGAACGCTACGACCGCGCGATGGCCTTGCTGGGTCTGAAATCGTGGATGCTGTCACCCGATGCCGGGCATGCCTGAACACATGAAGCATCCTCTGCGCCGCCTCGCGTCACCCCCCTGTCTCGCCGACGGCGCAAGGGGAGCCACGCCTGCGGCCCGGCCAAGCCGGTTCCTCGGTGTGTGCTTGCCGGTCACCTCTCGTGCCTGGGTGGCTGGCTGATGTCCGGTGACCTGCCTGAGTCATGCCAGACCTTTCTGGCCTTTGACTATGGCCTCAAGCGAACCGGCGTGGCCAGTGGCAACCGGCTGACCCGCACCGCCACGCCCCGCGGAACCATTGCGGCCGAAGGGGATGCGCGCTTTGCCCAGATTGCCCAGCGCCTGCGTGAATGGGAGCCCGATGCGCTGGTGGTCGGGGTTCCATTCCACCCGGACGGGGCTGAACACGAGAACACCCGCCTGGCCCGCAAATTTGCGCGCCAGCTGCGCGGCCGGTTCGGTCTGCCGGTGGTCGAGGTGGACGAGCGCTACAGCACCACTGAAGCCCATAGCCAGGGTGCCACGGATGCCGATGCCGCATCGGCCGCCATCATCCTGGAGCAGTTTTTGAGGAGTCTGGATTGAGTCAACTGTCATTGGATGCAGAGCAGCTGTATGCGCAGCTGCTGCGGGGGGTGCGCGGCCTGCTGGCCACGTCAAACGGGCCGGTGCGCCTGGCGGGTGTGCCCTCGGGCGGCGCCTGGCTGGCCGAACGTCTGCAGCGCGATCTGGGGATGGACGGTGAGCCGGGTGTGGTGTCCTCGTCCATGCACCGCGACGACTTTGGCCGCCGCGGCCTGTCGCTGTCGGCGCAGACCAAGCTGCCGTTCGATGTGGACGGCGCCACCGTGCTGCTGGTGGACGACGTGCTCTACACCGGCCGTACGCTGCGTGCGGTCATCAACGAGCTGTTCGACTACGGTCGCCCGGCCTGCGTGAAGCTGGCCGTGCTGGTGGACCGAGGCGGGCGCGAACTGCCGATCCAGGCCGACGTCTGCGCCGCCACCGTGGCCCTGCCCGAGCAGCAGACGCTGGAACTCGCGCGGGCCGAGGACGGCCGCCTGAGCTTTGTGGTCGAGAACAAGAAGGAGGCCTGAGTCCATGGCCCGCAACCCGCAACTGAACAAGAACGGCGAGCTGATCCACCTGCTCTCGACCGAGGGCCTGTCGCGCGACATCCTCACCCACATTCTGGACACCGCGTCCAGTTTCGTCAGCGTCAGTGACCGTGAGGTCAAGAAGGTGCCGCTGCTGCGCGGCAAGAGCGTGTTCAACCTGTTCTTCGAGAACAGCACCCGCACCCGCACCACCTTCGACATCGCGGCCACGCGCCTGTCGGCCGATGTGTATACGCTGGACATCGCGCGCAGCTCCACCGCCAAGGGCGAGTCGCTGCTGGACACCATTGCCAACCTGTCGGCCATGGCGGCCGACATCTTCGTGGTGCGGCACAGCGAATCCGGTGCGCCTTACCTGATCTCGCAGCACGTGGCGCCCCATGTGCACGTGATCAATGCCGGTGACGGGCGCCACGCGCACCCGACGCAGGGCCTGCTGGACATGTACACCATCCGGCACTACAAGAAAGACTTCACCAATCTCTCGGTGGCCATCGTCGGCGACGTGCTGCACTCGCGGGTGGCGCGTTCGGATATCCATGCCTTGACCACCCTGGGCTGCCCGGACCTGCGGGTGGTCGGGCCGCGCACGCTGGTGCCGTCCGACCTGTCCCACATGGGCGTACGGGTGTGCCACACGCTGGAGGAGGGCATCAAGGGCTGCGACGTGGTCATCACCCTGCGCCTGCAGAACGAGCGCATGAGCGGTGCCCTGCTGCCGTCCAGCCAGGAGTACTTCAAGAGTTTCGGCCTGACACCGGAGCGCCTGCGCTGGGCCAAGCCCGATGCCATCGTGATGCACCCGGGGCCGATCAACCGCGGCGTGGAGATCGACTCGGCGGTGGTCGATGGGCCGCAGAGCGTGATCCTGCCGCAGGTGACGTTCGGCATCGCCGTGCGGATGGCGGTGATGGGAATTGTGGCTGGAAACGAGGCATGAACGTGGCCCCCACGCTCCACCGCTGCGCGGGTCGCTGCCCCCCGAGGGGGTGCGTTTCGCCTTGGGACGGCCCGGCGGCGAAACGGTTGGCCCCCACGCTCCACCGCTGCGCGGGTCGCTCCCACAACAACGTCACTCCCGCGCACGCGGGAGTCCACGATTGCAAGGTGAATCCATGAAGATACTGATCCAGAATGGCCGTGTGATGGACCCGGCCTCGGGCCGCGACGAGATGGCCGATGTGGCGGTGGCAGCCGGGCGCATCATCGCCATCGGCCAGGTCGGCAGCGACTTCCATCCCAATCGGGTCATCGACGCCGCCGGCTGTGTGGTCGCACCCGGGCTGGTCGACCTGGCGGTGCGCCTGCGCGAGCCAGGGCAGGAGCATGCGGGCATGCTTGAGAGCGAGATGGGTGCGGCGGTGGCCGGTGGCGTGACGTCACTGGTGTGCCCTCCCGACACCGATCCGGTGCTGGATGAGCCCGGCCTGGTGGACATGCTCAAATTCCGGGCTGAGAAGCTGCACCTGGCCCGTGTGTTCCCCCTGGGGGCGCTCACGCGCGGCCTCAAGGGCGAAGTGCTGACCGAAATGGCCGAACTCACCGAGTCGGGCTGCATCGGCTTCGGTCAGGCCGAGGTGGCTGTTGTCAACACCCAGGTGCTACAGCGTGCGTTGCAGTACGCCGCCACCTTCGGCTACACCGTCTGGCTGCGGCCGCAGGACCACTGGCTGGGTCAGGGGGTGGCCGCCAGCGGGCCACTGGCCACGCGGCTGGGCCTGTCGGGTGTGCCGGTGTCTGCCGAGACCATCGCCCTGCATACGGTGTTCGAACTCATGCGATCCGTCTCGTCCAAGGCCAGCCGGGCGCGTGTGCACCTGTGCCGCATCAGCAGCGCGGCGGGCCTGGAACTGGTGCGCCAGGCCAAGGCCGAAGGGCTGCCGGTCACCTGCGACGTGAGCGTGCACAACCTGCTGCTGACCGACGTGGACATCGGTTACTACGACAGCCGCCTGCGCTTGCAGCCGCCTGTGCGCCAGCAGCGCGACCGCGAGGCACTTCGGGCAGGGCTGGCCGACGGCACCATCGACGCCCTGGTGTCCGACCACAATCCGGTCGACTCGGACGCCAAGATCCTGCCCTTTGCCGAGGCCGAACCGGGTGCGACGGCGGTCGAGTTGCTGCTGGGGCTGGCCTTGCGCTGGGCTCAGCAGGACGGGCTGGGTCTCATGCAGGCGCTGACGGTGCTCACCAGCGGACCCCAGGCGGTGCTGGGCGGCAGCCTGGGGACGCTGCAGGCCAGCGTCGGTCGCCTGGCCGTCGGTGGTGTGGCCGACATCTGTGTGTTCAACCCGGACAGCCCTTGGGTGGTGACGCCGCAGGCTCTGCGCAGCCAGGGCAAGCACACACCCTTTGGCGATCAGGAGTTGCCATCGCGGGTGCGGGCGACCCTGGTGGGCGGCCAGCTGGCCTACCTGAGCGAGCGGGTCGCTGCGGAGCCGGTCGGCGCAGTGTGAGAAACCTGCGCGCAGTCTGGCGCGCCTGGCGCGCCCTGGTGCACGTGCTGCATGGCCTGTGGGTCATGCGTCGGGAGTTCGACCGCATGACGCCGGCGCAGACACGACTGGTGGTGCGCGAATGGTCGCGCCGGATGCTGCGGATCATGGGCGTCGAACTCGAGGTTCGGGGTGTGGTCCACGAGAGCGGGCCGTTGCTCGTGGTGGCCAACCACATTTCCTGGCTGGACATCCTGGTGATGAATGCCTGTCAGCCGGCGCGTTTCGTGTCCAAGGCCGATGCCCGGCACTGGCCTGTGCTCGGCACCCTCATCAGCGGTGCCGGCACGCTGTTCATTGAGCGTGAGAACCGGCGCGATGCAATGCGGGTGGTGCACCTGATGGCTGAAAGGCTGGTGGACCGGGACATCGTGGCGGTGTTTCCCGAAGGCACCACCGGTGATGGTCGGCAGGTGCTGCCCTTTCATGCCAACCTGCTGCAGGCGGCCATCTCCACCGGCACGCCGGTGCTGCCGGTGGCCATCGGCTACCGCGATCCGGTCGCCGGCGGCATCAGCGATGCGCCGCTGTTCATTGGTGACACCACCTTGCTGTCCTCCATCTGGACCACCCTGCGATCGGATGGCGTGCTGGCCGTGGTTCAGCATGGCGAACCCGAACATGCTCTGGGTCGCGACCGCCGCGCCTGGGCCCGCGACCTGCAGGTCGGCGTTCAGAGGCTGGCAGAGGCTATCTGAGAGGCCCGGGCCTCAATGCCGGGCGGTCGCCGGCGCGCCTTGCAGGGTCTCCCGGCGCAGGCGGCGGTAGAGCATGCCCCGCGAGACACCCAGGGCCCGTGCGGCCCGCGCAATGTTGCCGTCGTGCTCGGCCAGCGTGTTTTCGATCAGTCGCTGGCTGTGGTCCAGCAGCGTGGCTGGTTGAGCCGCAGGCGGTGTGGCTGGTTCCCTGGGCTGGTCGGCACTGGGGGCTGACGCGGAAGGCATCGCCACCGCATGGCAGAAGTCCACGCCGTTGCCCAGCGGAGCCCGGGCCCGGATCCAGATGCCCAGACCGTTGGGCAGGCGCCAGATGCGGGCGCTGGCGTCACGGGACAGGGACATCAGCTGGTCGGCCGTGGCGCCGAACACGGACGCCACACCGCTGTCCGTCGGGTCCTCGCAGCCGGTCAGGCACCGCGCAGCGGCATTGAGCCAGACCAGCTGGCCTGCGCGGTCGATGCCGGCCAGCGCTTCGAGCGGTGTGCCCAGCAGGCTGGGGCTGGCCTGGAAACACAGCACCAGGTGTTCGGCCGACTGCAGGAGCAGCAGGCGGTTTTCGATGGTGGTTGCGTAGCTGGCGACCACGGCAGCCGCGTCAAACGGGAAGGTCTGGCCTTCGACCGAGATGTCCAGCACGCCGGCCAGCCGTCCATGGATGTCACGGATGGGGGCGGCGGCGCAGTGCATCGCACGCAGGCAATCGAAGAAATGCTCGGCCCCTGAGACCGTACAGGCCTGACCCGTGCGGGCGACGATGCCGGGCGCATTGGTGCCGACATGGCCTTCGGCGATGTTCACACCCACTCGGGAGGCGATATCGAGAAGTGGCTGCGTCCGTCTGCCTCCCGACGGGGTGGCATGGATGATCACGCCTTGGTCATCGGTCAGCAGCACGCGGCAGTCGGTGCCTCCCAGGGCGGCTTCCATGTGGCCAAGTTCGGGGTTGCTGGCCTGAAGCAGGTCCCGGTTGCGTCCCAGGCTGCTGTGCACCCGGCTGCGGCTGACCGGCTCAAAGCTGACCGCGTCCCGGGGCTGACGGCGGGCCGAGCAGCAGCGCATCCAGGACTGGAGCACGGCTTCGTCCACCAGCCCGCTGGGGCGTTGTCCCTCCTCGAAGAAGCGCTCGCGGGCCAGTGCGGTGCGTTGTGCCGGTTCGGCAAAGAACAGTTGTCTGAGCGGGCGGGATGTCGTCATGGGGCAGGGCAGCAGGCAGCGGCGGGCACGTCCAGCGACAGCCCGTGGATCGAGTATGTGTTCCGACCCGTCCGGCGCCCATGCGGGTTAGCCCTCAAACCCAGGGCCACCTGTTCCGACGTGGAACACTTTGAACACAGGGAAAACCCGAGGGTGATGGCTGGCGGTGCTTTCTCCATCATGACCGTGTCCTGATGCGTGGCCTGTCCCCGGGCGCAGGCGCATGGGCGAAACATCGGACCTGCGCAGCGCAGGCACAACACAGGAGACACGATGAACACGGTTGCACTTTTCCCCGTCCGTTGGCGGCGTGCCTGGTGCCTGGCGGCTGCCATGGCCATGGTGGGCGCAGCGCACGCCCAGTCACCCGCCAAGGGTTCGCCCGAGCACATCCGGGTGGCCACAGCCAAGGTCAACGAAGCCTTCATGAAGGCCAACACCCGCCAGACCGCCGACTGGCCCAGCTACGGACTGGACTATGCCGAGACGCGCTTCTCGCGCCTGAACCAGATCAACGCCAGCAACGTGAAGGACCTGGGGCTGGTCTGGTCCTACAACCTGGAGTCGACGCGCGGTGTCGAGGCCACACCGCTGGTGGTTGACGGCATCATGTACGTGACCGCGTCGTGGAGCATCGTGCACGCGGTGGACGTGCGCACCGGCAAACGCCTGTGGACCTACGACCCGAAGGTGCCGCGTGACGGGGGTTTCAAGGGCTGCTGCGATGTGGTCAACCGCGGAGTCGCGCTGCACGAGGGCAAGGTGTTCGTGGCCTCCTACGACGGGCGCCTGATTGCGCTGGACGCGGCCACCGGCCAGAAGGTGTGGGAGAAGGACACCATCATCGATCGCAAGTTCAGCTACACCATCACCGGTGCGCCGCGCGTGTTCAAGGGCAAGGTGATCATCGGCAATGGCGGCGCCGAGTACGGCGTGCGCGGCTACATCACCGCTTACGACGCGAAAACCGGCGAGCAGCAATGGCGCTGGTTCACCGTACCGGGTGACCCGAGCAAACCGTTCGAGGACGAGTCGATGGAACGTGCCGCCAAGACCTGGGATCCGGCGGGCAAGTGGTGGGAGTTCGGCGGCGGAGGCACCGCCTGGGACACCATGACCTTCGACCCCGAATTGAACCTGATGTACATCGGCACCGGCAACGGCTCACCCTGGGCGCACAAGAAGCGCAGCCCGGCAGGTGGCGACAACCTGTACCTGGCGTCCATCGTGGCGCTGAACCCGGACACCGGCAAGTACGTCTGGCACTACCAGCAGACCCCAGGTGACAACTGGGACTTCACCTCGACGCAGCCGATGATCCTGGCCGACATCACCCTGGAGGGCAAGCCGCGCAAGGTCATCCTGCATGCGCCCAAGAACGGCTTCTTCTTCGTGCTGGACCGCACCAACGGCCAGTTCATCTCGGCCAAGAACTTCGTGGAGGTCAACTGGGCCAGCGGTTACGACAAGAATGGCCGTCCGATCGAGACCGAGATCGCCCGCACCGGTGACCGGCCACGCGAGATCATTCCGAGCGCCTTCGGTGCGCGCAACTGGCACTCCATGTCCTACAACCCGCAAACGGGTCTGGCCTACATGCCGGTACAGAACGTGCCGGTGACCATGATGGACAACCGCGAGTGGAAGTTCAATGCGCAGAACGTGTTCGAGCCGCACAGCGGCCTGGGCTGGAACCTGGGCATGGTCCTCAATGCCGAGCCGCCCAAGAGCCAGCCATTCGGTCGGCTGGTGGCCTGGGATCCGGTGAAGCAGCAGGCTGCCTGGACGCATGAACACGTCTCGCCGTGGAACGGCGGCACACTGACCACGGCCGGCAACCTGGTGTTCCAGGGCACAGCCGACGGGCGCTTCATGGCCTTCAACGCGACCAACGGTCAGAAGCTGTGGGAGGCACCCACCGGTTCGGGCGTGATCGCAGCGCCCTCGACCTACCTGGTCGACGGCAAGCAGTACGTCTCGATTGCGGTCGGCTGGGGTGGTGTCTACGGTCTGGCCGCCCGTGCGACCGAGCGTCTGGGCCCGGGCACGGTCTACACCTTTGCGGTGGGTGGCAAGGCCGAGCCGCCGGCCCATGTGGCGGTGCAGCTGGGCAAGCTGGTGGAGGGGGTGCCCTACGACCCGAACCACGTGCAGGCCGGCACCGCGCTGTATGTGCAGAATTGCGCCTTCTGCCACGGCGTGCCGGGTGTCGATCGTGGCGGCAACATCCCGAACCTGGGCTACAAGGACGCCTCCATCATTGCCAACCTGGAGAACTTCGTGTTCAAGGGGCCGGCGACCGCACGCGGCATGCCCGACTTCACCGGCCGGCTCAGCCAGGATGACGTGCAGAAGATCAAAGCCTTCATCCAGGGCACGGCCGACGCCATACGGCCCAAGAAGTGAATGTGGGTGGCCCGGGTGCTCTGTCCAAACGCCCGGGTCAGCCCAGCTGGTAGGCCTGAACGTCCGTCCGTTGCACCGCCTTCACATACTCCGCGGTGAAGCCGGGAAAGATGGCCACGATTTTGCCGCCGTCCATGCGATACCAGCTGCGGCACTGGGCCCAGACCGAGCCGCCCAGGCGCTGCTGCAGCGACCGGTTGTATTCGGTCATCACCTCTGACCGCACCTCGATCCAGCGTTTGCCTTCGCGTCTGACCCGTTGCATGCAGGCGATGGCGTGGTGCACCTCGGGTTCGATGTACAGGAGGGTGGATGTGTGGCCGGTGGCGGTGTTGGGGCCCAGCATCAGGAACAGGTTGGGAAAGCCCGCCACGCTGATGCCGTGGTAGGCCTGTGGCCCGTCGGCCCAGGCCTGTCGCAGGGTCTGGCCGTTCAGGCCGGTGACCTTGACCGACGAGAGCAGCTGCACCGTCTCGAAGCCGGTGGCACACAACAGCACGTCGACCGGCCGTTCGCGGCCGTCGTTGGTGACAATGCCACGCGGCGTGATGCGCTCGATGCCGGCGGTCACCAGCTCCACATGGGGCTGCGTCAGGGCCGGGTAGAGGTCGTTGGAGTAGATGATGCGTTTGCAACCCAGCGGGTAGGGTGGGGTCAGTGCCTCGCGCAGCGCCGGGTCGGGCACCTGGCGCGACCGGTGCAGCGCGGCGGTCTTGAGCATGCCACGGCGTGCCAGCGTGCCCTCGTCGAAGCCGCGACGACCCCATTCGAGCACTTGCGTCCAGGCCCAGCGCGTGAAGACCGCATAGGGCGGCAGGCGGGCCAGCAAGCGGTCGAGTCGGCCGTAGCGCCGGTCCAGCCTCGGCAGCACCCAGTTGGCTGTGCGCTGGAAGACAAGCAGGCGCGCAGCCTGCTGCGCGATGGGGGGCACCAGCTGTGAGGCGGTGGAACCGGTGCCGATCACGGCCACGCGGCGTCCGGCCACCGGGATGTGGTGATCCCAGCGGGCCGAATGCAGGCGCTCGCCAGCGAAGTTGTCCAGACCGGGGATGTCGGGCCAGCGCGGCTGGTTCAGCGGCCCGGTGCTGCAGACAAAAAATCGTGCGCGCAGTGTGTCACCGCGGGCGGTGCGCAGGTGCCAGTGGCCAGTGGTATCGTCAAAGCGCGCTTCGGTCAGCTCGCTGCCCAGGCGGGTGCGGGCGCCCAGGTGGTGCCGGTCTGCCAGGTCCTGCACATAGCGCTGGATTTCAGGTGCCGACGCGAAACGTCGCGACCACCGCGGGTTGGGCGCAAACGAAAACGCGTATACCGGCGAGGGCACGTCCACATGGGCACCGGGGTAGGTGTTGTCCCACCAGGTACCGCCCACGCCGGGTTGCTTCTCCAGGATCACCCAGTCCGAGATGCCGGCCCGTTTGAGCCCGATACCCATGCAGACCCCGGACATGCCGGCGCCCATGATCACCACCTCGTGTTCGCTGTGGCGGGGGGCGGCCATCGCGTCCAGACGCTGGCGGGCAAAACGGGTCAGGCGGGCGATGGCGTCGTCCGCACTGCGCAGGGCACCACCGTGCAGCTGGAACACATGCCAGCGGCGTTCGGTGATGTCGCAGCGGCTGTCCACACCGGCCGACCGCAGGGCCTGGTGCAGGGCCAGGGCCTGGCCGTGCAGCATCTCGTCGGTGCCGGCCTGGATCAGGACCGGCGGCAGGCCGCGCAGATCGGCCTTCAGCGGTGAGCACATCCAGGCCCTTGCATCGGGCGTTGGCCCCAGGTAGTGCGCTG
>JGI24120J20309_1000680_pt1 | contig 15209 bp, 14 predicted proteins | sample SubbioAug_CSW13A_FD_20309 | JGI IMG/M metagenome (IMG submission 20309) | reverse complement strand
TGCGGCTTCCAGGCCTGGGCCGACAGGGGCCAGCCGTGAATCAACACCACCGGTCGGCCGCTGCCGCCGCTGTCCTCGATGTGTAAGCGCACATGCTGGGCCGGCACGACATCGGAAGTGGTCAATGCCTCCATGTTGGCCATCCCACCGGCAGCTGCGCCACCCAAGGCGCCTGCTATGGCGCCCAGCGTGCCCCCAACCACGACGCCGACCGGTCCGCCCACGGCCACGCCGATGCCAGCACCAATTGCTGCGCCGCCCACCATACCGCCACCGGTCATGACCGAATTGCCCTCACGCTCAGCCTCCTCAGCGGTCAGCGCGAATTGCGCCGCCAGATTCACGTCCTGTGAAGGAATGCCGTGCCCAGGTCGTGCCTGTTCCACGAGATCTGAATCGACGGCTTTCGGGTGCGGCTGCAGAGTCGAATTTTTCATGGCGATTTTCTCCAGAAGTTGATCCCGAACCGAGTTCGAGGCGATATGGGTCTATGCGTGACAGCGCCTCCTGCAAGGCCTGCCAAGCCGGCCCCATCCAGTTGAAGGTCAGTGCAACACAGGTCACCGAGAACGATGGACGCTTCCTGTGCCTGCAGTCACCTGCAGGCGCTTCTTTTCAGACACCGAACAATCGCCTGGCTGCGCAGACGTGTCTGTTCTGTAGCGCACGTTCAGGCTGGCAAGACTGCCGCGGCCTCTCGTTCCGGATGCCGATGACGGCCCAGAGCAGCGATAAAGCTCGCCACCAGTCGCTCCGTCTGGAGCGTGCTGTCTGGCGACAGGCCCGGATCCGACGCCTTGCCTGAGTGAGGTGGCGTCGTGCTTGCCTTTCTGGCGCGAGGCTTCGAAGCCTCCATCACCAGCACACCATGGTCGGACTGGCCTGAGACATCCAGCACGATGCCTGGATCGTCTTCCCCATTGGCCAGTGTCGGCGACACACCGGCCAACTCCAGCAACTGAGTCGACGCGCCAAGCACAAGGAGGGTCTTGCCATGCCGGTAGGGATGACAGATGAAATCCACCACCGCGACGTGTGCGGCCAGCGCCCGCACGCCCTGCGCGCCATCGGGAAGCACCACGCCATCGAACAGCACAGACGGTGAGTTCTCGATCGTACCGGTGGCCTCGAACGACTCACCGTTCACAGGCCTGATCTGGCCCAGATGCGGTGCGATCAGGTGCACCACGGCACCCGCTGCCTCCAACGCCGTCTGCGCGTGTGCCATGGATTTCCCATCCACACCGTCAGCCACCAGGATGGCAACGCTGCACGCCCAGCGTCTCGGGAGCTACTTGAGCACGCCCAGCAAAGAGGCGGTGGACCGCGACTACGTGGAGCGTGTGCGCCGCCACATCTTTGCCGACGGTAGGGTTTCCCTTGACGAGGTGGGCACGCTGAGCGCCGCCAGGACGCCCTTCTCCAACTTGGGCCAGGAGCTGCGCTCCATGGTGAAGATTGGCTACGTGGACCTAGTCAGCAAACGGTTGAAAGGCCGCCATGCTTTCGATTTCGAGGTCACCATCAACCATGACACCGGAGTTGACTTCGAGGTCATCTCAGAAGGCGCGAAGAACTAGCGGAGGTTTATGACCAAGAGCTGATCGCTCCGCTGGCGTGGGGCGACACGCTCCAAAATCAGGAAAGTCGATGGAAAGATGGCGCGCTACGCCCCCGCTCGATCCAACAAAAATTTATCGAGCACCTGGAGCAAGGTCCTTCGGCGTTCATCATTGATGACGACGATGCCGGGGAAAGCGCGGACATCGTAGCTATTGAAGATGGGGAGGAGACCATCACTGTGACTTTATGGCACTGCAAGTATTCCTCTGGAGCCGCGCCTGGAAACCGCGTGAAAGACCTCTACGAGGTCTGCGGCCAAGCGCAAAAATCGACCAAGTGGACATGGAATTTTCCTAATTTGGTTGCTCATCTCACAGAGCGTGAGACCAAGCATCGCGCGGGTCGCCCTACGCGCTTTGTTCGCGGAAGTCTGGACAGGCTCGTTGTGCTGAGAAAGGCGTCGCGACGCAAGTACGTTGTCTTTCGCGTCGGTATTGTTCAACCGGGGCTGTCCAAGGCGGGCATCGAGAATGACCACCTTGCCATTCTTGGCGCTACGAGCCTCTTTCTCCGTACCGTCACAAACCATCCCCTGGTAGTGATTTCAAGCTGATGGCGAGGGCGTCATGCCGCGTCGATACCCGTCAGGTGCGCGGAAGGAGCTTAAGCCCAGAGCCGGTTATGGTCTTCATTGAATCTCGGAAGCCCTCAAGGAGCAACTTCACGTCTCGGCTGCCGGGGATGTGGAACGAGTTGTGCTCTGGAGTTGAAGCTTGAACAACAGAGAGTGCGTAGAGTTTTGGATCGATGCAATCATCAAGAATGCGGCGTCTGGCGCACTCAGAACAACGCTAAGGTGTGTCTGCTGAATAGAGTCGCACGCCATATTGCAGCCGGAACTTGCCTTCCACGGTCTCCAGATCCAAGCCCGTCACCTCGGTCAGCCTGGCAATCCGGTAGCGGAGCGAGCTGATGTGGATGCCCAGGCGATCTGCGGTGCGCTGCAGATGAAACCCTTCCTCGGTAAGCGCCATCGCGGTGTCGAGCATCTGCTGCCCGCGCTTGTCGCTGCGGAAGGTGCCAAACAAGCGATCCAGGAAGACTTTGCGTGCTACGGGGTCCCCTAAGATCACGCGCGGGAACAGCGCCTCGCTGAAGTGGTGGATGCGTCCCGGGCGGACATGCTCCAGCAGGTCAAGCACCTCGCGACCGGCAAGCTTTAGCCCCTCGACACCCTTGTGTGCATCGCTCACCGCCATCGCAGCACGGCCGGCGGAAAGCTCGGCCCAGAACCACTCCACCGGCACGAAGTCTGGCAGCAAGGCATGTACCTGGTTGGCGGACACACTGATCAGCGCCGGTGCACCCTTGAGCTTTAAGGCAACGCGCATTTTCTGGGCGATGGACTCGCGTTTCACAAAACCTTCGCTCGACAGTGGGTTCGGCTCGTCCATGAGCACGGCCACCAACCGATAGTCCGCGGCATCGTCCCAACCTGCCAGCCGCGCTCTTTCATGGGCTGCCGGTGTCTCGTCGAACTTGCCCTCGATCAACGACGCAACGAGCGCGTAGCCCAGGCGAGCTTCCTGCGCCGCCATCTGGCGCTGATGCGAAATCTGCAGCGCCGCAACCGTGCTCGCGTGCTCAATGGCACGCAGCTCAATATCCGTCAGGGGTGGGTCACCCTCGGCGACCAGTACATGGCCCAGCAACTCCGTGCGACTGCGGACGGCGCACCCGACGACGTTCTGCGCCTTCGTTGCCAACCGTGAAGGGCGGGAGTTCCAACGTACAGCCCGGGTCTGAGCGTTGACAGCCCTCACGCCACCACTGGCCTCCAGGGCTTTCAGCACCCCGGGGGCGAAAGGCGGGCTCTTTTCTCCTCCGTCGGGCTCCGTGTGGTCGGCCAGCAGATTGCCGTCGGCAGAGTAGATCTGCACACATCTCATGAGAACGCCGCCCAGCACCGATGCCACGTCCTGCAGGCCGTTGCCCGCCACGGCTGCCTCCGTCAACTGGCGGTGGAGCTGTTCAGATCGCGCGAGCTCACGCCCCTGCCAGTCCACGATTTCCCTGTGGAGGGTCTGAGTGATCGAACTGAACGGGATTTCCCAGGGAATTTCGATGAGGGCCAGGCCGCAGCGGTCTGCTGCGACGAGGCTTTCTGTGGGGAAGTGTTCAAGAAACTTCGGCACCGCCAGAACCACGCCTGCAGCGCCCTTTGCCGACAGCAGTTCGACGATCTGGGTGGCTTCCGCCCCCCCCTTCGGCCAGTTGTAGCCTGTGCTCAGCAGCAGGTGCCCAGACTCCACCCACGGCTCGATCTCTGGGTGGTCGATGACTTGGACCCAGGCGATATCCCTGCCCAGATGTGAAACCCCGGCCACCACTTTACCTGTCCGCAAAGGGGAGGACTTGAGCGCGTCAATGAGCTTCAACCGGCTTCTTTCATATTTTTAATAGGTAAATGATGCCACTATTTGCTATGAAATAAACATACTACTTGAGACTGTGGCGCCTTAAATTTGCGCCATGTCCTCTGCGCACATCCATCAACTCGCCACCATCGTCGGTGCTGCCAACTGCCTGTCTGGCAGCGATGACACCACGAAGTACGCCACCGACTATCGACGCGTCTTCCATGGCAAGGCCATGGCTGTGGTGCGCCCCGCCAGCACGGCAGAGGTCAGCAAAGTCATGGTCTATTGCCATGCGAACGACATCCCCGTGGTTCCCCAGGGGGGCAATACCTCGCTGCTCGGTGGCGCGGTGCCGGACGGGGTTGGCAATGCGGTCGTGCTGAGCCTGTCGCGCATGAATGCCGTGCGAGCTGTGGATGCAATAAACGCAACGATGACGGTCGAGGCTGGCGTGACCCTGCTTCAGGCGCGGGAGCGCGCAAACGAGGAAGGTCGACTGTTTCCCCTGCAGATCGGTTCGGAAGGCAGTTGCCAGATCGGGGGGAACCTGTCGACCAATGCTGGCGGAACCGCCGTGTTGCGTTACGGCAATATGCGCGACTTAGTCCTTGGTCTGGAGGTCGTGCTCCCCAACGGTGACGTCTGGGATGGCATGCGTGCCCTGCGCAAGGACAACACGGGCTACGACCTCAAACAGCTGTTCATCGGGGGCGAAGGAACGCTCGGCATCGTGACCGCCGCCGTGCTCAAGCTGTTTCCCAAGCCCCGGTCAGTGGTCACCGCGTTCCTGGGATTCAACACGCCCGACGCAGCCCTCCAATTTTTCACCGTGTTGCGTGATCGCGTGGGGCAGGACATCGCAGCCTTCGAGCTGATCTCCACCGCAGCCATGGACCTCGTGCTGCAGCACCTTCCCGATTCCCGGCACCCGTTGTCTGCCCACTTTCCATGGAGCGTGCTGATTGAGCTTGCCTCTGCCCGACCAGAGCACGAAATGGAAGACGATTTCTATGCTGTGGTGCAGGAAGGCTTGGAAAGCGGAAGCATTCTGGATGCCGCCGTTGCAGCCTCAGAAAAACACGCCATCGATTTCTGGCGCATTCGCGAGGAGATCTCCGACGCGCAAACCCGGGCCGGCGGCAGCGTGCGCTGCGACATCTCAGTGCCCCTTTCGCAGATTCCAGCGTTCATCGCCGAAGCTACGGAAAAAGTGTTAGCGATCGAGCCGAACACCCGAATGGTCGTCTACGGGCATGTGGGTGACGGCAACGTGCACTTCAACCCGCTGCGTCCTGCAGACGAAGCTGCTGGAACCTATCTCGATCGCGCGTCAGCGCCCATCACCAGAGCAGTCGATGCGCTCGCCATGGCCATGAACGGATCGATCTCCGCAGAGCACGGCGTGGGCGTGGCCAAACGAGACGAACTGCTGCACGTCAAGTCAAGCGTCGAACTGGAAATGGCCTGGCGCGTCAAGAACGCGTTCGACCCAAAGAACCTGTTGAACCCAGGCAAGTTCCTCCCATCCCTGCAACACCTTGAGAAAACCGCGCAATGACCGAACCCAAAGCCATCGACTCTTCAGCATTCGACCGCCTGGAACTGCGCGTCGGCCGCATCGTCGACGTCCAGCTCAACACGAAGGCACGCGTGCCCGCCTACAAGCTGCGCATCGACTTCGGCGATATCGGTGTGCGCACATCGAGCGGCCAATACACACAGCTCTACAGCGCCGAATCGCTCGTGGGCCGCGATGTGGTCTGCGCCATGAACCTCGGCTCCATCCGCATCGGTGGATTCGAGTCCCAGGTGCTGGTACTGGGTGCGCGCAGCGAGAGCGGTGCCCCCGTGCTGCTGAGTCCCGAGCGGGCTGTTCCGCTCGGCTGCGAGATTTTCTAAGCGAAGGAAGGACTCCATCATGACGACCATCAACACCGCCGCGGAACTCATCGAACTGGACCGGCGTCACTGGCTGCACCCTGTTGTCGCCCTTCAGGCGCATGAAAAGCGCGGCGCCACCATCTGGAAGGCTGCCGAGGGTATCCACCTCACGGACATCAACGGTCGCCGCGTGCAGGATGCTTTCTCGGGACTGTGGTGTGTCAACGTTGGCTACGGACAGCAGTCCGTGATCGATGCTGCCAACGAGCAGATGAGCAAGCTGCCCTACGCGACGGGCTATTTCCACTTCGCCAGCGAGCCGGCCATCCGCCTAGCTGCCCGGCTGGTGTCTTACGCCCCCAAGGGCCTGACCCGAGTGATGTTCGGCCAGGGCGGCTCCGACGCCGTGGACACGGCCATTCGCGCCGTGCGTTACTACTTCAACGCGACGGGCCGCCCCAGCAAGAAGCACTTCATCGGGCTTCATCGTGGCTACCACGGCAGTTCCGCCCAGGGGAGCGGCCTGACTGCGCTGCCACTGTTCCATCGCTACTTCGATGTGCCCACGGCGCAGCAGCACCACATTCCATCGCCATACCCCTACCGCCATGCCGACGGCCCCGACGAAGCAGCCGTCCTGGCCAGCACCGTGAAGGCCCTGCAGGACAAGGTCGCGGAGATCGGCGCCGACAACGTCGCGGCATTCATCTGCGAACCGATCCAGGGCTCGGGTGGCGTAATCATTCCACCCAAGGGCTTCCTCGCAGCCATGCGCAAGACCTGCGATGAACTGGGCATCCTGCTGATCGTCGATGAAGTAATCACCGCATTCGGCCGCACTGGCCCTATGTTTGCATGCGCCGAGGAAGGCGTGACGCCAGACGTGCTGACGATGGCCAAGGGCCTGACAGCCGGTTATGCACCGATGAGCGCAACGATCATCTCCGAGAAGCTGTACCAGGGCATCGCCGAAGGCGGCAGCGACGGCACGGCATTCGGCCACGGCCAGACATACGCAGGCCATCCAGTCAGTGCTGCGGTCGCCAACGCCGTGCTCGACCTCTACACGGACGGCGGCCTGCTAAAGAATGGTGAACGGGTTGGCAAGCACTTCGCCGTCAAGCTCAAGGCGCTCGAAGCACTGCCATGGGTTGGCGAAGTTCGCATCAAGGGCATGCTCGCTGCGGTCGAGCTGGTCGCTGACAAGCAAAAAAAGGGCAAGCCAGAGCCCACCCGCAAGATGGGGCAACGGGTTCTGGACCATGCGTTCGAGAACGGTCTGGTCTTCCGAGCGTTCGGTGACGACATTCTCGGATTTGCACCATCCCTGAACTACACCGAAGCAGACATCGACGCTCTTGTTGACGGTGTCCGCACTTCCATCACCCACGTTTTCTCCTGACCACCCACTGAGGACCATCATGAAACTCTCCGACTTCAAAGTTCTGACCTTCGATTGCTACGGCACCCTCATCGACTGGGAAACCGGCATCTACAACGCGCTGGAGCCCCTGCACACCAAGGGCGCCGCTGGCAAGAGCCGCGATGAGGTCCTGGAAAACTACGCGCGCCACGAAGCCGCCCAGGAAGAAGAAACGCCAGCGATGCCTTACTCGCAGCTGCTCACGCTCGTTTACAAGCGCCTAGCAAAGGAATGGAACGTTGCCGTGACCGATGAGGAGGCCAACATCTTCGGCGCTTCCGTGCCGGATTGGCCAGAGTTCGCTGACTCGGTCGAAGCGCTCAAGTACCTCAAGCAGCACTACAAGCTGGTGATCCTGTCGAACGTGGACCGTCTGTCGTTCCGCTCCAGTAATGCGCGCCTGCAGGTGGTGTTCGATGCGATCTACACCGCTCAGGACATTGGCTCTTACAAGCCCAGTCCATACAACTTCGAGTACATGCTCAAGCGTCTCGAAGCGGACTTCGGCCTCAACAAGAAGGACATCCTGCACACGGCGCAGAGCTTGTTCCATGACCACGCCCCAGCGAACCAGTTCGGCCTTGCATCCGCCTGGATCGACCGTCGCCACGCGAACAAAGGCTGGGGCGCGACGATGCCGCCTCCAGGCACGCCCAAGCTGGACTTCACCTTCTACAGCATGATCGACATGGCCAAGGCCCACCAGGCCGAAGTCGGAGCGTAAGGACCCGGCCATGACTGTGCAGCTCAAGGATCCCACGCTGTGGCGCCAGCAGGCGTATATCGGCGGCGAGTGGCGACATTCGCACTCCGCGGCGACACTGGACGTCATCAACCCTGCCAGCCGACAGCGCCTGGGTAGCATTGCGGCGTGCGACGGCGCGGATACCCGGGATGCGATCGAGGCCGCTGATGCGGCGCTCCCCGCGTGGAAGGCCTTGACTGCACAGGAGCGCGCGACGCTCCTGATGAAATGGCATGACCTGATGCTGGTACATGCCGAAGATCTCGCGTTGCTCATGACCCTCGAACAGGGCAAGCCCTTAAGCGAGGCGAAGGGCGAAATTCTTTACGGCGCGTCCTTCGTGCAATGGTTCGCCGCAGAGGGGGTCCGCTCTTACGGTGAGACCATTCCGGCTCCGCAAGCGAATCGACGCATCTTCGTGCGCAAAGTGCCCGTCGGCGTGTGCGCGGCGATCACGCCCTGGAACTTCCCGAACGCCATGATCACACGCAAGCTCGCACCCGCATTGGCCGCCGGCTGCACGGTCGTGGTCAAGCCCTCCGACCTGACCCCCTTCTCCGCGCTGGCACTCGCCGAGCTTGGCGAGCGCGCAGGATTCCCCAAGGGCGTTCTGAATATCGTCACTGGTGCACCTGAAGCCATCGGCGGGGAACTGACCAGTAATCCCACCGTACGCAAACTGACATTCACAGGATCCACAGCAGTGGGTAAGAAGTTGCTGCGCCAGTGTGCCGACACGGTCAAGCGAGTGAGTCTTGAACTTGGCGGAAACGCCCCTGTGATCGTTTTCGACGATGCGGATCTCGACACGGCCATTTCCGGCGTGATGGCGAGCAAGTTCCGCAACAGCGGCCAGACTTGCGTGTGTGCCAACCGGATCTATGTGCAGGCGGGCATCTATGGCCGCTTCACCGAGCGATTGGTCAGCGAAGTGCGAAAGCTTCGGGTCGGGGTTGGCACTGAGCCAGGCACCACCATTGGCCCATTGATCAACGAGCCGGCGCTGCGAAAAGTGAAGGCGCATGTGGAAGACGCGATGGCCAAAGGCGCTTCGGTTGCTGCGGGAGGCCAGTCGTCGAGCCTAGGTTCTTATTTCTTTCAGCCTACGGTCCTCACAGATGCAGACGAGAGCATGTTGCTGGCCCACGAAGAAACCTTCGGACCGGTGGCCGCGCTGTTTCGCTTCAACACAGAGGCAGAAGCCGTTGACCGTGCCAATGACTCTCCATACGGGCTGGCTGCGTATGTTTTCTCGAAGGACTTGAGCAGACTGTTTCGTGTGAGTGAGTCACTGGAATGCGGCATGGTTGGAATGAACACGGGTGCAATTTCCACTGCGGTCGCTCCATTCGGTGGCGTGAAAGAGTCCGGACTTGGCCGTGAGGGATCAAGCCACGGGATAGAAGAGTTCCTTGAGATCCAGACGCTCCATCTTGATCTTCAAGCGGTAGGTTGAACGATGCCGCTATTGGCGGCACTCGCCGCCATCGCAATGTGGTCATCGCTTGCCACGTTGACCGTGTCGCTGGACGATGTTCCTCCTCTGTATCTGACCGGATTGAGCCTGTTCATTGGCGGCGCGCTCTCCATACCGTGGGTGCGCTACTGGTCGTTCGACTGGCGCTCCCTGGCGTTGGGTACCTACGGTCAATTCACGTACCACGTGTTGTACATACTGGCTCTGCGCGGAGCACCTCCGGTCAATGCGAACCTAGTTCACTATGCATGGCCCCTGCTGATACTCCTGATGTCTCCGCTGGCTGGAAACGGGCTGAAGCTGGGGTGGACCTACATCGTGGCTGCGCTGGCCGCATTTGCCGGCGTCGTGCTGGCAACCAGTGACGGTGTAGAGCTATCTCTCCGGTGGTATCCCGGCTACGGATTTGCTCTTGCAGCAGCGTTCGTCTGGGCCACCTACTCCATTGGCGAAGCGCGCAGCAAGTCGTCTTCTCCGGTGGACGTAGGCCCTGCATGCATGGTGTCTGGCTTACTGGCCCTCGGTGCACATGCCATGTTCGAACCATCCGTTTCTCTCAGTTCGAATCAGTGGATTCTGTTGCTCGCGCTGGGCATCGGACCGACTGGCGGAGCCTTCTACCTGTGGAGCTTGGCGATGCGCCGCGGGGATGCAAGGATCGTTGGGATTCTTTCCAACATGACACCAGTTCTCTCGACCATGCTGCTCGTGATCGTGGGCAACAAGACGCTCACGACTTCACTGGTCTGGGCGGCTCTACTGGTGAGCGGTTCGAGCATAGTGGTCTTTGTTCTAGGACACTTGTCGTCCAGAAAACAAGTGGCGAAGGTGGCAGTGTCTGCTTCTTGAACGTGAGAGGGGCACCTATCCATGACATCAGTCGGAAAGGCGAGGCAAGGTTTGAGTAGTGGGGCCTGGCATTGATGTGTAGTGCGTTGGGTGACTCAATGACCGCAACGTGTCCGAAACCGTGAGCTCGGCAGCGGGGCGTGATTGACTGCTTGCGCTGCTCAGCAGTCCTCCGACATTCAAGCTCCAGGATGATGTTTTTTCACAGAACCTGGATGACCTCTGAAGGCCCCAGCGAGACGCTGCCAAGCTGTTCATTGACACCTATTCTTTTTCTTTGACACTTTTTATTTTTACGGTCAACATCCGCAGTGCCCCTCCCAGTGCTCACTCCACCGTCACACTCTTGGCCAGGTTCCTCGGCTTGTCCACATCCGTGCCCTTGGCCAGGGCCGTGTGGTAGGCCAGCAGCTGCAGAGGTACCACATGCAGAATGGGTGAAAGCGCGCCGTAGTGCTCGGGCATGCGGATGACGTGGATGCCTTCGCTGCTGCCGATGCGGGTGTCGGCATCGGCCAGCACGTACAGCACGCCGCCACGCGCGCGCACCTCCTGCATGTTGCTCTTGAGCTTCTCCAGCAGCGCGTCGTTGGGCGCCACTGTCACGACAGGCATGGTGCTGGTCACCAGGGCCAGCGGGCCGTGCTTGAGTTCACCGGCGGGGTAGGCCTCGGCGTGGATGTAGCTGATTTCCTTGAGCTTGAGAGCGCCTTCCAGCGCAATCGGATAGTGCAGGCCACGCCCCAGGAACAGGGCATTCTCCATGCGGGCAAAGTCTTCGGCCCAGCTGATGATCTGGGGTTCGAGCGCCAGCACGGCCTGCAGGGCCACCGGCAGGTGTCGCATCTCCTTGATGTACCTGGCCTCCTGTTCGTCGGACAGGTGCCCGCGCACCTGCGCCAGGGCCAGCGTCAGCAGGAACAGGCCGGCCAGCTGGGTGGTGAAGGCCTTGGTCGAAGCCACGCCGATCTCCACCCCGGCCCGGGTGATGTAGGCCAGCTTGCACTCGCGCACCATGGCACTGGTGCCCACGTTGCAGATGGTCAGGGTCTGCTGCATGCCCAGCCCCTGCGCGTGGCGCAGGGCGGCCAGCGTGTCGGCGGTTTCGCCGCTTTGGCTGATGGTCACCACCAGGGTTCGGGGGTTGGGCACACTGGTGCGGTAGCGGTACTCGCTGGCCACCTCGACCTGGGTCGGGATGCGCGCCATGGATTCCAGCCAGTACTTGGCCGCGCAGCCGCTGTAGTAGCTGGTGCCGCAGGCCAGGATCAGCACCTGGTCGATGTCCTTGAAAACCCGGTAGGCCCCATCACCAAACAGCTCGGGGGTGATGCCTTCGATGCCTTCGAGCGTGTCGGCGATGGCACGGGGCTGCTCGAAGATTTCCTTCTGCATGTAATGCCGGTAAGGGCCCAGTTCGGCTGCCCCGCTGTGCGCGTGCACCGTGCGGACCGGCCGGTCGGAGGCGTCGTGGCTTCGGCCTTCGGCATCGGTGATCCAGTAGCGCCCCAGCTGCAGGTCCACCAGATCGCCCTCCTCCAGATACACGATCTGGTCGGTCACGCCGGCCAGGGCCATGGCGTCGCTGGCCAGGAAGTGCTCGCCCCCGCTGTGGCCATCCACCGTGCCCACCCCCAGCACCAGGGGCGAACCGGCCCGGGCACCCACCACACGGTGCGGTTCGTCTTTGTGGAACACGGCCAGGGCATAGGCGCCGTGCAGCCGGGACACGGCCGCCTGCAGGGCACCGAAGATGTCGCCCTCGTAGTGGGCATCGATCAGGTGGGCGATGACCTCGGTGTCGGTCTGGCTTTCGAACACATAACCCCGGGCCTGCAGCTCCGCACGCAGTTCGTCGTGGTTTTCGATGATGCCGTTGTGCACCAGCGCCACCCGCCCATGTGCACCGGCCGCGGCGCCCGGGCCGTGGCTGAAATGGGGGTGGGCGTTGTGCACCGCCGGTGCGCCGTGCGTGGCCCAGCGGGTGTGGGCAATGCCGGTGCCACTGGCCAGGTGCCCCTTATCGATCTGCTGCGCCAGCTCGGCCACCCGTGCCGTGCTGCGGGCCCGCTGCAAGCCTGCTGCATGCACCGCCACACCACACGAGTCGTAGCCCCGGTACTCCAGCCGCTGCAGACCTTGCACCAGCACTGGAACGATGTCACGGCTGGAAACGCCGGCGACGATGCCACACATGGGATTCCCTTCGGTTTTGATGCCGTACACCAGACGGTCCAGCGACAGGCAGAACGGATGCTAGGGGAATCATTGCGGAATTATTGATCGTAATCTGCAATCAGATGACTGATAATTTCATCAACGACGATGCATGATGATTTATTGCATGTTGAAGGCGATTATGACCAATTTCGATATCGATGAAGCCGACCGACGCCTGCTGGACCTGCTCCAGACCGACGCGTCACGCAGCAACCAGGCCCTGGCGGAGGCCGCCTACCTGTCCCCGGCCACCTGCCTGCGCCGTGTCCGCCGTTTGCGTGAGCTCGGCCTGATCGAACGCGAGGTCGCCATCCTCAACCCGGAACGCCTGGCCAGTGCCATCGGGCACGGACTGACGGCCCTCGTGGAGTTGACCTTGGAGCGCCAGGGCAGCGAACACCTGGACGCACTCGAACAGCAACTGGTGGCCGACCCGGCCGTGCAACAGTGCTACCGGGTGAGCCCGGGCCCGGACTTCGTGCTGGTGGTGCATGTGCCGGATATGCCGGCCTACCTCGTGCTCTCGCGCCGCCTGTTCACTGCCGATCTGAATGTGAGGAACGTGAAGACCTACTTCAGCACTAGGCGCGGCAAATTCGATCCGCGCCTGCCGTTGGCACGCTGAAGCGGTCGCCAGACATGGCCACCGCCCGTGCCCGTTGGTGACACCGCCGGTCGCGCGCCGGGGAGAAAACCGCATGCTTTGGTCATAAATCACACGATTCGGGTATGGACTTTCCCAACATAAAGTAGGTACCCTTGCAAACCGTTTCATGAACGATCAGACCCTGTCTGACGCTCAAGGGCGCACCGGTTGCGCCCTGGTTTTCACAAGGAGGTTTCATGCTGCCCATCGTGATCGCTTTTGCCGCCGCCCTGGTGCTGATCGGCCTGGGTGTCTGGCTCTACCGACGCTACCGGCGCAAGCCTTCCGGCCGTGACGACCGCTACACACCCGAGCGCATCCTGACGACCGAACAGGTGCACATGCTGGACTACCTGCAGGACACCTTCCCGGGTCAGGTTGTCCTGCCCAACATGATGCTCAAGGACATGCTGTCGATCCGCAGTGCCGGCGACCGCCAGAAGGCCGAAGAGCGCCTGCGCCGCCAGAAGGTCGATTTTGTGGTCTGCGGAGAAGACGGCCGCCCCATGTTCGCCTTCGACATCGAGCAATACCACCTGAGTAACGCCAAGGCCAAGGCGCACCAGGTCAAAATGAAGAACCGCATCCTCAAGTCGGCCGGGGTGCGTTTCGTTTTCCTGAAGAACGGCATCCACCGCATGCCGTCGCCAGCCGAATTTCGCAAGCAGCTGAACCTGGCCGAGCTGCCACGCCCGAAAGCGCGTGAAGACGACGACCGTCAGAGCGTGCGCCAGCAGCTCGAATCCCAGATGTCGGACTTCGACAAGCTGTATCCGGCCACCGGATTCAACGATTCGGAGGTCATGGGCCTCAGCGGCCTGATGGACCTCGAACGCAAGGGCCGCCTCACCGGCCTGGGGTCGCCCGCCAGCCACGGTTCTTCGGGCGGGAACTCCGGCTACAGCGGCTTCAGCGAGACCCGGCACTGAAGCGGATCCTCCCCGCCGTCAGGCGGCAGACAGGCATCAGCCGGACTTCTTTGTCGGGCGCTGCCAGTCCGGCACGGTGAACGGCTTGCCCCGCGCCACAGACAGAGCGCCTGCCGGCGCATCTTTGGTGATCACCGATCCGGCGCCCACGGTGCCCCCGGCGCCAATCGTCACCGGCGCCACCAGCACGCAGTTGCTGCCCACATGCACGTCGGCCCCGATCACGGTGCGGTGCTTGTTGGCGCCGTCGTAGTTGGCGGTGATGCTGCCAGCCCCGTAGTTCACCCGCTCGCCCACTGTGGCATCGCCGAGGTAGGCCAGGTGGTTGGCCTTGGCCCCGTCGGCCAGCGTGCTGTTCTTGACCTCGACAAAATTGCCGATGTGCACCTCGGCACCCAGGCGGGCACCGGGCCGCAGGCGCGCGAACGGTCCGACCAGCGAACCCGCGCCCACACTCACACCCGCCTTCTCACCGTCGATGTGGGTGAACGGATGGATGACCACCCCGTCGCCGATGCGCGCATTGGCGATCACGCAGTTGGCACCGATGCGGACCCCCTGACCCAGCTCGACCACGCCTTCGAAGATGCAGTTGACATCGATCTCGACGTCCTGCCCGCACACCAGTTGCCCGCGGACATCGAGGCGGGCCGGGTCGGCCAGCCGGACACCTTCGTCCATCAGGCGCCGGGCCACCCGCTGCTGGAACGCCCGCTCCAGGTCGGCCAGCTGCTGCGGGCTGTTGACCCCCGCCACCTGGACCTCATCGTCGGTGACGATGGCCCGGACATCATGCCCCGCTGCCACGGCGTGACGCACCACGTCGGTCAGGTAGTACTCACCCTGGCTGTTGTGGTTGGTCAGCTGCGCCAGCCAGGCCTTGAGCAGGCCCGCCGGCGCTGCCATGACGCCGCTGTACCACTCGGTGATCCGCCTCTGTGCCTCGTTGGCGTCCTTGAATTCGACAATCGCCTGTACGACGCCCTCGGGACCACGCACCACCCGGCCATAGCTGCCGGCATCCCTGGCCGTGTCCACGCTGAGCAGGGCCAGGTG
>JGI24120J20309_1000668_pt1 | contig 15426 bp, 9 predicted proteins | sample SubbioAug_CSW13A_FD_20309 | JGI IMG/M metagenome (IMG submission 20309) | reverse complement strand
AGGAGGCGTTGTGCGCCACCAGCGGCACATCGCCCACGAAACGAGCCGCCTCGGCCATCACATCGGACACGGCGGGGGCCGTGCGCACCATGGCGTTGGTGATGCCGGTGAGCTGACTGATGAAACCCGGGATGTACCGACCTGGGTTCATCAGGCTCTGATACTGGTCCACCACACGGCCATGCTCGGTCATCACAATGGCGACCTCGGTCGGCCGGTCGCCTTCGGCAGGCGACATGCCGGTGGTTTCAAAGTCGATGACAGCGATGCGGCTCATGGTGGATTCTAGACAGCGGTGAACGCAACGCCCCCAGGCGAGTGGTTGCCTAAATTTTCAGCAACCCCGAAAAAACCATCCAAGTCAAAGACTTAGCCCACCTTCCAGGTGCTTATCCACAGCCCTACCCACGGCGACTGGGGACGGCGAGCGCAGCCTTCGATCACGAGTCTCGGCGCCTGCGAGGCGAACACTGCCACGGTCTCCGCCAAGCCAAACCAGCGAGACAGAGCAGCGTTATCGTGCTTGCGACGTGTGTGCAGTGTGCAAATACGACAGCACAAAAAAACACCGTAGAAACAAAATGCTTCTACGGTGTGTGTATGGTGGCGGAGTACGGAACCGAACCCGCGTCCGCAATCCGAGCCAGATAGTAACGCATTGGCCTTGAGGGCGTGGATTCAACGATTTGGCCGTTATTTTCTTCACCCGGCCTCTGGTCTAGTTCGACGTCATGTGGGAAAATTGGCAACTCTTGGCAATCCCTATTCATCATCGGCAAAGGCGAGACGATGGCAGACCCGGAAGGTGAAATCCTGACCCTAGACGAGGTGGCAGCCTACTTGAAGGCTGGCAAGCGCACCGTCTACCGCCTCGCGGCCGAAGGCAAGCTTCCCGCTTTCAAGCTCGGCGGCACGTGGCGCTTCCGCCGCAGCGACCTAGATGAGTGGATTGCCGCCAATCTGACCAACAAGGATTCGGGGGCAAGCGAATGATGGAACTGATCGACAACATCAGCAGGTTGCTTGGCGACGATCTCAAGCAGACCCTCCGGCCAGGAGCGCGCCTGAAGGTCGCGGCCTCGTGCTTTTCGATGTACGCCTTCGAGGCGCTGAAAGCCGAGCTGGAAAAGATTGACGAGTTGGACTTCATCTTCACCTCGCCCACCTTTGTTGCCAACGAGGTCACCGACAAGATTCGCAAAGAGCGAAAGGAATTCCACATCCCCAAGCTCGACCGTGAGCGCAGCCTCTACGGCAGCGAGTTTGAAATCCAACTGCGCAACAAGCTGACCCAACGGGCGGTGGCCAAGGAGTGCGCAGAGTGGATACGGCGCAAGGCCAAATTCAAGAGCAACCGCACTAAAGCGCCGATGCAGCAGTTCGCCTGCGTACAGGCTGGTGGTACCGACACGGCTTACATGCCCCTGCACGGGTTCACGGCTGTCGATCTCGGGTATCAGCAAGGCAATGCGGTATCCAACCTCGTCAACAAGATGGACGAGGCACCCTTTGCTGCCACGTACCTGAGCCTGTTCGATCAGATCTGGAATGACCCCGAAAAGCTGGAGGACGTGACAGCGCAGATTTGCGAGCACATCGCCTCGGTCTACCAAGAGAACTCACCCGAGAGCATCTACTTCCTGATGCTCTACAACATCTTCAACGAGTTCTTAGACGACATCGACGAAGACGTCCTGCCCAACGACCGCACCGGCTACCAGGACACCCTGATCTGGAACAAGCTCTTCAACTACCAGAAGGATGCTGCCACCGGGATCATCAACAAGCTGGAAACCTACAGCGGTTGCATCCTTGCCGACAGCGTCGGCTTGGGCAAGACCTTCACCGCACTGGCCGTCATCAAGTATTACGAGCTGCGCAACCGGTCAGTGCTGGTGCTCTGCCCCAAGAAGCTGGCGGATAACTGGCTGAACTACAACCGCAACCTCAAGACCAACATCTTCGCTCGCGACCGGTTCAACTACGACGTCCTCTGCCACACGGATCTGTCCCGCACCAGCGGCGAGTCCTTCGGTACGCCGCTGAACCGGATCAACTGGGGCAACTACGACCTCGTCGTCATCGATGAGTCGCACAACTTCCGCAACAACGACGCCTACAAGGATAAGGAAACCCGCTACCAGAAGCTGATGCGCAAGGTGATCCAAGAAGGGGTCAAGACCAAGGTGCTGATGTTGTCGGCCACGCCAGTCAACAACCGCTTTACTGACTTGCGCAACCAACTGGCCCTGGCCTACGAAGGCAACTCCGAAAACCTCACAAAAAAGTTGCGCACGGACAGAAGCGTTGAGGAGATTTTCCGAGGCGCACAAGCAGCCTTCAATGCCTGGTCGAAGCTCCCCCCGGAAGAACGTACCGCGCGTGCGATCCTCGACTCACTGGACTTCGACTTCTTCGAGCTGCTCGACAGCGTCACCATCGCACGCTCGCGTAAGCACATCCAGACCTTCTACGACACCAAGGACATCGGTCAATTTCCGGATCGCCGCAAACCGCTGTCGTTTCACTGCCCGTTGACGGAGCGGTCGGACGTGTTGGGCTTCAACGAAATTTTCGAGCAACTCTCACTGCTCAAGCTGGCCGTGTATGCGCCCATCAGCTACATCCTGCCCAGCCGTCTGAAGAAGTACGAGGAGATCTACGACACCAAGGTAGGCGGCAAGGGCACGCTGCGCCAAGCCGACCGCGAAAAGAGCCTGCAGGCCCTGATGACGGTCAACCTGCTAAAACGGCTTGAAAGTTCGGTGCAGTCGTTCCGGCTAACGCTGCAATCGCTGCGGGCCAACAACGAAGCCACCCTCGCAAAGATCGCCGCGTTCAACCAATCCGGCGGCGCGGTCACTGTGGGGGACCTCACGGAAGTGCTGGAAGGGCTGGATGCAGAGGACGATGAGCTGCCAATGCCTGGCGACGAGGGCGGCGAGATCGGCAGCAAGATCAAGATCAGCCTCGCCGACATGGACTTACCGTCCTGGGAGCACGAACTGAAGGTGGACTTACAGGTCATCGATGCCTTGCTGGCTTCGATGAACAAGATCACGCCGCAGGACGACGCCAAGTTGCAGCACCTCAAAGCGCAACTGCTCGGCAAGATTGCAAACCCAATCAACCCCGGCAACAGGAAGGTACTGATCTTCACAGCCTTTGCTGACACAGCTGATTACCTGTACGCCAACCTTGCGCCGGAGCTGCTGGCCACGCTCGCCATCCACACGGCCAAGGTCACCGGAAAGGGGGCGCCGCAGTCCACCATCAAGAGCAAAACTCAGAAGCGCAGCTATGACTTCCAGGAGCTGCTCACCCTGTTCTCCCCTCGCTCTAAAGAGAAGGCGGTGGTACTGCCGGACGAGCCGCACGAGGTGGATCTGCTGATCGGCACCGATTGCATCTCCGAAGGCCAGAACCTGCAGGACTGCGACTACCTGATCAACTACGACATCCACTGGAACCCAGTACGCATCATCCAGCGCTTTGGCCGGGTAGATCGCATTGGCTCGCCCAACAGCAGCATCCAGCTAGTCAACTACTGGCCCGACATTTCGCTCGACGAGTACATCAACCTCAAGGAGCGCGTCGAGAGCCGAATGATGATCGCCGACGTCACCGCGACGGGTGACGACAACGTGCTGTCTGCGCAGGCCAACGACGTGTCGTACCGCAAGGAGCAACTGCGTCGCCTGCAGGAGGAAGTCATCGAGCTGGAGGATTTGAAGACCGGTGTCTCGATCACCGACCTGGGCCTCAACGACTTCCGCATGGATTTGCTCAACTACGTCAAAGCCCACGGCGAACTGAGCAATGTGCCTAACGGGATGCACGCAGTGGTTCCCGCTAGACCCGAGATGGGCCTACGACCGGGCGCGATCTTCACGCTGCGCAATCGTAATGCTGGGATCAGCCTCAACCAGCACAACCGCCTGCACCCGTACTACCTCGTCTACATCAACCGCGAGGGAGAGGTCATTCATGACCACACCGAGGTTAAGCGCCTACTCGATCTGGTGCGTACCTGCTGCAAGGGCCAGGACAAACCCATCGTCGACGTGTGCCAGCGCTTCAATCAGGAAACGGCAGATGGCCGCCGGATGCAGCCTTACTCTGATCTGTTGGGCAAGTCCATCCGTTCGATGATCGAGGTAAAGGAAGAAAAGGATTTGGACAGCCTGTTCAGCGGTGGCAAGACCACGGCACTGACAGACACCATCTCCGGCCTGGACGACTTCGAACTCATCAGCTTCCTCGTGATTCAGGAGGCTGGATGAGTCAAGGAGCGACCACACAAAAACCAGCGCTGATCGCCTACCCCAAACAAGCTGCTTTCGGACGCGTTCTGCCCAAGAACAAAATCTATGAGCACAGCGGGGCCAACACCCGGCTGAAGGAACTGTTCGTCGAGCAGGTCGAGCAGATCGTCTGGCAGTACAAGCTCGCCCCGGAGACGATCAACCTGCCTGCGCGGCCCGGTGTGCCGGAAATCCAGGTCTTCAGCATCCAGCTCAAGTCCACCGAGCTGCACGAAGACGTGCTCCGCTGCATTGATGGCGCGGTGCAGTTCCCTATCCTGTTTGAACTGAACCAAGGCCAGGGCGATCAGGCGAAAACGCAGGTAGCGGCAGCTTACAAGCGCCCGAGCGAAGCCGACGCCAGTCGCTGGGTGCTGTCCAGCTACTTCACCGGCGACTGGATGCCAGCAGCAACTGCCCGCACGGCTATGCCGCTGGCCCTCGACATGGCCCACCTGTACTCCGTTCTGCTGCAAGGCCTGTTGCCGTTGTCAGCGCGTCCGCAGGAACCGCTGGCCGGATGGGTAGCGCGCGTCGAGCTGGCCTCAGCCAAACGCCGTGAGGTCGAGAAGACCCAGGCGAGGCTGGCCAAGGAAAAGCAATTCAACCGCAAGGTCGAGATCAACGCAATCTTGCGGCAACTGAAATCCGAACTTGAACAATTGAGCTGCTGAACACCGATACCGGAAGCACAGCGACCAGAGGAAAGAACATGGACAAAATGAAAATGCACTCGCCCAATCTCACGCAAGACAACATTGCCCGCATCGCTGAGCTATTTCCGGGCTGCGTGACCGAAGCCAAGGGGGATGACGGCAGCGTGAAGCTGGCGGTGGATTTTGACCAGTTGCGCCAGGAGCTGGCCGATTCGATTGTCGAAGGGCCGCAGGAACGCTACCACCTGAACTGGCCCGGCAAGCGCGAGGCCTTGCTGACTGCCAATGCGCCGATTGCCAAGACGCTGCGGCCTTGTCGGGCAGAGAGTGTGGACTTCGATACGACGAAAAACCTGTTCATCGAAGGCGACAACCTTGACGCGCTCAAGCTGCTGCAGGAAACCTACCTCGGCAAGGTGAAGATGATCTACATCGACCCACCGTACAACACTGGGAATGACTTTATTTATGAGGACGATTTTTCCGAAACCGCAGAGGATTTTCTAAGGAGGTCCAACCAGAAGGATGACAAGGGCAATCGGCTGATCGCTAACCCCGAAACCAATGGCCGGTTCCATTCGGACTGGCTGTCGATGATTTATCCACGTATGAAGCTTGCCAGGACCCTTCTCGCAGATGATGGCCTGCTCTTCATCAGCATCGGAGAGCAGGAGGTCGACAACCTGCTGCGGCTGACCAAGGAGGTCTTCGGCGAAGAAAACTTTGTCACGACCTTCCTGCGCCAGCGCAAGAAAAAGCCGTCGTTCCTGCACGCCAATGTCGGCTCGATGTTCGAGTACGTGGTTTGCGTAGCGCGGAACCGAGCCTTCGCCCCACCCTTCTCGGTCGATGTCACAACCGTCGGGAAAAAGTATCCGGTTAACAACGCCGGCAACTCGTTGGGGACGCTCGTCTTTCCTGCGGGGGCCGTACAGTTCGTGCAAAAAAATGCTGTCTACGAACCTCAAGACATGAGTGAGGGAAACATCGTAACTCGGCTGCTCGACAAGGTCGTCGTAGCCGATCACCGCAACGTCGATGCTTTTCGGCTGGAGGGCGAATTCAGATACAGCCAGAGCCGGCTCGACGAGATCGTTCGAGCTGGCGAGGTAATCACGATTTCAAAGGCGCCGTTCAGGCCTAACCACGTCAAGGCAGGAGGTGAGGTCAAGAAAATGCACAACCTCCTGACACCGGAAACGTATCAAGCCGGCACAAACGAAGATGCAACTGCGGAGCTGGAAAGCCTTTTTGGAGCGCCCCTGTTCGACAACCCTAAGCCCTCGAGCCTCATCCGGGTGCTGTGTCGCGCTGTCACCTACGATGATCCGGATGCATTGGTTATGGATTTCTTCTGTGGCTCGGGTTCGACCGCAGATGCTGTAATACAGTTGAACGCCGAAGACGGCGGCAACCGCAGGTTCATCATGGTCCAGCTACCCGAGCCGTGCGAGACGAACTCGGACGCTTCCAAGGCCGGTTATCACACCATCGCTGAGATCAGCAAAGAACGCATTCGCCGCGCCGGCAAGCGGGCCCTGGAAAGACAGTGCCATGAAGATTGGAGCAAGGACGTTGGCTTTCGTGTGCTCAAGATTGATACGTCGAATATGGCCGACGTCTACTATGAACCCGACGCTCTAGACAAAGCCAACCTCGATCTTCTCGTCGAAAACTTCAAACCCGACCGCACGCCCGAGGACTTGCTGTTTCAGGTGATGCTGGACTGGGGAGTGGATCTATCCCTGTCCATCGAGAAGAAAGTCGTGCAGGGCAAGGACGTGCACTTCGTTGACGGTGACGTGCTGGCCTGCTGCTTCGACGCCGATGGTGGCGTCGACGAATCTTTCATCAAGGAACTGGCGACCTACAGACCACTGCGCTTTGTCTGCCGCGATGGCGGCCTTCAAAACAGTGCTGTAAGAATTAACATCGAGCAGATCTTCAGGCTGCTGTCGCCGGGAACGGAGATCAAGGTACTGTGAGCCAAATCATTAAGACACCGGCGGCCTTGTCGCAGGCAGCACCGACTATGCGGACTGCCGCATGGGCGATTACCGACTTTCTCTCTGCTGTCGAGCAAGTGTGCGCGGCGGACAAGCAATCCCTTCAGCTGAGGATGTACTTCTATGCGGCTACCGAATCAGGATGGAAGCGGATTCGTAAGAGCATCCTTAACTGGCGCAAATCACACGAAACCCGAGTCGTAACGGCTTATATCGGAACGGACCACGCACTGACGGATGCTGCGGCTCTCGAGGCCATGCAGGGCGAAGGAGTCGAAGTCCGTCTAATGCGCCACTACAGAGGCACTTTCCACCCCAAGGTCATTTGGTTCGTCGGAAACCCTGGTAGCACCATCCTAGCCGGGAGCAACAACCTGACCGAGGATGGGCTGCGTAATAACATCGAGTTCGCAACTGTCACGACGCTGCCCCAAGTCGATGCCAATCTGCAAACGTGGCACGACGAAATCCACAAGGCTAGCGAACCCGCCACGGCAGCACTAATCAAGACCTATGCGAAGGAGAAAGAGAAGTACGGCCAGCGACGGGCGACCTCCGGCCAGGGTGGCGAATTCACTTGGTCGAAGCGGACAAGCGGCGCTTCAGTAAAGAAACCTAAAGCTAAGGTCAGTGCGGCTGTTGGGCCTGGCGGCCCTGGGTTGATCCTTGAAGTTATGCCCCGGGAGACCAGCGAGGAGGGGCGCCAGGTCCAGATACCTTTGGCGGTCGCGCGGAAATTCTTCGGGCTGGGCAATACGGTCGGAGGCAGCATCAACCTCGAACTGAATAACTCTGACACTCAGGAATCGCGCACACTCGTTTTCACGCTCAACCGCAACTCTACCGCTCGCCTATCGATCCGCGAGCTTGAATACAGCAGCCGACCTTGCGTTCTCATCTTTACCAAGCGGGGACGTGGGAAGTTCGACTTCGAAATCGTCCGTCGCGCTATCGATCCCAGTCGATTTGACGCCTTGATTGCCGAATGCAAACAGACGCCACCGGATCGGCGTTGGAAACTGTGATCCGCTTGCCGCAGGAAAGACTATGAAGCTGAAGTTCAAGACCCAAGCCTATCAGACCCTCGCCGTGCATGCAGTGGTGGACTGCTTCAAGGGGCAGCCCCCGGCTTCCATCGAAGCCATGAGTTATCGCGTCGACCCGGGTAAAGCCAAAACCGGGATGGACAGCCTTTTTTCCGAGGCTGGCTTCAAGAACGCCGACCTTTCGCTGCCCGATGCGGCCCTGCTCGCCAACATCCACGACGTGCAACGCGCGCAGAATCTGCCGCTATCGGACGTGCTGGTCAAGACCAAGGTGGCCAAGGTCAATCTCGACATCGAGATGGAAACTGGTACCGGTAAGACCTACTGCTACATCAAAACCATTTTCGAGTTGAACAAGCAATACGGCTGGAGCAAGTTCATCATCGTGGTGCCCAGCATCGCCATCCGTGAAGGTGTGGCCAAGTCACTGGAGATCACGGCCGAGCACTTTTTGGAGACCTATCACAAGAAGGCACGCTTCTTCATCTACAACTCCAAGCAGTTGCACCACCTTGAGAGCTTCTCGTCGGACGCGGGGATCAATGTGATGGTGATCAACGTGCAGGCATTCGCCGCACGAGGAGCCGATAATCGCCGCATTTATGACGTGCTGGATGACTTCCAGTCGCGCAAGCCCATTGACGTGATCAGCGCCAACCGACCCATCCTCATCCTAGATGAGCCGCAGAAGATGGAGGGCGCGGCGACGCTGAAGTCGCTAGAGGAGTTCAAGGCGCTGATGGTGTTGCGCTACTCGGCCACCCACAAGACCACCCACAATAAGATTCACCGCCTCGATGCGCTGGACGCCTACAACCAGAAACTGGTGAAAAAAATTGCCGTGCGCGGCATCGCGGTCAAGGGGTTGGCGGGAACGGCGGGCTATCTGTACCTGCAATCCATCGAGATATCGAGCAAGAAGCCGCCAGAGGCTCGCGTGGAGTTCGAGCAGAAGCTGGCGGGCGGGAACATCAAACGGGTGGTGAGGAAGCTCTCCAAAGGCGACAACTTGTTCGACCTGTCGAACGGGCTTGATCAGTATCGGGATGGCTTTGTCGTGGCCGATATCAACGCAAACTCCGACACCCTGACCTACACCAACGGCGTTGAACTCACCGTCGGGGATGCGACTGGTGATGTGACCGAGGCCGCGCTGCGCCGCATACAGATCCGAGAGGCCATTAAGGCGCACTTCGACAAGGAGCAGGCGCTTTTTCAGCAAGGGGTGAAGGTGCTCACGCTCTTCTTCATCGACGAAGTGGTCAAGTACCGCGACTACTCGCAGCCCGACGAAAAAGGCGAGTACGCCCGCATCTTCGAGGAGGAGTACCAACTCTACCTCAACGAGGTGCTGGATTTTGATGAAACGCCTTACATCAAGTACCTAAAAGGCATTTCTGCCGAAAAGACTCACAGCGGCTATTTCTCCATTGACAAGAAGAGCAAACGACTGGCCGACCCCACGGTCGCAGCGCGTGGCGAAAACGCGGGGCTTTCGGACGACGTGGACGCTTACGACCTGATCTTGAAGGACAAGGAGCGGTTGCTGTCGTTTGCCGAGCCCGTACGCTTCATTTTTTCGCACTCTGCCCTGCGCGAAGGCTGGGACAACCCGAACGTGTTCGTCATCTGCGCGCTCAAGCACAGTGACAGCACGATTTCACGCCGTCAGGAGGTGGGGCGTGGCTTGCGGCTGTCCGTCAACCAAAGTGGTGACCGGATGGATCACCCGGCCACGGTACACGACGTGAACGTGCTGACTGTGGTGGCCAGCGAGAGCTACAAGGACTTCGTCGCGGCGCTGCAGAAAGACATCAGCGAGTCGCTGTCGGCGCGACCCAAGGTTGCGAACGAGGACTATTTCACCGGCAAGGTGCTCAAGACGCCGACCGGGGACGTGCAGGTCACCCCGCAATTGGCAAAGCAGATCTACCGCTATCTGGTCAAGAACGACTACACCGACGATGCGGATGGGATCGCGTGCGCGTATCACGATGCCAAGAAAGCTGGCACGCTGGCCGATCTGCCGCCAGAGCTGAAGCCGCACGCTGAGCAGGTGTTCCAACTCATCGACAGCGTCTTCAGCGCCAGCCAATTGCCCGACATTGGCGACGACCGCAAACCCAAGAAGAACCCTCTCAACGCCAACTTCGACAAGCAGGAGTTCAAGGCGCTGTGGAATCGCATCAACCGCAAGGCGGCCTACAGCGTCGATTTCGATTCGGACGAGCTGGTGCAGAAGGCGGTCACGGAGCTGGACGCCGCCCTGCGCGTGACCCCGCTGCAATACACCATCCAGCATGGTGAGCAGGCTTCCGCCGTCACCTACGACGGCATCAAGGGCGGCAATGCCTTTGAGTTGAAGGCCACGGAAACCGAAACCAACCGCAACTCGATCCACTCGGCGGTCAAGTACGACCTTGTCGGCAAGCTGGCCGAAGGCACGCAACTGACCCGGCGGACGGTGGCGGAAATCCTCAAGGGCATCAACGTCGCAGTCTTTGCGCAGTTCAAGACCAACCCAGAGAGCTTCATCGCCGAGGCCACGCGGCTGATCAACGAGCAGAAGGCCACGGTCATCATCGAGCATCTGGCCTACGATCCGGTCGAGGATAAGTTCGACCTCGATATCTTCACCGCCGGGCAGACCAAGCAGGACTTCAGCAACGCGGTCAAGACGCCCAAGCACCACATCTACGACTTCGTGCTGCCGGATTCCGGATCGAAGCCGGAGCGCGACTTTGCCGAGGCGCTGGAGGCCAGCGTCGAAGTTGTCGTGTACGCCAAGTTGCCACGAGGTTTTCTGATTCCAACGCCGGTTGGCGACTACAACCCCGACTGGGCCATTTCGTTCAAGGAAGGCGCGGTAAAGCACATCTACTTCGTGGCGGAAACCAAGGGATCAATGTCCTCGATGGATCTGCGCGAGATTGAGAAAACCAAGATCAAATGCGCCCGCAAGTTCTTCGATGAGATGAACCGCCGTTTCGCCCCGGAGAACGTCAAATACGACGTGGTGGACAGCTTCGGGAAATTAATGGAAGTGGTGAAGTAGTCCACACGGTAAAAGCAACATCGGGGGAGAACTTCATGCAGCCGTTTTCAATCACGCTATTCGCCACTTCCGGTGACCCAGAGGGAATTCGCCACCTCGACAAGTCGAACTGGTCGGGCTACGGGGTCGTCTTCAATAAGGAGCTTTTCCATCTGTTGAAGCAGGAGCCAGGCTTCTCGCAGGCTGGTATCTACGTCCTCGTCGGGAATGCCGCCGAAGAGACGATCTACATCGGCGAGGCCGACCCCGTCGGTGACCGGCTGAAGAACCACGTCTCGAACAAGGAAGGTTGGGTGTGGGGCGACATCTTTCTGGCATGGACGGATTTCGGCTTCGAAGCTAAAATTCCTTGCGGTGCCCACCTTACTTGCACACGAGTAAAAACAGGCGATCTGTTCCGTCATTGCAAACCTCTCTTTGAGCCTCGTCGTCGGGGACTTAAACGTGTGCGCCTGACCCGTATTCGACGTGGCACTCAGGAAAGGTTGATCATGACGATCAAAGAACTCGCGTACAGCACGCAACAACACCTCCAGACGTCTACCGGCGCCCAGTTCAAACGGGCTCATATTTACGAGTTGTTGGCGGCATCATTTGGCTTCAACTCCTATGCGGCGCTCACCTCGGAGGCTGTTTTCACCAAGGACTCGCTGACCAGTCGTCGCATATCAAAATACGTCGATCACGTGAAGGATCGTTGCCTGGAAATCGGCTACGACACGAACACCGCAGACGTGGTGGCTGCGTCACTTCCACAGTTACTGACTGAGCAGGAGATTGGCGTCATCAGGATTCCCGATCTGGTCGCCCACCTTCGCTATGAGCCAGGGCATGAAGACTGGAACGAGGACGAAGAGGAAGATGACTGGGAGCTCGTGGAAGACGAACGGCTGGCGGTTACCGACGCCCTCATTTCACCACTCCTCATTGATGGACTCACCAACGCGGCAGCCAAAGGTAACGCGACCGCCCACTTTGCATTGGCGCTGATCCACGCCGACGACGACATCGACGACGTAGAGACCGGCAGTGACTACTGGTACCAGCAGGCGCAAAGCGGCCGTGTACTCGCGGGTGTCGAGAAAGAGTGGGCGGACAGCCATGAAGCCAGACTGAACCGCGAGCAGCTATTCGCACGACACCTGAAGGAAGCCGCCAGACTTGGCTGCCCCGAAGCGCTACTGGAATTGGCCGATCGTTTTGACGACCCTGCGTTTTTCGAGCAGGCCACCAGTGACGTCAATGCAGACCCCGCCTGGGTGGCAGAGATCGCCGAACGACTGGGCAGGCGCGAAGACTCGAAGAAGTGGCTGACTGAGGCGGCCAAATGCGGTGACACCGAAGCCATGCGCCAGCTGATTGAAGAGTTTGACCATGGTGATCTGGTTCGTTGTTGGACATGGCTCTACCTCGCAGAAATGCTTGGTAGCGATCTGACCAAGGACGACTACCACGCTATCCACGAAGATGGGTCCCCTTACGACGATGACGTCGGTGGCCCCATCTTTGCAGACGGCCGCGATGGTGTCAGGCTTGAACCGATTAGTGCAGATCAACAGGCAACTGCACGGCAAAACGCAGCGGAGATGTTCCGTGTGATCAGGGACGACGAGTAGTAGCAACGCCTGGGGTCGGTGGGTGACGAATTACTCGCCTACCAATCTGTAAAACAAACCAGTCGATTCGACAACTCGTAACCCATTGATCTTTATAGGGGGTAGGTCATGACCATTGCGGACTTCGGGCAAAAACACAAAGTCCCGCCCGCAGAGAGAAAGGGCCAATAGAGAGAGAACCGGGCGCCGAACCTGCCTAGCGGTGGCGAAGGCGAAGTCCGCAAGACTCCGAAGGAACCCGCGAGAACACGCGGGAGTTGGCGCAAACAGGCAATAAAAAACCCCAACCGAGAGTGGTTGGGGTTTGAAATTTGGTGGCCTGGGGCGGAATCGAACCACCGACACGCGGATTTTCAATCCGCTGCTCTACCAACTGAGCTACCGGGCCAAGACCTCAACTATAACACAGATTTCAGGGGGCTCCGCGCTTGGAGCGGGAAAGATCCACCCCGAGTTGCTTGAGCTTGCGGTACAGGTGGGTGCGCTCCAGCCCGGTCTTCTCGGCCACGCGCGTCATCGAGCCGTTTTCCTTCGCCAGATGGAATTCGAAGTAAGCCTTCTCGAACGCGTCACGGGCCTCGCGCAGCGGCACGTCCAAGTCGAACGGCTGCACCGACGTTTCACTGTCGAGCACCGGCACAACCCGCGTCGGGTCTGGCAAGCCGGCCAGTGCCGGCACGGGCTCGCCGCTGCCCGGGCTCGCCGCTGCCCAAGGCGGGCGGCTTGGCCACCACAGGGGCCGGGCGGACCGCCGCGCGGTTCAAGCCCTTTTCCACCGCCTGCAGCAGCTTTTGCAGCGTGATCGGCTTTTCCAGAAACGCCATCGCCCCGATGCGGGTGGCCTCGACGGCGGTGTCGATGGTCGCGTGCCCGCTCATCATGATCACCGGCATGGTCAGCAACCCGGCCGACGACCATTCCTTGAGCAGGCTGACGCCGTCGGTGTCGGGCATCCAGATGTCCAGCAGCACCAGATCGGGCCGGTAGCTGGAACGCACTTCGCGCGCACGGGCCGCGTTTTCGGCCAGCTCGACGGCGTGCCCTTCGTCGTTCAGGATTTCGAACAGCAGGTCTCGAATGCCGAGTTCGTCGTCAACCACCAATATGTTTGCCATGACGTGCCGGTGTGCGTGTGTGCAATGCTCAAGACTGTTGCGAATTTGCAACCCTGAATGATAGCGAGACTTGCGCGCCGCGCACGGCGTCGCCCTCGAGGCGGTGCGCGATCTCGACCCGCCCGCCGTGTTCGTCCATGATTTTCTTGACCACGGCCAGCCCCAGACCGGTGCCTTTGGCCTTGGTGGTGACATAGGGCTCGAAGGCGCGCTGGAGGATGGCCTCGGCAAAGCCCGGCCCGCGGTCCAGCACCAGCAGCCGCACCCAGCGGCCACTTTCAGACCGGCGGGTGCGCAGCACCACCGGCCCCGCACCTGCGGGGGTGGCGTCTTGCGCATTCTGGACCAGGTTGTGCACGACCTGGCGAACCTGTTGCGGATCGGCCAGCACGTCGGGGCAGCCCGGCTCCAGCTCCAGCACCAGGGGCACATCGCCCGCGTCGTAGAGCGAAGCAATGTCCTGCAGCAAGGCATTGAGTGGCACCGCCTGCAGCTGCGCCGCCGGCAGTCGGGCGTAGTCGCGGAACTCGTTGACCAGGCGCTTCATTGCATCGACCTGGTCGACGATGGTCTTGACCGACTTGTTGAGCACCGCCAGCTCCGGCCCCTCCAGCTTGGGCGCCAGCTTCATGGCCAGCCGTTCGGCCGAGAGCTGGATCGGCGTGAGGGGGTTCTTGATCTCGTGGGCCAGCCGCCGCGCCACCTCGCCCCAGGCCTGGGCGCGCTGCGCGGAAATGATGTCGGAGACGTCGTCGAACACCAGCAGCCAGTCCCCGTTGGGAAGCAGAGCACCGCGGGCAATCAGGGTGACTCCGCGCGCTGCGTCGCCGTGCCCGGCTTCGGTGGCGTGCAACTCGAACGACTGTTGCCAGTGGCCGCCGTCGGGCTGGGCCTGGTCGGACAGGAAGCGGTCGAACTGCTCGCGCACCCAGGCCCCGAAGGTGGCCAGCGCCGGCACCGCCGTGAGCGGCTCGCCAATGTGGGCCGCCAGCGGGGCGCGCAACACCCGGGTGGCCCCCGGGTTGGCGCTGAGCACGTGCAGGCCGTTGTCCATCACCACCACACCGGCGGTCAGGTTGTCGAGCAGGGTTTGCAGGCTGGCGCGGGCGGCGTCCACCTGCCCGATGCTGTGCTGCACCGCCTGGCGCGCCTCGGCCAGCTCCTGCGTCATGTGGGCAAAGGTGCGGGTCAGGCCCGCCAGCTCGTCACGCGCTGGCAACGAGACCTTGGGAGTGAGGTCGCCCTTGGCGACGTCGCGCATGCCTTCGGCCAGCACCAGCAAGGGCCGCACCAGCTGGTTGCCCAGCAGTACCGCCAGCAGCACCGCGCCGAACACCGACAGGAACAGCGCCAGCGTCAGGGTGCCGATGTACATGCTGCGCAGCCCGCCGCGCGCCAGGGCGCGCTCCTGGTATTCCCGGTTGGCCAGCTGCACCGCCAGTGCATCGGCCACCAGCGCTGCCGGCAAAGGGGCCGTCACCTGCAGGAAACGCACTTCACTGCTCAGGCCGAAGCTGGCTGGCGACACCAGCGCCACCACCTGGACCCGGGGCAGTGCCGCAGCGGGCAGGCGCAGCACCTGCCCGGGGTCGGCCAGCGCCTCCAGTTCTTCCAACCCTTCAATCCAC
>JGI24120J20309_1000667_pt1 | contig 15428 bp, 15 predicted proteins | sample SubbioAug_CSW13A_FD_20309 | JGI IMG/M metagenome (IMG submission 20309) | reverse complement strand
CCACTGGCCGGCCGGCGGCGCTGGGGCGGCCGCCCGGGTCGGGGCCGGCGGGGGCGGGGCGGTGGCCAGCACGATCTTCAGGCCGTCCTGCTCGCCATCCCCCTGTTCCCGCGACGGGCGCATGATGGGGCCGGTCGGCTCAGGCTCGAACAGGTTCTGGGCCACGGTGATCCGCTCGCCGCGCGAGCGGCGGTCGGCCACGTCGAAGCCGGTGAGCAGCAGGTCCTGGGCGTGATTGTCCCGGGCCGCCGTCGAGGCGCCCCCGAGGACCACCACGATCAGCCGGCGGTTATTCTTCACCCCGGAAATGGCGATATTGTAGCCCGAGGCGTTGGTGTAGCCGGTCTTCAACCCGTCCACGCCAAGCTCGCGCCGAAGCAGGCTGTTGTGGCCGCGAATCTGCGTGCCCCGGAAGTTGAACTCCGGGGTGCTGAACAGGGTGTAGTACTGCGGGAAGTCCCGCATGATCGCCCGCGATAGCACCGCCAGGTCCCGGGCGGTGGACAGCTGACGGCTGTCGGGCAGGCCCGAGGCGTTGACGAAGGTGGTGGAGTCCATGCCGAGCTCCCGGGCCCGCAGGGTCATGAGCGCGGCGAAACGCGCCTCGCTGCCCCCCAGCTTCTCGGCGACAGCCACAGCGACATCATTGGCCGAGCGGATGGCCAGGGCGTGCATGGCCTCTTCCACCGTGATCGAATCGCCGGCCTTGACGAACAGCTTGGTGGGCGGTGCGGCGGCGGCGCGGGGCGAGAAGACGACCCGGTCCTCCAGGGTCATCTGGCCCGCGGCCAGCTGCTCGAACATCAGATAGAGGGTCATCACCTTGGTGATGGAGGCCGGATAGCGAGAGCTGTCGGCGCGCTTGCCATAGAGGACCTCGCCGGTTTCGGCGTCCACCACGATGGAGGCGTACTTGGGCTGCTGCGCCGGCAACTGCAGATAGGGGATCTGCGCCTGGGCGGCCGGAGCGGCAAAGCCAAGAACGGTCGCCGCGGCGATCAGGCCGGCGAGAATCTGGCGGCGGGCGTGTTTGAGCATCGCGTCGTCCGTCACGTTTTGGGTTTCTGACGCGCCCCCCGAGGTGCGCGCCAAGGATCAAACGCTAACATGACACGTCCCGCCTTGCGCGAGGGTAAACACCTGTTGAGCATCCCAAATCGTCGCATTGCCCGCCTGTCAGGCGAGCGGCGCGTTCATTGTGCGGTGCACAAAAACAAGGTTGACTGCTGCGGTGCAGCATGGGATGTTGCGGATGCGTAGAGCCCAGTTCCTGATCAAGCGTTCGCGCGGCCGCCGCCGCGCTTCCTGACATCCCCCCGCGCGGCCCGCCGCGCATCTGACTTCTGAAGGAGTTCAGCCATGGCCGCCGCCGACAACGCCAAGACCGCCAAGACCGCCGCCGAAGAGTTTACCCTCGCTGGCAACCACGCCTTCAAGGACGCCATGGAGAAGTCCATGACCGCCCTGGCCGAGACCAACACCTATTCCAAGCAGAACCTCGAGGCCCTGGTGGCTTCGGCCACGGCCGCCGCCAAGGGCGCTGAAGCCGTCGGCGCCGAGGCTCTGGCCTTCGCCAAGAAGAACGTCGAGGAGCAGATGGCCGCCGCCAAGACCCTGGCCTCGGCCAAGAGCCTGCAGGAAGCCATGGAACTCCAGACCGCCTTCACCAAGAAGGCGATGGAATCCTACATGTCGGAAATGACCCGCATGTCGGAGCTCTTCACCGCCTCGATGAAGGACTCCATGAAGCCGATCAACGAGCGCGTCACCGCGACCGTCGAGCGTCTGCAAGCCGCCCGCTAAGGCGCGGCGGCGCCCTCGGGCGCAGCCTATCTCTTCAAGAGCCCGGTCCGGCGACGGACCGGGCTTTTCTCATGGCGGCCCGGGCGCTACAGACAGAGCCATGAGCACCGTTGAAGAACGTCTGGCCGCGCTTGGCGTCCGCCTGCCCGAGCCCTCCGCCCCGGTCGCCAACTATGTGCCCTTCGTCCGGGCCGGCAGCCTCCTGCACATTTCCGGACAGGTGTCCCGCGACGCCCAGGGCGGCGTCACCGGCGTCGTCGGCCAGGATGTCGACATGGAGACCGCACGTTTCGCCGCCCGTCTCTGCGCCATCAACCTGATCGCCCAGATGAAGGCCGCCTGCGGGGGTGACCTCGGTCGGGTGGTCCGCGTGGTCAAGCTTGGCGGCTTCGTCCAGGCCGGCCCAGACTTCTTCGACATTCCCCAGGTGGTGAACGGAGCCTCGGACCTGATGGTCGACGCCTTCGGCGACCTGGGCCGCCATGCCCGGTCGGCGGTGGGCGTCTATCGCCTGCCCATGAACTTCGCCGTCGAGGTCGACGCCGTGGTGGAGCTGTCGTGAGGGACCGCTTCGGCGAGGCCTGGGATCTTCTGTTCCACCCGCCGGTGGCCCACCGCGGCCTGTGGACGCCGGACGGCGCCCCGGAGAATTCGCTCGGCGCCTTCCAGGCCGCCTGCGCGGCCGGCTACGGGATCGAGCTGGATGTCCACCTGTCTTCGGACGGGGAGGCGATGGTGTTCCACGACAACACCCTGACGCGGATGACCGGGGTCGAAGGCCGACTGCGCGATCACACCGCCGCCGAGCTGGGCGAGATGTCCCTCAAGGGGACCGATGAGACCATTCCGACCCTGGTGGAGACTCTGGCCCTGATCGGCCATCGGGCCATGGTGCATATCGAGCTCAAGACCCACTGGGGCGAGGTGGGGCCCCTGGAGCGACGGGTCCACGAGATCATCATCGATCATGCCGGACCGCTCTGCATCATCGGCTTCAATCCCTATTCCCACGCCTGGTTCGCCGACCACTATCCCGGCGTCCTGCGGGGGCTGGACTCCTTCAGCTACAAGGACGTGAAGCATCTGAGCGAGGTCGAGCGTCAGGCCTATGCCCGCCTGGAGCAGGTGGCGATCGCCCGGCCGCACTTCCTGGCGCTTGGTCTGGACATGCTGCCTGACGCGCGGGCCGACGCCTACCGGGCCGAGGGTATGCCCGTGGTCGCCTGGACCGTCCGCCAGCCCGAGCAGTGGGAGGCGGTGAAGGATCACTGTGACAACCTGATCTTCGAGGGCTTCCGCCCGTGAGCCTGAAGCCGGCGGTCCGCGTGAACCGCCGTATCGCCGACATCGGCAAGGCGGCCTGGGAGGCCTGCGCTGGCGCGAGCGGCAACCCCTTCGTCGCCTACGACTTCCTTGATGTGCTGGAGCAGTCCGGCTGTGCTGTGGAGCGCACCGGCTGGGGGCCGCAGCACCTGGCCATCGAGGACGAGGCCGGCGAGGTGGGGGCGGTCATGCCCCTCTATCTGAAGTCCCATAGCCAGGGCGAATACATCTTCGACCACAGCTGGGCCGACGCCTATGAGCGGGCGGGCGGGCGCTACTATCCCAAGCTCCTGTCGGCCGCGCCCTTCACCCCGGCCACCGGACCGCGCCTGCTGGTCCGCCCCGATGTTCCGGCTCAGGCGGGCAATGAGATGCTTCTGGGCGGCGCCCTGACGCTCTGCCAGCAGATGGGCGTCTCCTCGGTCCACATCAATTTTCCTCCTCAGGCGGAGTGGGACTGGCTGGGCGCTGAGGGGCTCGCCCAGCGCCAGGGTCAGCAGTACCACTGGTTCAACCGGGGCTATGGGACCTTCGACGACTTCCTGGCCGACCTGTCCTCGGGCCGGCGCAAGACCATCCGACGGGAGCGCCGCGACGCCCAGGCAGGGCTTGAGATCGTCTGCCTGACCGGCGCCGACCTCACCGAGGACGCCTGGGACGCCTTCTACGGCTTCTATATGGACACTGGCTCACGCAAGTGGGGCCAGCCCTATCTGAACCGGCTGTTCTTCTCCCTGCTCGGCGAGCGGATGGCCGAACGCGTATTGTTGGTCATGGCCAGGCGAGGCGGGCGGTGGATCGCCGGCGCGCTCAATCTGATCGGTGATGAGGCCCTTTACGGGCGCAACTGGGGCTGCGTCGAGGACGTGCCCTTCCTGCACTTCGAGCTTTGCTACTACCAGGCCATCGAATGGGCGATCGGCCGCGGGCTGGCGCGGGTGGAGGCCGGTGCGCAGGGTCAGCACAAGATCGCCCGGGGCTATCTGCCGACGCCGGTCTATTCGGCCCACTATATCGCCGATCCGGCCCTGCGCGGCCCGGTCGAGGACTTCGTCGCCCGGGAGAAGGCCGCCGTCGATGGCGAGATGGAGTGGCTGGCCGAGGAATACTCCCCCTTCCGCCAGGGGTAGAGCGCGCTCGAGTCTTGGACGTGAGAGGGCGCGACCCGTCCCTTGAGGGACGGATCGCGCCTTTCCGGACCTAGTAGCTCACGGCGAAGGAGACGCCGTAGTAGCGGGGCTCGCCGGCGATGAAGGTGGGGATGCCGAAGGCGTCCCCGGTGTTGCCGGCGTCCTTGATATAGTCCTGATCCAGGGCGTTGGTGACGAAGGCGCCCAGGGTCCAGGGGGCGTCGTCGCGCTGATAGACGACCCGCAGGTTCAACAGGCCGTAGGCCTTCTGCACCTCATCGACGATCCGGTCCTGCGTCTGCAGGTCGGAGCGGTCGTTGTTGTTGTCGAAGAAGACCTCCGAGCGCCAGGTGTAGGCCGGGATAAAGGCCAGATCGCCGCCGGCCAGGGGCATGGCCGCCCGGAAGCCGAGGGAGACCGCATGGTCGGGCGCCAGGCGGAACTGGTTGCCCTTGAACAGGCCGTTGCCGAACCGGGCGTCGCTGTAGCCATAGGTGCCGAAGGCCTCGAAGCGGGGGCTGGGCCGCCAGGTGAACTGCCCCTCGAAGCCGGTGGCGTCAGCCTCACCGGCGTTCGCCGCCACGATCTGGCCGGCGCTGTTGAGCACCGAGGTCTGGAAGTTCTGGTAGTCGTAGCGGTAGACCGAGCCTTCCAGGGACAGGGCGCGGTCGAACAGCTCGCTCTTCACGCCGACCTCGAAGGAGTCCACCTCTTCGGCGGGCAGTTCGGTGAACCGCACCGGGCCGCCCGGCGTGGTCGGGGACCCTGCGCTCAGCACCTTGGGGCGACGGCCCTTGGCGTAAGAGGCATAGGCGCTGAGCGTCGCGGTGGGGGCATAGCGGGCCACCACGCGATAGGTGAGGCCATCGTCGGAGATGTCGCGGCTCTCCACCGCGCCCCCGGCGGTGGGCTGGACGAACAGGCCGCGCCCGACGGTCGGCGTGCTGCCGGCCAGGACCGAGCCGCCATTGATCAGCTGCGCCTGATAGCCGCTGGTCTTGTCCTCGGTGGTGTAACGGACGCCGCCGGTCAGCTCGAGGGTGTCGGTGAGCTGGACGGTCACGTCGGCGAAGACGTCATAGGCGGTGGTCTCGCCGAAATTGGCGTAGGTCTCGCGGTGGGCAGCCTTCAACGGGCGCGGGGCCACGGCCTCAATGACCGGCAGGGGCAGGCCGCGGGGCGGCGCCAGGGCGCCGGTGGAATAGAGGGCGTAGATCTTCTCGCTGAACTGCAGCGGGACGGTCTGGGAGCCTTCTTCGTGGAACAGGCCGATCCCGGCGAAGGCGGTCAGTCGGCCGCCGTCGTCAAAGTTCAGGCGGAACTCCTGGCTGATCTGCTCGCCGACCGCGTCTTCGGCGAAGACGAAGAGGGGCAGGGAGAAGCCGTCCGGATCGAACACCTCCAGGCTGTCGAACTCGCGATAGGCGGTGATGGACTTCAGGCTGAGGCTGTCGCTGAACGCATAGTCCGCCAGCAGGGTCGCGCCCCAGACATGCCGGTCGAGCCCCAGATCCTTGCCGCCCATGAAGCCCAAGGCGCTGGACAGGGCCGCGCCGGAATTGCGCCCCAGGTCGCCGATCACGGCGCCCGTGGTCGGGTCGGTGGGCAGGAAGGTCAGCGACTTGAACGAGGTGCCGCTGGGATTGTCCTGCTGATAGTTGACGATCAGGTCGGCGTTGAACTGGTCGTTCGGCGCCCAGTTGAGGGCGACGCGGAAGGCCTGGGTGTCGGTGGAGTTGAAGTCCTTGCCGCCCAGCAGGTTCTCCACGAACCCGTCGCGGGCCTTGAGCCGCGCGGCCACCCGCACGGCGAAGGCCTCGCTCACCGGCATGTTCAGCATGCCCTCGACCATGGCGTAGCCATAGTTGCCCACCTCGACCTTGGAGGCCGCCTTCAGGGCGCTCGGGTCAGCCTTGGCCTGGACCAGGTTGACGGCCCCGATCAGGGCGCCGCGGCCGTAGAGGGTCGACTGCGGACCCTTGGAGATCTCGGCCCGCTCCAGGTCAAACAGCTCCACATAGGAGCCCCGCGACTTGGAGATCGACACACCGTCCTGGAACACCGACACCCGGGGCTCGTTGGTGGCCTCGCCCGAGTCGGACGTGATGCCGCGCATCACGAAGCCGGGATTGTTCGGGGACTGGTTCTGCACCTCGAAGCCGGGGACGAACAGAGCGAGGTCCTCGAACTCCTGCACCCCCAGGTCGTCCAGCCGGCCGGCGCCATAGGCGGTGAGCGCGATGGGCACGTCGATGGACTTCTGCTCCCGCAGCTGGGCGGTGACGATCAGTTCGTCGACAACCGTGTCGGCCGGCGTGGACTGGGCCTGGGCCTGGGTCGCCAGGCCGAGGACGGCCAGGGCGGCGCCCAGCAGAAGTTGGCTCTTGCGGTGCATGTGGAGATCCCCCTGCAGCTTTGCTGCAATTGCTAATCGGCGTTGCGATAGGGGCGCTCGTTGACGGTCCAATGATGGAAGCGCGACGAACCGGTGACATGCCCAAATTTGTCGGAGGCGAGAAAAATCTCATACGCCGCAAGGGCTGGCGGCGGCGCGATTCCCTCCCGGATGCGAAACCGCTAGGAAGGGGACAGGAAACCAAGGAGCGCGCCATGAGCCTGGACGGGACCTACGACCCCAACAACATCTTCGCCAAGATCCTGCGCGGCGAGGCGCCATGCGCGCGCGTGTTCGAGGACGATCACGTCCTGTCGTTCATGGATGTCTTCCCGCAGGTGAAGGCACACACCCTGGTGATCCCCAAGCACTCCACGGCCCGCAACCTTCTGGAGGAGGACCCTCAGGTGCTCGGCCCCCTGATCCTGGGGGTGCAACGGGTGGCCCGGGCGGTGCGCGCGGCCCTTAAGCCCGACGGCCTGGTCATCACCCAGTTCAACGGGACGGCGGCCGGCCAGACCGTCTTCCATCCGCACTTTCACATCCTGCCCCGCTGGGACGGGGTCGCGGTGGGCCGTCACGCCGCAGGCGGCATGGCCGATCCCGCCGAACTCAAGGCCCTGGCCGAGCAGATCGCAGCCCAGATCACCTGAACTTAGGTTCGCGGTTTCGCCCACGAAAAAGCCCCGGCCGATGGCCGGGGCTTTGACGTTTCTGAGGTGCGTCCAGATCAGTCCGCCAGTTCGGCGGCCGCATCCTTGGACGGATTCTCGATCGTCGGCGCGCCCGGCTCGCGGGAGTCGCCCTCGATCTCGAAGTCCAGCTTGCCGTCCTTGAGCACCACGCGGACGTGGCCACCCTTGACCAGTCGGCCAAACAGGATCTCGTCGGCCAGCGGCTTCTTGATGTGCTCCTGGATGACCCGGGCCAGAGGCCGGGCGCCATAGAGCTCGTCGAAGCCGTTGTCGGCCAGCCAGCCGGCCGCCTCGTCGCTGGTTTCTATCGTCACGTGCCGGTCGGCCAGCTGGGCCTCCAGCTGCATGACGAACTTCTGCACCACCTGGCGGATGATTGAGGAGTCCAGCGGGCGGAAGGCCACCACCGCATCGAGGCGGTTGCGGAATTCCGGGGTGAAGACCCGCTTGATCGCCTCTTCGGCCTCATGGTCAGCCTTGCCACGGCCAAAGCCGATGGTGTTGCGCTGCGCATCGGCCGCCCCCGCATTGGTGGTCATGATGAGCACCACATTGCGGAAGTCGATCTTCTTGCCATTGGAGTCGGTCAGCACCCCGTGGTCCATCACCTGCAGCAGGATGTTGTAGACGTCCGGATGGGCCTTCTCGATCTCGTCAAGCAAGACTACGGCGTGGGGATGCTGGTCGACGGCGTCGGTCAGCAGGCCCCCCTGGTCGAAGCCCACATAGCCCGGAGGCGCGCCGATCAGGCGGCTGACCGTGTGCCGCTCCATATACTCCGACATGTCGAAGCGCAGGAGCTCGATGCCCAGCGTCGAGGCCAGCTGACGGGCGGTCTCGGTCTTGCCGGTGCCCGTGGGCCCCGAGAAGAGGTAACAGCCGATCGGCTTGTTGGGATCGCGCAGGCCAGCCCGGGCCATCTTCATGGCCGCGGACAGCTGGTCGATCGCCTCGTCCTGGCCATAGACCGCCCGCTTCAGGTCGGTCTCCAGCTGCTTAAGCGCCTCGGTGTCGGACTTGGAGACCGACTTCGGCGGAATGCGGGCGATCTTGGCCACCACGGCCTCGATCTCCTTGACCCCGATGGTCTTCTTCCGACGGCTCTCGGGCAGCAGCATCTGGCTGGCGCCGGCCTCGTCGATCAGGTCGATCGCCTTGTCCGGCAGCTTGCGGTCGTTGATGTACTTGGCCGACAGCTCGACGGCTGCCTTGAGGGCGTCGTTGGTGTAGCGGAGCTTGTGGAACTCCTCGTAGTAGGTCTTCAGGCCCTTCAGGATCTTGATCGTGTCCTCGAGCGTCGGCTCGTTGACGTCGATCTTCTGGAAGCGCCGGACCAGCGCCCGGTCCTTCTCGAAGTGCTGACGGAACTCCTTGTAGGTGGTCGAGCCCATGCAGCGCAGGGCGCCTGAGGCCAGGGCCGGCTTCAAGAGGTTGGAGGCGTCCATGGCCCCGCCGCTGGTGGCGCCGGCGCCGATCACCGTGTGGATCTCGTCGATGAACAGGATGGCGTCCGGGTGGTTCTCCAGTTCCTTGACCACCTGCTTGACCCGCTCCTCGAAGTCCCCGCGATAGCGGGTGCCGGCCAGTAGCGCCCCCATGTCGAGGGAGAAGATGGTCGCCCCGGCCAGGACCTCGGGCACCTGCTTGTTGACGATCTTGCGGGCCAGGCCCTCGGCGATGGCGGTCTTGCCGACGCCAGGGTCGCCCACCAGCAGCGGATTGTTCTTGGTCCGCCGGCACAGGATCTGGATGCAGCGCTCGACCTCGGCGGCCCGGCCGATCAGCGGATCAACCTTGCCCTCCTTGGCCTTCTCGTTGAGATCGACGCAGTAGGCCTCGAGCGCCTCGCCGCCGGTCTTGACGGTGGGCTTCTCCTCGTCGTCGGCGCCTTTGACGGGCTTGCCTTCGACGCTGGCGCCCGCCTTCTTGGCGATGCCGTGGGCGATGTAGTTCACCGCGTCGTACCGCGTCATGTCCTGCTCCTGCAGGAAGTAGGCGGCATGGCTCTCGCGCTCGGAGAAGATGGCCACCAGCACATTCGCGCCAGTGACGTCCTCCCGTCCGGACGACTGGACGTGGATGACCGCGCGCTGGATCACGCGCTGGAAGCCCGCCGTGGGCTTGGCGTCCTCCCCGTCATCGACCACCAGCGAGCGGAGCTCATTGTCCACATAGCCGGTGAGGGTGGCCCGAAGGGCGCCCAGGTCGACGTCGCAGGCGCGCATGACGGCTGCGGCTTCCTCATCGTCGATAAGCGCCAGGAGCAGATGCTCCAGGGTCGCATATTCGTGCTTTCGCTCATTGGCGTAAGCGACCGCGCGATGCAGTGATTCTTCTAGGGGGCGCGAAAACGAGGGCAATCTGAGCCTCTCAATCCTTTTCCATGGTGCATTGAAGCGGGTGTTGATGCCGCCTGGCGGTATCTACGACCTGCGCGACTTTGGTCTCGGCCACCTCGAAGGTGAAGACACCGCAAACGCCCACGCCATACTGATGAACGTGCAACATGATCCTTGTCGCATCTTCGCGCGACTTGTTGAAAAACTGCTCCAGGACGTAAACGACGAACTCCATCGGCGTGTAGTCGTCGTTCAGCAGCAGGACTCGGTACATGGACGGCTTTTGCGTCTTCGGCTTGGTCTGAGTGATGACCGCCGATTTGACGCCCGTCGACACATCACCTTGCTTGCGCTCGGCCATCGAAAACGTCTCCTGGCGGGAGTCTGGTTCCCGCCGCTAAGGGATTAGATATGGAAAAGGGTCGCGTTTGAAAGGGTTGAAATCGTCGAAGCCCGACCCCAAGCAGCCGACGCCCATCTTTTTATCGTTGCGCCTAGCGCCGTTTTTGCCTCGCCTCAATCCCGATCAGGGGGTTTTGAGCGCAGGGCGCGGCCCCTGGTGAGCGCCTGGGGACCAAATCGCGCCCTTATGGCGTCGGCGGTCTTCTCCTCGGTGAGGATTCGCTGCTCCTCGCCGCCGAACAGCTCGCCAGCCCCTTGTGTGGCGGGCGACAGCTCGCTCAGGCCCACGCCGATCAGGCGAAAGGTGCGACCATCGGCCTCGCGACGCAAAAGCTCGCGGGCGGCGGCGAACAGCGTCCTGGCGGTCTGAGTCGGCTCGGCGAGGGCGCGCCTGCGGGTCAGCAGCCGGAAGTCCGGGGTCTTGAGCTTCAGAGTGACGACGCGACCCGTGACGCCGGCGGCCCGGGCCTGGATCGCCACTCGCTCGCACAGGGGGGAGAGGCGGTCCTCCAGCGCCTCATAGGCGGCGATGTCGGTGTTGAAGGTCGTCTCGGCGCTGATTCCCTTGCGCACCTGGTCGGGGTCCACCGGTCGGGTGTCACGCCCGTGGGCGAGGTCATGGAGGCGAAGGCCGTGGGTCCCGAAGCGGCGGGCCAGGTCCTTCTGCTCCCAGCGGGCCAGGTCGCCGATGGTCCTCAGGCCTGCGGCCTCCAAGGATTTCACCATGGCCGGCCCCACCCCGGGCAGCAGGCCCACGGGCCGGGGCGCCAGGAAGCTCTGCGCCTCGGCCGCGCCGATCACCGAAAAACCCCGGGGCTTGTCCAGGTCCGAGGCGATCTTGGCCAGGAACTTGTTGGGGGCGAGGCCAATGGAGACGGTGAGGCCCGTCTGCGCCTCGATGGCCGCCTGCACCCTGGCCAGGGTCACAGCCGGCGGCGCCCCATGCAGTCGCTCGGTGCCCGACAGGTCCATCCAGGCCTCGTCCAGGGACAGGGGCTGCACCAGAGGCGTCAGCTCCGCCAGCAGGCCCATGATGATCTTGCTCTCGGCCTTATACTTGGCGAAGTCCGGCTTGATCACGACGGCCTGGGGGCAGGCGGCCAGGGCCTTGAACATCGGCATGGCCGATCGAACCCCATAGACCCTGGCCATGTAGCAGCAGGTGGTCACCACGCCCCGGACGCCGCCGCCGACGATGACCGGTCGGTCCCGAAGCTCTGGCCGGTCGCGCTTTTCCACCGAGGCGTAGAAGGCGTCGCAGTCCATATGGGCCATGGACAGGTCGAACAGCTCGTCATGCGCCACCAGCCGGGGCGAGCCACAGGATGGGCAGCGCCGGGTGGCCGGCGCCGCGCCGGTCCAGATGCAGTCGCGGCAGAGCGCCTTCATGGCGCCTCGAGCGGCCAGAGCCAGGCCGCCCCTCGCACGCCAGAGGAGTCCCCGTGGACGGCCTGTCGGATGGGGGTGTCGAACCCGTCGGCGAAGACATGCGGCCCGATGGCGCCCGGCAGGCGCTCATAGAGCTCGGCCACATTGGACATGCCGCCGCCCAGCACGATGACGTCGGGATCGATCAGGTCGACCACGCCGGCCAGGGCTCGGCCCAGCCGGTCCACATAGCGCGCCAGGGCGGCTTGCGCCCCGGGCTCGCCCGCCCGCGCCGCCTCGACGATCTCCGGGGCCGTCAGCCCAGCCCCATGGTCGGCGGCCAGGGCGGGGCCGGAAATCCAGGTCTCCAGACAGCCGCGGCGCCCGCACCAGCAGTCCGGTCCGGGATGCTCGTCCGCAGCCGCCCAGGGCAGGGGGGTGTGGCCCCATTCGCCGGCCACGCCGTTCCGCCCCTCGATCAGGCGGCCGTCCACCACCGCACCGCCGCCGCAGCCGGTGCCGAGGATGGCGGCGAACACCACGCCTGCGCCGGCGCCTGCCCCATCGGCGGCCTCCGAGAGGGCCAGGCAGTTGGCGTCATTGGCCAGGCGCACGGGACGGGCCAGCGCGATCTCCAGATCCTCTCCGAACCGCTCCCCGTTCAGCCAGACGGAGTTGGCGTTGCGGATCAGGCCGGTCCGCGGCGAGATCGAGCCGGGCATGCCGACCCCGATCCGCGCCGCTCTCGCGCCGGCCTCAGCCTCCACAGCGGCCACCAGTTCGGCCACAACGGACAGGGCGGGCTGATAGGCGCCCGGATTGGGTCTGCGCAGGCGGGCGATGATGGCGCCGCCGGCGCCCAGGGCGGCGGCCTCGATCTTGGTGCCCCCGAAATCGACCCCGATGCGGATCATGGTCGGGTCGGCGTCAGGAGATCGAATCGGCGATGGCGATGCGCAGGGCGTCCCAGTCATCGATCCGGGTGTGCCGGTCCGGCGCGGCCGGCGCCAGGGGACGCAGGCGCTCGTCGGCCACATGCTGGAAGCGGGCGACCTTGGGCGCGGTGTCGGCCACGGAGTCCAGATTGGGCAACAGGTCGTCGATGAAGGCGGCCGGTCCCTTCACCTGCTCGGCCAGCGCCGCGGCCAGCGGGCCCTTGGGCCCTGTATTGAGCAGGAGGGGATAGTCCAGGCCGTTGCGGCCCAGCCAGCGAGCCCGGGCCAGACGGCCCTGGCCTGGCGCATTGGTGAGGATCACCACGCCGGCCTTTTCCGCCAGACGGCGCAAGGCCTCGGCCGCGCCCTGCGCCACCCGCATCTCGCCCGACCCATAGCGGAAGAAGTCGTCATAGTGGCGGCGGCCTTCCTCGATCGCCAGGTGAGCCTCTTCGCCCGGGCGATAGATGTTCTGGAACAGGGCGAACCGCTCCACCCGGAACTCCAGCCCGCGGGTTTCCAGGAAGGCGCCGAAGCCCTCCATGAAATGCCCCAGCACCTCGTCCACATCGACGATCACCAGGGGGCGGCCGGGGTCGATCCCCAGGGCCTCCNCCNGNGGGNTCGGNGCAGGGCGCGGTCCCGGGGGCTCGGCGCAGGGCCNGCCGCCCGTGACGTGGTCACCGGATCAGGGACGGGCGGGGTGGGGTGCGGCGTGTCGACCACTGGCTCTCTCGTGCGGCTAACGCCAGTTTAAGGATATCCGTGGGATCAATGGAACCAAAGGTGGGGTCGGCGGCAGATTCGCTGGCCGACAAGAGCATCGTCGGGATGACCATGGCCAAGAAGGTCCTCATCGTCGAGGATAACGAGCTGAACATGAAGCTCTTTCATGATCTGCTCGACGCGCAAGGGTATGAGACCCTGCAGACCCGCGAAGGTCTGCAAGCCCTCTCATTGGCCCGTGAGCACCGTCCCGACCTCATTCTCATGGACATCCAGCTGCCGGAGATTTCCGGGCTGGAGGTCACCAAGTGGCTCAAGGAAGACGATGAGCTGGCCCACATCCCTGTGGTCGCCGTNACCGCCTTCGCCATGAAGGGCGATGAGGAGCGTATCCGCGAAGGCGGCTGCGAGGCCTATATCTCCAAACCGATTTCGGTTGTCGCACTTCCTCGACACGATCCGCCGACTCCTGGGGTAGGCCGCCATGTCCGCACGCATCCTGGTCGTGGACGATATCGAGGCCAACGTCCGGCTGCTCGAAGCCAAGCTGAGCGCCGAGTACTACGAGGTGCTGACGGCCTATGATGGCCCGACCGCACTGGCCATGGCTGCGGCCGAGCAGCCTGACATCGTCTTGCTGGACGTGATGATGCCCGGCATGGACGGCTTTCAGGTCTGCCGCCGGCTGAAGGATGACCCCGAGACCCGGCACGTGCCTGTGGTGCTGGTCACCGCCCTGGACGGCCGCGCCGACCGGATCGCGGGCCTTGAGGCCGGGGCTGATGAATTCCTGACCAAGCCCATCGACGACGTCATGCTGTTCGCCCGGGTGCGCAGCCTGACCCGCCTGAAGACGGTCATCGACGAGCTGCGGGTGCGTGAGGCCTCAGGCCGCCGCATCGGCGTCATCGCCGGCGCGGGCTCGCGCCTCGGCGGCACGGGCGGTCGGGTGCTGATCGTCGATGATCATGAGCGCCAGGCCCAGCGGGTCGCCGCCGAGCTTTCCATCGAACACCGCCCGGTCATCGAGTCGGAGCCGGAAAAGGCCCTGCTGACGGCCCGCGGCCCTGTGGACCTGGTGATCGTCAATGTCACCGCCCGCAGCTTCGATGGCCTGCGCTTCTGCGCCCAGCTGCGCTCGGACGAGGCCACCCGCCACCTGCCGATCCTGGCCATTGTCGACTTCGATGAACGGCCGCGGCTGATGAAGGCGCTGGACATCGGGGTCAACGACCTGCTGTCCAAGCCCATCGACCCTCAGGAGCTGTCGGCTCGCGCGCGGACCCAGATCCGCCGCAAGCGCTACACCGACTATCTGCGGGACAATCTCGACCACTCCCTGGAGCTGGCGGTCACCGACCAGCTCACCGGCCTCCACAACCGCCGCTACATGACCGGCCAGCTCGACGCCCTGGTCAAGCGCGCCGCCCACGGGGGCGAGCCGGTGGCGGCCCTGCTGATCGACATCGACCACTTCAAGAAGATCAATGACGGCTACGGCCACGATGTGGGCGACGAGGTGCTGCGCGAGTTCGCCGTGCGGCTGGCCTCCAACGTCCGCGCCGTGGACCTGCCTTGCCGCTATGGGGGCGAGGAGTTCGTGGTGGTCATGCCCGGCACCCGGATCGAGGACGCCGAACGCATCGCCGAGCGGATCCGTCTGCACGTGGCCGGCTCGCCCTTCCGGGTGGCCCACGGGACCGAGCTCCTGACCGCCACCATCTCCATCGGCGTGGCCGCGACCCTCGGCCCCGACGACACCCCTGACACCCTGCTCAAGCGCGCCGACGAGGGCCTCTATGAGGCCAAGTCCTCAGGCCGCAACAAGGTCATATCCCGGGCGGCTTAAAACGACCTGGGACTTCTAGGGACGAAACGCAAAACGCCCGGCTGATCCAGCCGGGCGTTTCCTTGTTTGCGTGCGCGAGGCGATCCTACTTGATCTTGCCTTCGCGGAACTCGACGTGCTTGCGCACGACGGGGTCGTACTTCTTCATGACCAGCTTGTCCGTCTTGGTGCGGGCGTTCTTCTTGGTCACGTAGAAAAAGCCGGTGTCCGCCGAGGAGTTCAGGCGGATCTTGATGGAAGCTGGCTTCGCCATGGTCGGTCCTCGCGGGGCCGGGCAAGCGCGCTTACCCCGGCAGTCATTTCGAATGAGCCGCGGACAATACGAATCCGCAGACCAAAGTCAATGCGGGAGGGTGTCGTTTGACCTCAGCCCCGAACCGCGGTCAGCCGCCCCATCTGATAGTCCAGGAACGCCTGGCGGATCTCGTCGACGGTGTTCATCACGAAGGGGCCGTGGGCGACC
>JGI24120J20309_1000631_pt1 | contig 16357 bp, 14 predicted proteins | sample SubbioAug_CSW13A_FD_20309 | JGI IMG/M metagenome (IMG submission 20309) | reverse complement strand
GAGCCATTGAGAACGTAGTGGTCGCCGTCGAGGCGGGCGCTGGATTCAAGAGCCACGGAGTCGGAACCGTGATCGGGTTCCGTCAGCGCGAACGCGCCGAGCTTCTCGAGCTTCGCCATCTGGGTCAGCCAGCGCTGCTTCTGTTCGTCGCTGCCGAGTAGGTTGATCGTCCCCATCGCGAGGCCGGAGTGCACGGCGTTGAACGTGTTGATGCTCCCGTCACCGCGGGATAGCTCCATGGCGACCAGTCCCGCCTGCAACCGGGTCAGGCCTGGGCAGCCGTACCCTTCGATCGCGGTGCCGATGATGCCAAGCTCCCCGAGCTTTGGGAGGATCTGGTACGGGAAGTCCGCCTGTTCCCAGTACTCGTTGATGATCGGGGTGACCTCAGAATCGACGAAAGCTCGCACCTTCGCGACGAGCGCGCGATCCTCCTCGCCGAGGTAGTCCTCGACGCCGTAGAAATCCACGTTGACGCCTGACCTGTTGAGTGCACTCATGCTGTTGCTTCCTTTGCTGAGATCGATGCGAGCGGCGAGGAGCCCGCGAGCCAGCGCCGCACCAGCTCGGTATCTGCGCCTAGCTCGGGGGGCGCCTTGTCGTAGGTCGCCGGGGTCTGTGAGAAGGTGATGGGGTTGCGGATCCCGGACAGAGAGTCATCCCCGGATCCGGCTTGAACGATCGGATCCAGGCCGATGCGCTCGGCGAACTGGACACCGGCTGCGACGTCCTGGATCGGCGCGCACGGGATCCCCGCTGCGGTGAGCCGTTCGAACCACTCCGTGGCGGTCGCATGCGAGAGCGCGGCTTCGAGTAGCGGACGCAGATCGAGTCGGTTGCGGCTGCGGTCGGGCGCGAACGCGAAGCGCGGATCCTCGACGAGTTCCGGCGTGCCGAGCTCCCGGCAGAGCACCCGGAACTGCCTGTCGTTGCCGATCGCGAGCACGATCTCCCCGTCTCCGGTGGCGATCGGCTCGTAAGGGTAGATGCTCGGATGCTCGTTGCCCATGCGGGTCGGAACGACGCCTGCGATGGCGTAAGCGCCGGTCTGGTTCACCAGGCCCGACAGTGCCGAGCTCATCAGATTGACCTCCACCCGCTGCCCTTCACCGGTCACTCGCCGGTGGTTGAGGGCGGCGAGGATACCGATGCAGGCGTGCATACCCGTGAACACATCGACGACCGCGACGCCGGCACGGAACGGCTCGGTCTCCGGCGCCCCGGTGAGACTCATGAGCCCGGAGGCAGCCTGGACGAGCAGGTCGTATCCAGGAAGGCTCGCCCCGCCCGCGGTACCGAACCCGGTGATCGAGGTGAAAATCACGTCCGGGTTCTGAGCCGCCACGCTCTGATAGTCCAGCCCGAACTTCTCGAGACCGCCGGGCTTGAAGTTCTCGATTACGACGTCCGCGCGAGCTGCGAGCTCGCGTGCGGTCGCGAGATCCCCGGGGTCGCTGAAGTCCAGTTCGATCGACAGCTTGTTCCGGTTGATCGAGAGGTAGTAAGTCGACTTGCCCTCATGCTCCGGCGGCATCCAAGCACGGGTCTCGTCCCCGATCGGACTCTCGACCTTGATGACTGTCGCCCCCATGTCGGCCAGCAGCATCGTGCAGTAGGGCCCTGCCAACACTCGGCCAAAGTCGGCGATGATTGTGCCACTCAACGGCCCCTGCCCCGAACGCGCGAGTAGTTCTTCAAGTCTGTTGTGATCTTCCACCGTCTACCTCGGGACCGTTCTTCCGTTGAACCGTTTTCGATGTTTTCACCTTGTCAGGCGCGATTAGTGCACGTCAAATACCTATTTTCATGTTATTGATACCTTCAGCACATATGTCTCTCTCCAATCGTTCGTCGCACTGAGACCTGAAATGAAGCAAATACGACACGATATATGATCCTCGTGCTATCATTGGCGAGTGGAAATTCAGGACCTCAGAGCATTCGTCGCCGTCGCGGAAGAACTGCACTTCGGGCGAGCGGCCGAACGCCTCCATTTGGCGCAGCCTCCGGTAAGCCGCACCATAAAGGCACTGGAGAAGGAACTGGGCGCGGAGCTGTTCCACCGCACGACGCGCTCCGTGGAGGTCACTGCGGCCGGGGAGGCTCTGCTCGGCCCGGCCCGCCGCATTCTCAACGAACTCAAGCATGCCGCGCACGATGTGCGCGCCGCTCAGAGCGGCGAACTCGGGCATGTCGGTATCGCCTTCGCTGGCGCCTCCACACAGATTCTCGTCGGCCAGCTCTCCCGCGCTGCGCGTCTCAAACATCCAGACCTATCCCTCGAGCTCTCCAGCCAGAACTTCGCCCAGCCCGCCATCAACCAACTCCTGAACGATGAGGCGGATATCTCCATTGGCCGCTGGGACTACGTCCCAGCCGGCATCAGAACCCGCACTCTGATCAACGAGCAACTCGTCGTCGCCGTCCCGAAGACCCACACCTTGGCCGGCGCTGACTCGGTCCACATGGATCAGCTCTCCGCCGACTACTTCGTGACGCTCCCCCCGCAGCCCGGATCAGTACTTACAGACCGGCTGCTCCGACTCAGCCACGCCGCCGGCTTCGACCCCCTCATCGCGCAGGTCGCCCCCGACACCTGGACGGCGCTGTCACTCGTCGCAGCCGAGGTCGGCATTCATCTCACGATCTCATCGGTCGCAGAGAACACCCACACCGACGGGTTCTCCTTCCTCCCGGTCGCAGACCCATTCGACGAGGTGCTCCTGCGCATGGCCTGGCGCGCCGATTCGCGGAACCCCGCACTCGCCACGGTGCTGGCACTCGCCGACGAAGTCCTCTGACAGCACTTGTTTATGGGCTAGCACCCAGTTGCTGTTAGATATGCACAAGCGGTCCGCGGTCACGAGCGTTACATGGTGCTCCCAGCCAAGCCCGGTTCGCACCTTTAGAGGCCTTCCGAAGCATCATTAAGGCCGGGAACGCATATAGGGACGAGTTTAGCGAATATTTCTTCGCCTACAGCACGTATGGAATCTCTCGCCCAGTGAGCCCTGACCGGAGCGATTCCCCAGTACCCGGCATCACTGGCCAGCACAGTCCGGCAACAAGACTGCCCTCTGGGCGGGAAATACACAGTCCAGCTTAGCCAGACAATAGAAAAGCCTTCGCCGCAGTAGCGGCATGCTATTGAGATTCTGCCACGACTTGGAGAGTTCATCGGGGCCGCTCATTGATGACATAAATGCATTAAAGTGTCATATATAAGTATTAGACATTGCACTAATTGCCTGGCAGCCTCGGAATGTTAGACACGATTCCTTTCATTAAGGAGGAACTGCCAATGAAGGCGTTTGCAGTGGACGGTCCAGGTGCCGAGATCGTAGAGATCGAGCGCGATGATCCGGTTCCAGTTGGGCATGAGGTACTACTCAAGGTTCAGTATTGCGGCGTGTGCCACTCCGACGCTCACCTTCGCAGCGGAGGCTATGACATGGGTGGCCGCGGCTTCTTAAGCATGGCTTCGCGAGGAATGGAATACCCAGCGGTCTTCGGGCATGAGATCGTTGGTGAGGTCCTGTCCGTCGGCCGTGAAGTAACCAGAGTTAAGCCCGGCGACCAAAGATTAGTCTTTCCCTGGATCGGATGCGGTGAGTGCGCGCGATGTATCGCCGGTCGGGAGAACGATTGTCGCAATTCCCGCTCGATCGGTGTCTATACCTGGGGTGGATTTGCCACACAGGTGCTAGTTCCACACGACAAGTTTCTGATCGATATTGAGGGCCTCGACCCAGCGTGGGCTGCGACTCTCGCCTGCAGTGGTGTCACCAGCTATGCCGCGGTGCAGAGTTTGCCGGCTCTTCGGACATTCGGTGGGGGTCATGGGGTGAGTCCGCCGGCGGCGAGGAGCATGCGGAGCCGGTAGTTGTCGCGGTTGCGGAAGCCGCGGGCGAGGCGGCGGTGCAGCTCGATGATCCCGTTCACGGCCTCAGTGCCGCCGTTCGATGATCGTCCGGTCGTGAAGTAGGCCAGGAACGCGGCTCGCCAGCGGCGGAGGGTGCGGCCGAGGCGGGCGATCTCGGGGATCGGGCAGGTGTGGAATGTGTCGACGACCTTCTCCGCGATCTGGCGGCCCTCGGCGAGGTCCTTCTGGTGGTAGGCGGAACGCAGTTGCTGGGCGCACTGCCATGCGACGAACACCTCGTCGTGCGCGGGGTCGGCCTCGATCGCTGCCGCGAGCCTGGTCCGCTGCTTCTCGGTGAGGTTCTCGGCGCCGGCGCGGAGGATGGTCTGGATCCCGTAGAGCGGGTCGCCGGTCCGACCGCGATGCCCGAGGGTGTCCTGCTGGACGCGGCGGCGGACCTCGTCGACGGCGGCGGTGCCGAGCTTGACGACGTGGAATGCGTCCAGCACGGCCGTGGCGTCTTCGAGCTGGTCGTCGATCGCGGTCTTGTAGCCGGCGAACGGGTCAAGAGCCGCGACTTTCACGTTCTGCCGGAACGCTTCGCCGCGTTCGGCGAGCCAGGACGCGTAGGCCTTCCCGGAGCGGCCCGGCACCAGGTCGAGCAGCCTGGCCCGCGTCTTCCCGTCCGCGTCGCGGCTCAGATCGACCATCCCGGTAAGCTCCTTCGGACCGCGCTTGCGGGGGTCGACGTGATGCCAGATGTGCTCATCGACACCGAGCGTGGTGACGTTCTCGAATCGGGACTCGTCGGCCGCGAGCCGCTCCAACTCAGGCTCGACAGCGCGCCACACCGTCTTCCACGACGTGCCGAGCTGACGGGCGATACCGTGCACGGTGGCGTGCTCGCGGCGCAGCTGCCCGATCGCCCAGCCGACGGCGCGCGTGGTGATCGACCCGCGCCGGGCGACCAGACCCGGGAGCTGCTCCACGAACGTCCGCCGCGCGCATCCCACCTCGTCGCACCGCCAGACCCGCTGCCGCCACACGATCCGCACCCGCGTCGTCGCGGGCACATCATGAAGCACCCGTCGACGGCGTCCGCGGCCGGTCGCGACGACCCCACACGAGGGGCAGCCGGTCGGCGCCGCTGGCGTCGAGACCGTCACCACCAGCAGCCCGTCGCGACGGTCGACGCGCTCGACATGGACATCGGGAAGACCCAGCAGAACGTCGCAGCGGGAACACGGATCAGCGGCAGAGCGCGCGGAAGCGCACCCCGAAGTAGGGTGAAGCACGTCGAGGTCCTCGTGAAGATCAGACAGTTAGCGCTACTGATCCTCGGGGACCTCGACCCCTACCCGCCGAACCCCACCCGGCAAGCCTCACCCCCACCGAATGTCCGAAGAGCCCGTTTACCCTTTGGATGACTTTCAGCCGTGGAACAGGCCGAGCGGCACGTGCACGAGAGTGACGCCAGTGGTCGCGACGGCCTCGCGGATGGTGTCCTCGAGTTGCTCAGGGGCGGTGACCGCGAACCCGGTGCCGCCGAACGCCTCGATCAGTCGGGGCCAGTCCGGCTGCGACAGCTGCACGCCTACCGGGCGAATGTCCCGATCCAACTCGTTCTGCCGGATCTCCCCGTATCCGCCGTTGTCGACACAGATCACGAACAGGTCGAGGCCCTGCTCGCTGGCGGTCTGCAGCTCCTGGATCGAGAACATGAGCGCCCCGTCACCGACGACGGCGCCGACGGGCCGGGATGGCTCGGCGACTTTCGCGCCGATCGCGGCCGGGAGCGCGTAACCGAGGGTGCAGTAGGTTGCCATGTAGATGAGGGATGCGGGCTCCTCCGCGCAAAAGCGACTGCCGATGCCGTTGTACACGATCTGGGAGGAGTCCCCGCCGAGGATCGTTCCCCTCGGCAGCGCTGAGACGATGCGGGCGGCAAGAGTGTCCGACACCGGATCATACTCGTGCGCCTCCTGGGCGAGCCGGGCGCGGATCGATGCGGTGTCCCGGGGCTCGGCTGGGGTTTCGCGGTCGCGCAGTTCGCGCTCCAGCGCTGCAAGGGCGGAGGCGGCGTCGCCGATCAAGGCGTGCGCAGCCGGCAGGTGCTTGTCCCGCTGACTGTCGAGGATGTCGATGCGGACGACCGGGCCGCCGGCGATCAGGTCCATGCCCGCGCGTTCGGCGATGCCGAGCTTCGAGCCCACGACGAGCACCCGATCCGCCTCCGCCACCAACTCGAGCGCTCCGGGCAGCCTCAGCTCCGACCCGAGGCTGAGCGGGTGGGACTCCGGGATCACGCCTTTGCCGTTCATGGATGTGAGCACCGGCGCGTTCAACAGCTCGGCGACCCTCCGCAGCTCCGCACCCGCACGATTCGCCCCGCCGCCCGCGAGGATGATCGGCCTGCGACCCTCCGCGAGCAGGGTGGCCGCCGCAGCGACCTCAGCAGGGTCCGGCTCCCTGGCATCTGCCTGGGCCACCGGGCGCTGTTCGAGCAGCTCGGTACTGACTTCGGCTTCGAGGAGGTCGAGCGGGACTTCGAGATAGACCGGCCTCGGCCTCCCCTGACGGTTCAGCTCGAATGCGTCGTGGACGGTGCGCACCGCGTCCGAGGCGTCCTTCGCCCGCCGGGCGATCGCGAAGACGCCTTCTGAGGCGCGGAGCTGGTCTTTGGTTTCGTGCAGCGTTCCGACGTCGTCGCCCTGCGAGTCCAGCGGGGCGCCGGGGGCGAGCACAAGCATGGGACGGGACTCACAGTAGGCGGTCGCCGCCGCCGCCAGTGCGTTCAACAAACCGGGGCCTGAGGTGGTGATCACCACGCCGGGCAGGCCGGTGCGCTGCGCCCACGCGTCGGCCGCGTATCCCGCGCCCTGCTCGTGGCGTGCGGTCACCGGGTGGATAGAGAGACGTTCCAAGTGCCGGTAGAACTCGAGGTTGTGGGTGCCGGGGATACCGAACACGGTATCGACACCGTATTCACTGATGAGTTTCAGGATCGCATATCCGAGGTTGTCGCGGGGTGCGGACTGCTGCGTCTGCGTGGATTCGGTCACGGGCGTGCCTTTCGGGAAAGATGATGCGGGGCTGGTGCGGGTGCGTTCACCGGATGGTCCGGGGCGCCGTGCAGCAGGAAGTTCACGGCCTCCTGAGCTTGCACGCGCACGTACTCCAGTTCCGTCTGACGGGACTGATACCCGATGGGCGGGGTGACGGTCAGGCGAGGAGCGCCTGACAGCAGGTGGTCTGCTGCGCGCAGCATCTCGATGCCCGGCCCGATGTCCATTCCTTCGATATCCGTGTAGACGGCTTTCGGTTTCTGGGATTCTTGGTGCGCGGCGGTCATCGACACGGTCTGCCCCAGTAACTCAAACGGCTGCACGCTCGTGGATGAGGTGCTGCCGGGTGCGCTCCCACGCCACCGAAATGGCTTGCCCGACTCTGACCGCGGCCGCTTCCGCAGCGGCGAGCTTCGCAATACCAGGCGTCCCGTCGGCGAAATCCATATAGACGGTGACGTTCGCGCCGGTGAACACGATCTCCCGGACTGTTACGGGCAGTTTCCCCGGTTCTGCGGTATCGTCAGGAGAAATCGTGAGGGCTTCAGGCCGGACGATCAGCACGTTGCCGTCGGTCCGGCTGGTTTCCTCCTCGGTCAGCAGAATCGTGCCGGCGGGCGACACGAACGCACCGGCTGCCGGGTCGACATTCCCGGTGAACACGTTCGAGTCGCCGAGGAAGCGGGCGACAAATAGTGTCGCGGGCCGATAGTACAGCTGCTCCGGGGTGCCGACCTGTTCGATGCCGCCGTGGTTGAACACGGCGATGCGGTCGGAGAGTACGAGCGCTTCTTCCTGGTCGTGGGTGACGAAGACAAACGTCATGCCCAGCTCTCGGTGGATGCGCGCGAGTTCGCGCTGCATCTCGCCGCGGAGGTTCTTGTCGAGCGCGCCCAGCGGCTCGTCCATCAGCAGTGCTCTCGGGTCAAACACGATCGCGCGCGCGAACGCAACGCGCTGCTGCTGCCCGCCGGAGAGTTCTTTCGGAAGCCGGTCCGAGTACGCGTCCAGCTGAACGAGGCCCAGGGCTCGGGTGACCTTCTCCCGGATCTCCTCTTTCTGCAGCTTGCGCTGCCGGAGAGGGTAGGCGACGTTCTCGAACACGGTCATGTGCGGGAACAGCAGGTAGTTCTGGAACACGACACCGAGGTCCCTGCGGTGGGGCTTGAGCCCGTCGATCGGCTTGCCGCCGATGCTGACGGTGCCCGCCGAAGGATTCACGAATCCTGCGATCAGGGAGAGCAGTGTCGTCTTCCCGGAACCGCTCGGGCCGAGGAAGGACATGAACTCTCCCGGCTGCACTTCCAAGGACACGTCGTCCAGCGCCGGTGAAGGGGCGGAGGGGTAGTGCATCGTCACGTTCTGCACGGAGATGGCTTGTCCGTGATCTGGTTTCTGCGTCATTGCGAGGCTACTTTCTCTTCTTGCGTCCGGGAAGCACCTGGACCAGCACGACCACGATGGTGGTGACCAGGATCACGAGTGTCGCTGCCGCGGAGACGGTCGGGTCGATCTCCGTCGCGATCGCGTCGTACATGTTCACGGGCAAGGTTTTGAGCGCTGGGGTCGCCAGGAACAGGGACACGACCGACTCGTCGAAGGAGGTGACGAACGCGAGGACGAACCCGCTCACCACGCCGGGGAGGATGAGAGGCAGCGTGACCGTGACGAACGCCTTCACCGGTCCCGCGCCCAGCGAGGACGCCGCGGTCGTGAGTCCGGCGTTGTAGCCGCTGAGGCTGGAGGACACCGAGGTGATCACGAACGGCAGCGCCAGCATAGTGTGCGCCGCAACGAAACCGAACAGCCCTCCCGTCAGCTGCCAGCGCAGGAACACGGCGTAGATCGCGACGGCGAAGATCACGCCGGGAACGATCATCGGCGCCATGTACACGCTCGACAGCAGGCTGCTGAACCTCGGCGACATCCGGGCGATCGCGACGGCGGCGAGGGTGCCCAGCACGGTCGCGATCACCGCGGACAGCACACCGACCTGCAGGGATGCGAAGAGCGAATCCATCCATTTCGCGGAGCTGAAGAAGTTCTCGTACCAGCGCAGCGAGAACCCTTTCGGCGGGAACGAGAAGTTCCTCGCGTCCGAGAACGACATGGGGATGACGATCAGGACCGGGAGGATCAGCAGCGCGATGACGACGACGTTCCAGGCGCGCAGCCATACAGGCACGTTCTTCTGCCGGCGCGGCCGCATTGGCGCGGTGTTCACCGAGGCGTTCATGCAGAGCCTTTCTTCATGAGCGGGTTGGCCTGGCGGACGATCCAGTTCAGCACGCCGAGGATGACGAGCGTCACGACGAGGAGCAGCATGCCGGCCGCACCCGCACCGGGGAAGTCCAGCAACCGCTGCACCCTGGTGGCGATGATCTGCGATAGCAGCGCCTGATCGGGGGATCCGAGCAGCGCCGGGGTGATGTAGAACCCGAGCGTCACGACGAACACCAGGGAGAATCCGCTCATCACGCCCGTCAGGCTGAGCGGGAAGTACACTTTCGCGAATGACGCCGCGGGCTTCGCACCGAGGCTCGCGGCGGCGCGCAGAAGACCCCGGTCGATGGTGCTCATCTGGTTGTAGAGCGGAAGCACCATGAACGGGAGCATGACCTGCACCATCGCGACGGCGACACCGCCCCAGGTGTTGAGCAGGACGACACCTTTGATCCCGAAGGCCTGGAACAGTTGATCGATGAGCCCGCCTCGGTTCTCCAGGATGAACCACGCGAACGTCCGCGCGATGATGTTCACCCAGAACGGCAGCATGACCATCGTCATCATCACGGTGCGCCAACCCGGCGAGACGACGGTCATCGAATACGCGTACGGGTACCCGATCACGAGCGTCGCCAGTCCCACGATCAGGCCGACGGCCAGGGTGCGCAGCATCACGGTCACGGTGACGCCGTCGGTGAACAGACTGATGTAGTGCTCGAGCCCAACTTCCGGGCTCGTGAACGAAAGCCAGACGATCAGGGCGACCGGGTAGACGAAGAACACGCCCAGGGCGAGGAGTGCCGGAAGCGCAAGGCCCCCGGCACTCGCCGCACCTGTGCGAACCCGGGACTTGGAGGAGTCCGGGATGCTCAGGATCTGCGTGGTCACCGTCAGCCGACCTGCCAGGCGGTGTACTGCTTGGTGACCTGGTCAAGGTTCTCGCCCCACCAGGCGCCGTCGAAGTAGATCGCGCGGCCGCGGTTGTCGAGGTCGGCGAAGAAGACCGCCTGTTCCTGGTTCTCGTCGAACTTCGGGTTTGCGTCGGCCACCACGGCGCCGCGTCCGGTCAGCTCGGCGGCCTTGGCCTGACGGTCCGGGTCGAGGGTGGACTTGATGAACTCGAATGCCTGATCGGCGTTCTTGGAGCCCTTCGGGACGGCGAGCTGGTCGGCCGAGATCACGGTCGCGTCCCAGACCGCTGACCAGTTTCCCCCGTCGCGCAGCAGGTACCCGAACCGGGACTCCGGGGTCAGCGCCATGTCGACGGAACCGTCCAACATCGACTGGCCGAGCTGCCCGTAGCTCTCCGCGAACACGAGGGAGTCGCGGATCGAGTCGTATTTCGCGAGCGCCCGGTCGATGTCGAGCGGGTAGAGGTCGTCGGCGTCGACGCCGTCGGCGAGGAGGGCGAGTTCCATCATTCCGGTGTCGAACTCGGGTGGCAGCAGCCGCTTGCCGGGGAACTTCTTCGTGTCGAAGAAATCGGCGATCGTGGCGGGCTTGTCGCCGGAGTAGGTATCGTCGTTCGCGACGAACATCAGCTGCGAGAAGTAGAAGGGGACGCTGCAGTCTGTCCCGGTCGCGCCGTCGGCGAATGTCACCCCGTCGGTCACTTCCTTCGGGAGCTTCTCGAGCAGCGTGCCGCAGTGCTGGTTCGCACCCGCCGGGGTCATGATCACGTCGTCCCAGGTGACGTTCCCGGAGTCGACCATCGCCTTGAGCTTGGCCAGGTCGATCGGTGAGTCGCTGACGACCTGGGTGCCGGTGTCTTCGGCGAAGGGCTCACCGAACGCTTCGAGCTGGTATTCCTGCGTTTCGTTGCCGTAGCCGACGAAGGTGATCTTGCCGCCGGAGCCGTCTGAGCTGCCTGAGCTGCAGCCGGTCGCTGCGAGTACGAGTCCCGCGATCCCGGTGAGGGCGAGCAGCGTCTTCGGGGCCCGCTTCTTCCATGTGTTCATGCGTGTTCCTTATTCAGTGGTGGAGCCTCCCGGCGCGGGAGGACATCGGGTCGTGCCGGCTGTCTTCCCCGCAGGGTCGCCGCCTGCCTTATCCGCTCTGTACGGTGTCGAGGGCGTCGCGGATGCCGCGCACGATGGTGCGGATCTCGTCGGCGGTGACGATGAAGGGCGGGGAGATCTGGAGGATGTTGTTCGGGAGGTTCCGCAGGTGCACGCCGCGGCCTTCGAGGACGGCGACGACGTCGAGCCCGGAGATGCCGTCGGCGAGGTCGACGCCGCCCATGAGTCCGATGTGCCGTACGTCTTTCACGCCGGGGTGATCGCGGAGCTGTTCGAGTTCCTCGGCGAGGACCGGCTCGAGCTCGCGGACGCGGCCGAGGAGATTCTCTCGCTCGATGATCTCGAGGTTCTTGAGTCCGACGGCCGCGACGGTCGCGTGGCCGGAGTAGGTGAGGCCCTGGTGGAAGATGGGTGCGTCGTCGCCTGCGTAGAACTGGCTGGATACCCTGGGGGCGACGATGACGCCGCCCAGGGGCAGGTAGCCGGAGGTGATGCCTTTCGCGAAGGTGATCATGTCGGGTTCGAGGTTGAAGCGTTCGGACGCCGTCCAGGTGCCGAGACGGCCGAAGGCGGTGACGACTTCGTCGGCGATGATGAGGAAACCGAACTCTTTCGCGAGTTCCTTGATCCGCTCGAAGTAGCCGGCCGGGGGCGGGACGAGACCGCCGACGCCCATGACGGGTTCGGCGATGAACGCGGCGATTTTCTCTCCGCCGTGTTCGCGGATGGTGCGCTCGGCGGCGTCGATGTCCCACTGATCGACGAGCAGCGTCTCCGGGATGAGGGTGCCGGGGCCGAAGCCGTCGCGGTTGAAGGAGAGGCCTGCGACGCTGGTGCCGTAGGCGTGGAGGCCGTGGTAGCCGTCCTGTCTGGATACGACGGTGAGCTTCTCCGGCTGTCCCTGGAGCTGCTGGTGACGGCGTGCGAGTTTGAGCGCCAGATCGACGGAGTCGGATCCGCCGCTGGTGAAGATGACCTTGGCGTCGTCGAATGGGGCGAGCGTCGCGATCTTGTTCGCAAGATCGAGTGCCGGCTGGTTCACGTACCGGCCGAAGATGTGCCAGGTCTCGAGGGTGCGGATCTGCTCGGCGGCGGCCTGTGCGATCTCGTCCCGGCCGTGGCCGACGTTGGCGTACCAGAGGCCGCCGGCGGCGTCGAGGAGGCGGTCCCCGTCCGCAGTGGTGATGTAGGCGCCGTCGCCTTCGACGATGACGGTCTGCGGGTTCGAGAGCACGGTCGGCATGTGCGCCTGGGCGCTCCACAGGGCGTTGGTCTGGGGCATCTGCATCCTCCTGGGATCGTGTGTGGGGTTCGGGCCAGCCGTTGGGGTGCGGTGTGTGACCCGAGTGTTCAGCTGTAGTCGAAGAAGCCTGCGCCGCTTTTGCGCCCGAGCTCTCCGGCAGCGACCTTGTCGCGCAGGATCTGCGGGGGTGCGAAGCGCTCGCCGAGCGTGGAGGCGAGGTACTCCGCGATGCCGAGCCGCACGTCCAGGCCGACGAGGTCGGTGGTTTTGAGCGGGCCGGTGGCGTGCCGGTACCCGAGCACCATCGCCGCATCGATGTCCTCGGCGGATGCGACGCCCTCTTCGAGCATCCGCATCGCTTCGAGTGCGAGGGCGACGCCGAGCCGGGAGCTCGCGAAGCCGGGTGCGTCATGCACGACGACGGGGGTCTTCCGCAGCCCCTCGGTCCACTCGCGCGCTGCGGCGACGAGGCCGACGCCGGTCTGCTCGCCGACGACGACCTCGATCAGCGTGGAGGCGGGAACCGGGTTGAAGAAGTGCAGCCCGAGGAAGCGGGACGGGTGGGAGAGCTCTGCGGCGAGCTTCGTGACCGACAGCGACGACGTGTTCGTCGCGATCGCGGTGGTCTCGGTGACGCGCTCCTCGATCGCGCGGAGGGTGTTCACTTTGAGTTCGAAGTCCTCGGGGACCGCCTCGATCACGAGGTCTGCTTCTCCCAGGAGCCCGTAGTCCTCGGACACGACGAGGCGTCCTAGGATCACGTCAAGGGCGGGGGCCGCTGGATCCTTCGCGACCGCTTTCTGCGCGATGTCATCGAGCCGTGCCCGGGCGGCGTCCACCGACGCGGCATCGCGTTCGAGCACGGTGACCTGCGATCCGCCGACGGCGAAGCTGAGCGCGATGCCCGCCCCCATCCGTCCGCCTCCGACGACGGCGATGTGATTCGGCAATGCCATGGGTTCAGCGTCCTTTCCGCGCGTTGCGCTTCAGCAGAAAATCATCCATGCGCCGGGTCTTCTCCGGGGATTCGAAGAGCAGCGCCTGCGCAAGGTTGTCGATGACCGGGTGCGCCGCCCGCGGCGCGTGGATCACCTGCTTGGTCACCTGGATCGCCAGCGGGTCGAAACCGCCGATACGGTCCGCGAGCGCGTTCGCCCGGTCCAGGAGCTCGTCCGGCTCGCAGACTTCGCCGACCAGCCGGATCGAGAGCGCCTCGTCTGCGGTGAGGACGCGGCCGGCGAGCAGGATCTCATTCGCGACGGGCTCGCCCACGAGCTCGACGAGTCGCCAGCATGCCCCCGCGGCGGCGATGATGCCGAGGTTGGGTTCGGGGTTGCCGATCTTCACCCGCGTCGTCGCGATCCGGAAGTCGGCGGCGTAGGCGAGCTCGGCGCCGCCGCCGAGGGCATAGCCGTCGATCGCGGCGATCACCGGCATCGGCAGGGCAGCGATCCGCGCGAAGATGCTCGAGTTGATCCCGCGCAGGGCGTCATGACGGCGCCGGTCGCGCAGCTGGGAGATGTCCGCGCCGGAGGCGAAGATGCCGCCCTTGTCGGTGCGGGCCCCCGTCAGGATGAGGATGCGCGGTTCGCGTTCGAGCTGGTCGCAGACCTCGTGGAGATCATCCACCATGGCCTGGTCGATCGAGTTCAGTGTCTGAGGCCGGTCCAATCGCACGATCGTGCGATCGCCGTTGTGCTCGACTGTGAGCGTTTCCACCAAGCCGCACCTCTCTCAGATCGCGTCCAGGCACACTCAGTCCTGGTGTATGTCATGTCCCAGCTTGCTGCGAAATCCAATAACACACAAATACCCAATAGCTCTCATTCAATGACGATTTCGTCATAAATACTCACTGAGGGTCCCACTGGGCGCGAGAGAGCATTATTGATGCCAGTGCATGAGCGGGGGCGGATTTGGTATTGGACGCGACATGAATAGTGAGCGACAGTGATTGTCGAGGATCCGTGTGCACTGGTGCGCGCGGAGTTCCGCGATCACACACCGAACAATGAAGGAGCGTCGTCGCACATGGGTGTCTACACGACCGTGAATCCAGCAACCGGCGAGCAGGTGGCCGAGTTCCCCGAGCTCACCGACGAAGAGGCCCGGGACGCGCTCGATCGCGCCGCGGGAGCCTATCCGCAGTGGCGGGATCGCGGGTTGCAAGAGCGGGTCGCCCTGGTCAAGCGCATCGCCGCGCTCCACCGCGAACAGCGGGAAGAGCTGGCTGCGCTCATCACGCTCGAGATGGGCAAGCCCATCGTCCAGGCGCGTGGCGAGGTCGACCTCGTCGCGAACATCTACGACTACTATGCGGACCGCGCCGAGCAGTTCCTCGCGGACGAGGTGCTCGACATCTCCGGCCCCGGCACCGCCGTCGTGAAGACCGAGCCGGTGGGCGTCCTTGTCGGTATCATGCCGTGGAACTACCCCTATTACCAGGTGGCGCGGTTCGCGGCCCCGAACCTGATCCTGGGCAACACGATCCTGCTCAAGCACGCACGCAACTGCCCGCAGTCCGCCCTCGCTATCGAGCGGGTGTTCCGCGAGGCGGGGCTGCCCGATGGCGTCTACGCGAACGTGTTCGCCAACAACGATCAGATCGCCGAGATGATCGCCGATCCGCGTGTGCAGGGCGTCTCCCTCACCGGGTCCGAGCGGGCGGGCTCCGCGGTCGGCGAGGTCGCCGGGCGGCATATGAAGAAGTACGTGCTGGAGCTCGGCGGCTCCGACCCGTTCATCGTGCTCGACGACGCCGACCTCGACGCGGCAGCCGCCGCGGCCGCGGTCGGTCGCTTCGCCAACGGCGGCCAGGCCTGCACCGCGTCCAAGCGCTTCATCGTCCTGGACGCGGTGTACGACGCGTTCCTCGAGAAGTTCATCGAGCAGAGCCGCGCGTACGCCACAGGCGATCCGTCGTCGGACGAGACGAAGCTCGGCCCGCTCTCCTCCACCGCCGCCCGCCGGGATCTCGTCGAGCTGGTCGACGAAGCCATCGACCGCGGCGCGAAAGTCCACCTGGGCGGGGAGGCCCCTGACGCACCGGGCGCCTACTATCCGGCGACCGTGCTGTCGGGCGTGACGAAAGACATGCGCGCCTACGCGGAGGAGCTGTTCGGACCGGCCGCGGTCGTGCACCGCGCCGCGTCCGAGGAGGAGGCGGTGCGGATCGCCAACGACTCCCCGTTCGGTCTGGGCGGCACGGTCTTCTCGGGCGACCTGGAACGGGCGCAACGGGTCGCCGACCGGATCGAGACGGGCATGGTCTGGATCAACAGCACGAGCAAGACAGCCCCGGATCTCCCGTTCGGCGGGGTCAAGGCCTCGGGCGTCGGCCGCGAGCTCGCGCATTACGGCATCAACGAGTTTGCCAACAAGAAGCTCGTCCGCGTCCCTGGGGCCACGAAATAGTACGCCGCGTGGCGGAGTGCACCACCGGAGCGATTCGGGGGATACACTCCGCCACTTCGCATGCCCCATCCCCATGCCCAGGCTGCACTCACAAGAAGTAACCTCGGGCAGGGCTCGGATCTCTGAGCCGATGGGGCCGGGCGTGCCGTACGCGCAGCATGAGCGGCATTCCGAGTCGCTTCATTTGACGTGCGTTCAGAGACCGTGTTCAGGGCCCCGCGGGTACATGACGTGCCGAAGACGACCTTTGGGCACCCGAAAGGCGAGACCGCGCACGCAGCGTTCGAAGAGGCGCCGGAGTTGACGGGTCACCTGGTCCTCGAAGCCTCCGTGGTTGACATCGGCGAACCAGCAAGTGGGCTGGCGAGCGGGCGAGACGCTAGTCGACGGGTCGAACAGCATGAATCCTCGCGCGCATGTTCGTTCATACCGATGCGATGAAGAACATCCGTATTTCGGTGGTACCGGTGATCGCTGTGCCGAGCGATGCGGCCCGAGACGCGGTCTAGCGTCTCGGCCGGTCGAGCCC
>JGI24120J20309_1000620_pt1 | contig 16581 bp, 16 predicted proteins | sample SubbioAug_CSW13A_FD_20309 | JGI IMG/M metagenome (IMG submission 20309) | reverse complement strand
TACATGGAATTAAACACCAATACATGTCGACAGTTGGAGAATTGATTCTTAATCGCATTGAATAAGAAGGTCCGGGTTTGTTCAATTAAAAGTAATGGAGCCTCCCCTTCAATGGAAATCAACCCATTGGTAAAATACCCATGATTGAAATCATACCCATACATTAAAAATCGATCAATCTCTTGTTGGGTAATCACTCTTTTTCTTAGGATATCATTGAACTGATAATCAATGAGCGCAGGAAGTTGGGATTGATACACTTCTTTTAGTATCTCTTCATTGAATAAATTGCGTTGATCATCATCAAGACGTGTTTTGAGTTTATTGAGTACTGTTTCGATATCACTCGCACTGATAGGTTTAGACAAATAATCAATCACACCCAACTCAATGGCTTTTTTGGCATAATCAAACTCATTAAATCCAGTGATGAACACAATTTTGGTCTTGGGATACAACAGTTTTACACTGGAAGCCAGTGTTAATCCATCCACAAAGGGCATTTTTATATCCGTAATCAAAACATCAGGAACATGCTTTTCAAACAATTCGAAAGCATCATACCCATTGTTCGCTTGTGCAATCACCATAAAATGAGGATTTGGTTCAATCTTTGAATGAATGCGTGAGCGAATATCATCTTCATCTTCAACAAGCATGATGGTATAGGGTGTCATAGTAGGAACCTTTTTTTAAGTTTAGTCTATCACAGTGATGTCAGTGTGACAATCATACAAAAAAAGGACATTGCTGTCCTTTACTTGATTTCTTTAAGATTGAGCCACTGCGTAAGCAAAGTCATGGCTTCATCCATATCATAAGGGATATGACCAACATACCCATACGCTTTTAAACGTGTAAATAACTCAATGAGAATAGGTGGTTCTAAATAAGCATCCTTTAAGATTTGCGTTTGTGAGAACACAGTATGGGGTTTACCTTTACTGACAATATGCCCCTTGTTAAGAACGTACACCACATCCGAAATCATGGGAACAAGATCCATGTCATGGGTGGTAATCAACACACTTAATCCATGATGATCGTTAAGATGATTGATGAGTGATACCAACTCTTTCTTCGATTCAGGATCAAGTGAATTAAAAGGTTCATCAAGAATGAGCACTTGTGGCATTAAGGCTAAGGCACCTGCTAATGCTACCTTTTTCTTCTCTCCACCACTTAAGTAATGGGGAACACGTTCAAGTAGATGAGTGATGTTTAGCATCACTGCCACTTCTTTCACACGTTGATCGATTTCTGCTTGAGGAAGATTTAAATTTCGTAAGGTAAAAGCAATGTCATCATAGACCCGTGGTCCAATGATTTGCTCATCCACACTTTGAAACACCACTCCCACTTTAGAGCGCAATGCCCCAAAGTGCTTCACAGGATCAAGACCCATGACACTGACTTTACCTTCAATGGGTTTAAGTAAACCAAGAATATGAGAAATCAGCGTTGTCTTTCCTGACCCATTGGGACCTAGAATACACACTCTTTCTCCTTGATTCACCACAAAATCAAGCCCACAAATACTGACCACGGTTTGATCAGGATAAACATGTTTTAGACATTCGACTTGAATAATGGGTGTGCTCATATGAGTGCTCCTAACATACATCCTAAACCAATGAGTAGGATGATTCCTTCATGGATTGACCATGGACGGTGTTCTTCTCTTAAAGGAAGTTTACCTTGATATCCTCTAAGTGAATAGATTTGATACATGCGATCATTCATTTCAAAAGAACGAACAAAGAGTAAAGCTAAGGCAGATGAGAAGTTTTTGATGTTTCGAATGGGATGATAAGGATGATATCCCCCTCTTAATCGAATCACTTTGATTAAATCACTCACTTTTTCAATCAGAATGAAGAAAGAGCGATACGTGAAGAGAAACAAATCAACCAGTAATGAAGGCAAAACTTTGGATAAAGAGGCAAAGATATCCACATACGGCGTCGTCGCCACCAAACTAATCATAATCCAAGCAGAGCTCAAAGCTTTAAAGATTGAAAGTAAACCTAAAGTGGCATTAGAACTCCATAGGATGGCAATAAAGAGTGAAGAGAAAAACAACGGATAAAACGAAAGATGAAGGATGGTTTTTAACGCTAGCTTAGAACTCAATAACGCAACAAAGAGAAAGCACAAAATCACCACAAGGGGGGTGATGGTTTGTGCAGCTAAGACGGCGATTAACATGAAGGCAGCACTCAACAATTTGGCGTCCACTCTTCGATGATGAAGATAGGATTCTTTAGAGAGCGCTTGATAATCAATATCCGCTAAATGCATGGTTTAATCTTTCTTTATTTGTTTGAGTGATTGATAGATGAATCCAGTTGCACTGGACTCAAGAAGGATCCCCACTAAGTATATCATAATCACAGCCAACCAACCGCTGAAGCCTAAGTAGTTCAACTCCGATAGTATCGTATCAACATCCTCATGATCATGGTTGTGGTCTTCATCATGATCATGATCATGATCGTGAACACTTAATTGTTCATCACTTAACAGTGTCAGTTCGAGTTCTATGGTGTCTGTCTTAGATTCATCCACCTTCACATGAAGTTCAACATTACCTTTAAGATACCATCCATGGTGAAGATCACTGTTGTCACTCTTGTCCCACCCTGCTTCTATCAGAGCTTCCATGAGTTCATGCATGCTTTCTTCCACATCATCACTGATGAGTACAACTTTGTAGTGTTCATCATGATCATCTACGACCGTTTTGGATTGGACATGGTAAAACATTGGAAGAGTGAGTTCAAAACGTTCAGGAACATCTAAAACAAATCCTTCTTCATCACTGTGATCATGTTCTTCATGATCATGGTCTTCATGAGGTAAGGCTTCCACAAGTCCTACTGTGGTAGCAATGAGTCCAACACTCATGGAAAGAGATAACAGTATCCCAATAATCGTTGCAACGATGGCAGAAGGTAAAGTAGGTAGTCGTTTTGAGATGAATCTAAAGATGGAAACTCCCACAAACATTTCTGCTCCTATAATAAGAGTATTAAGACCAATTAGGGTAAACCCACCATGACCTAATGAAGCAAGTATGGTGTTAACCACTAAGATGGACAAGAAAGCCATCTTTGGTCCTACCATTAATCCAGCTAGTACAGCCAAGGTTAAGTGAACAGGAACAATAAACAAAGGTACAGACATGGTAATCAACATGAGCGCTGACATCATGGCAGCCAATGGAATAAGACGACGTGCTTCCTCTTGATTCCATCCTTTAAAGATTAAGGTTAAAAGTCCAACAACAAGTATTAAAGCAGGCAACCAAATCCACCATGCTAGAATACCATCTGGAATATGGATATGTGACATAATTTCTCCTTATTGCGAATGATTCGCATTTGCAAATAGTATTCTAACACATGAGAAAGATATGTCAACTAAAAAGACTCATTTGAGTCTTTCTTTGTGATATTCATTCATCCACGAAGGATTGGACTGGGTGCTCATGCAACGAGCACACACACTTTTCTTTTTCTTGTGACGTCGCCACAAGATCCATAAAATACCCCCGTTAATGCTTATCACCAAAGCAGCCACAATCACATCAGCCATGGTTAACCAATTGTTTTCTAGCGTAAGTTAATCCTACACCCAATAAGCCGACTAAGAGAATGGATACCCACCATCCATCACCTAGGGACTGGGTGGTAATCAATGTTCCCACTTGATAAATGATCATGGCTACCATGTATCCAACAAGGAGTTGATACCCTACCGCAAATCCTAACCATATATTGGACTTAAGTTGAGCTTTCATTGCACCAATGGCCGCAAAACATGGAGGTGTGAATAAGTTAAAAGCTAGAAATGAAAGCGCACTGACTGCAGTTAATCCTCCTGCTCCACCTAATGCTTGACGAGCAGCATCAATCCCTACCACATCAAAATCACTGGAAACACTGAAAACAAAGATGACAGCTAAAGCCCCAACAACTTCTTCCTTTGCGACAAAGCCACTGATGGCTGCTGCCGCAAACCCCCATACACCAAATCCTAATGGGATTAACAAATAAGCTACAGGACTTGCTATAAAGTAAAGCATGCTTTCTTGTGCAGATTCTACAAACTGTAAATTGAAACTGAAATTTGCTGTGAACCAAATGAATCCATTCATTAACACAATGATGGTCGCTGCATTTTGTATGAATTCTTTAGCGCGTTCAATCATCGATTTAAACGCCAAAGATAATGAGGGTGTTTTATAATCAGGAAGTTCAATGACTAAAAGATGATGCATGGATTGAGAAGGTTGAAAAACATATTTTAAACCTAATCCTGAAAGATAAATCACCAATATAGCAAGGCCATACACAAGAAGTGTCATGTAGGCTTGTTCAAAAAAGAAAACACTCAATAACAAAGCAATGACAGGAAGTTTTGCTCCACAAGGAACAAAGGGTGTCAACATGATGGTCATTTTACGTTGTGATTCATCTTTAATCGTCTTTGTGGCCATGACGGCTGGTATACTGCATGCTGTCCCAACATACATTGGAATGATGGATGCTCCAGATAAACCTAAGAAAGCGAAGTAATGATTGAAGACAAGTGCAACACGAGCCATGTATCCTGAATCTTCTAAGAGTTGTAAAAAGAAGAGTAAGACCATAATCAAAGGTAAGAATCCCACTACTGCAATAAAGCCACCAATGATTCCCTCGCTAAGCAGTCCTGCCCAAAGTGGGGATACATCATACGTCTCTAGCCAACCATTAATGATTGTTGCCCCTGATTCTAACCAACCTACTAATGTATCTGATAAGAAAGGACCAATCCATAATTGGGATAAAGAAAATATCCCCCACATGATGAATGCAAAGATCACTAAACCTAAAACAGGATGAGTAATGACTTGATCAATACGATCTGAAAGACTAGGTGAATATGGTCGTTTTTGTTTCATAACCAGCGAAGCGAGTTCTGATGCTTTTTTTGAGTAATCTTGGTTTGATATCATACAGCTTCTCCAACGCATTGTTCTAAACAATGATATTTTTGATGCACAATCGCATCCACAATGGCTTGTAAACCAATCTTTTTATTGGCTTGTGTGCAAATGACGGGCACATTCAACATGGATGCCAGTAATTCAGGATCCAAGTCCAATTTGTTCTTTTTAGCCATATCCATCTTATTAATCACAATCACCATGGGGATCTTATGTTCAAGCAGTTGTAAAGTAAATTCTAAAGAACGCTCAAAACTAACCACATCAATCACATTCACAATCACATCAATATGACGTGATTTAATATATTGAATGGTGACATCTTCATCTAAAGTGACCGATGTCATTGAATATGAACCTGGTAAATCAGAGATAAAGATGGTTTCATTCTTACATTCAAAGTGACAATGTAAAGGAGCTTCTTTCCTTTCTACTGTCACACCAGCCCAATTACCAATGCGTTCTGATGAATCAGAAAGATGATTAAAGATGGTGGTTTTCCCACTGTTTGGATTGCCTACTAAAGCTGCTTTAATCATGAACCACCTCAATGCATTGAGCACTCTTAGAATCTAAACCATATCGAACACCTTTAATCACAACCACAACGTGATGTTTATGGCGTAAGATAACGTGAAGAGATGTGGTTGGTTTAAACCCTAAACGTTGTAAACGAAACACATTCTCCTTATCCAAGGACAACTGAGTGATGGTTACAGGGGTTAATAATGGGCATGTGGCTAAGTTAAGTGACATGTTGACCTCGTTAGATAAAATTCATCTATCTTAAGTGTATCGCTTTTCAAGACAAATGCACTATAATGCTTTAAACTTAGGGGTAGATTAAACCAAAATCATGTTTAATTGTGATTACACTCACAATTTATGGAAAAGGAACGTTATGAAAAAAATCTTTCATTTCAGTATTGATAAAATGCCGTACTGGTTAGGTTTGGTTTCTACCCTGCTGTTTGCTTTTTTCATCGCATTGGTATTACCAGATCAAAGTGCACTATCACTAGCTAATGGACTGAGTGAAAGCATTGATACCTCATGGTTTTACAATGCTGCTTCATTGTATCGAATTGCAGAAAGTTATGGAGAATCGGGTCGTGCCTTCTATATTCAACAACGTTGGACGTTTGACTTAGTGTGGCCATTGGTGTATTTCCTATTTATCTTTTCATTAAGCAGTTTATTTTACAAGTCCATTGGGTTATCAAAAATGAACCGTTGGATCTTGTCTTTCAGTTGGATTGCGATACTTTTCGACTACATCGAAAACACATTTGTATCACTTGTGATGTTTAACTACCCTAATCCAACCCCACTGATTGCGGACTTTGCAGGAACTTTTACCTCATTAAAATGGATCTTCTTAGGATTAAGTTTTCTCGTCTTATTTTTACTCATGATTCTTAAGTTAATTCAATTCTTCTTATGGAACAGAAAAAGCGCTTAATCACACACTTTCTTAAAAAATGTGATTTTGATGACATGAGTTGTCAGACTATGTCATGTTTTGTATAATGACCTTGCGAGTATTTTTCTTTAATCATATTAGAAAGTGGTGAGCATGAAGAAATTAAGATTGAAAAAACAGTCGCTAGTTATTATTCTAGCCATATTTACCCTATTAATAGGAACATATTATTCAACAGAAGCTTTGTTTTCTGGTTTCATGAACGGTGAGTTTTCCATCGCTGAAGCTCCCCTACCAGGATATGCTTTTATTGTCAATGATGAAACTTGGTTTGTCTTAGAAGATCCAAGAGAAATGAAGTATGTCATTGAAGAATACCAAAAACCAATGTTGAAACGCATCTCTGATCGCAACAACATCACTTCCATTGTATTTGCCGATAATGTGGTCATCAAGGAAGTAGAATACAGTGGTATCTTTTCAAGTGCTGATGAAGCACTGGCAAGATTAAACCAAAACAAAGATGAAGCCCAACTGTACACCGTCCAATCCGGTGACAACATGTGGGACATTGCCCAAAAATTCAACATATCATTTAGAGATTTAGCTACCTACAATCCAGACATTGAACTTGATAAGATTTGGCCTAATAATATCATTACCTTACAACCTTCCAAACCTAGTCTGGATGTCATCATTACCACAACCCAAACAGTCGAAGAAGCGATTCCTTTCACCAATGAAATCCAATACGATAATACAATGATTTCAACCGCACGTGTGGTGGTCAAACCTGGTGTTGAAGGTAAGAAAAACGTGACTTATGATATTAAAACCATTAACGGATTCCCTAATACCGTTGAAGTCGTCAATGAAGAAATCTTAAGTGAACCTGTGAGTGGTATTCTTAGAGTCGGTACTCAAAAAACCGCTAGACGTACTTCTGCCAACAACTTCGGAGTCACCTCAGGACGTTTATCCAGTGGATTTGGTTATCGCTTACATCCAATTACAGGACGTCGTGAATTCCACTATGGAATCGATATCTCAGGTCCAACAGGCACTCCAATTAAATCTTACGCTTCTGGAACAGTAACCCGAGCTACATTCTCAAGTGGATACGGACGTTATGTCGTTATAAATCATGGTGGGGGATTATCCACACTGTATGCTCACTTATCAAGTATTTCTGTCTCAGTAGGAACACGCGTTGATGTAGGCACTCAAATTGGAAAAATGGGAAGTACAGGTTTAAGTACTGGACCACATCTTCACTTTGAAGTTAATCGTAACGGAACACGAGTTAATCCATTAGGTTATCTAGACTAATCCACTGCTTCAGTGGATTTTTTATTGGAGGAACATGGACAAACAAATCAAAGAATGGTTTTCACTTCTCAATCAAAGACAGATTCGTTATGCTTTGGGTGGGTCGTGGATGTTGAAAGAGTATGGATTACCCACTGAACCTAAAGACATTGATCTTTTTATCCATATGAGTGATCTTAACAAATGTTTAGATTTGATTGAGTCTTATCACGTAGACAAAGCAAGTGATTCGGATTCTCCATTCAAAACAGAGTTCTTTACCACGCTTCAAATAGAATCATTGAGCATCGACATTATGGGCGGATTTGCTTATTTGAATGATCAGGGTTTATACAAAGCCATCTTTGATGATCACAGTATTGTCAGTGAAGTCATAGTTGATGATGTTCATATTCCACTGATGTCTTTAGAAGAATGGTATGTTTTGTACATTGTGATGGGACGACAAAAACAATGTGAACTCATTGAGCACCATTGGAAACACCATGGAATGGATCACTCTCATTTACTTCAACGTCAATGGTCATGTAATTTGGATGATGAATCAAGAATAAAAATTGAACAAACAATCAAAGGTCTTATCGATTAAACCAGATAAGACCTTTGATTTAATTCACAAGAGTGTCAATTAACCACTGATTGTCAACTTGATTTAAAACATAAAAATAAGGATTAGCTGGGGATGCTTTGCGATAAAGTAAAGACTGATGATGCATATCTCTTAACACTCCTCCAGCTTCATGAACAATGATGTCCATTGCGGCAATATCCCATTCTGAAGTTGGACCATATCGTACATACACATCTGCAAAACCAGCCGCAATGATGCATCCTTTAAGCGATGAACCAACCCCACTGGTAAAGATAATGTGTTCTTTATGATACTCTAAAAAGGCTTTTTCTTCTTCACCTACATGAGTTCTTGATACTACAGCTTTAAACTTATTTCTTTGTGTGGAAGTATGGATACGAATGGGTTCTTGATCATGGATTTGCATGTAAGCACCATGATCTTTTAATGCATAAAATAACGTTCTAGACACTGGAGCATAGATTAGTCCTAAAATGGGTCTTCCCTTTTCCACTAAGGCTAGATTCACTGTGAATTCTCCATTTCTTGCGACAAATTCTTTGGTGCCATCTAGAGGATCACAAATGAAAGCTAAAGGCTTTGAGTCATCACTGATGTATTCTGCCTCTTCACTCAAAAAATCAATGTGTGGAAAGTGTTCTTGACAGTAAACTTTTATTAACTCATGAGCATTCATATCTGCTTGAGTTAATGGCGTATGATCTTCTTTGTAGCTCACCTCAAATGAAGTTTCATAAACTTCTAAGATCAGTTCCCCCGCAGCCATCACACACGTTTTTAATCCTTCATAGTCGTTTAAGTGCATACAACCATCCTTTCATACCAAGTTATCACTATCGTAAAACAATCTCATGGTTCAATAACGTCTTTTTCATGTCTAACCCACTAGAGAACCCTCCTAAACCGTTCGTTGCCACAACACGATGACATGGCACCACAATTAAAACAGGGTTGTTTGAAATGGCTTGTCCTACAGCACGTGATGCCTTTGGATTGCCAATCATCACCGCAATTTCACCATAGGTTCTCACTTCAGAATACGGGATTGATTGAAGTGCTTTGAATACTTGAATCTGAAAAGGAGTATGATTGAATGCGATAGGCCAATCAAAAGTAGATCGCTGATGTAACTCATACTCTATTATGTCTTGAATATACCGATGATGAGTAGGATCAATATAGGTTTCTTTCGATTCTATTCGATTCAAAGAAATGATGTGATTTTCATCACCAATAAGTTCAAGCATATAACCTAAACATGGAAAGGCACTTTTTTTCATAGAACTATTTTAACATAAAAAAAGGACTCAGTAATGAGTCCTCCTTGGTCTTACTTAAGACCTTCGATTAATGATGTGATTTGTGTCACGAATTGCTCTTTAGTGATTTCACCTTTTGCGAATAATTCGTAGACAGGACCTAATGTTTCCATACCAAAACCTGAAGGCATGTCATTTTGCCACCAAGCATAGGCTTTACCAGCTTGGTTGTACTCAAGAACAGCTTTAGATAATGGAGTAGCAGGAACTAAAGTTACAGAGTTGAATGCTGGAACCATGTTTGCTTTATTAACCATGTAGTCATGACCTGCAGCTGTAGAAGCTAAGTCATTGAGGAATTTCTTAGCAGCATCTTGAGCTGTGGAATCAACGTTAACTACATAGTAAGAAGGAGCACCAATGAAGATGGAATCATTACCGGTAGCTAAAACAGCATGTGGTAAGAAACCCATTTCAAAATCGGAGTTTGTATAGGAAGAATCTGTCCAGTTTCCTTGGTGTAAGAAAGCGGCTTTACCTTGGGCGAAAGCACCGACTTGCTCATCATATCCACCAGTGGTTAGGATAGTTGGATTAGCATAAGTGAATAATAATTCAACCCAATCAGCCAATTGATTTAAACGATCTGCATCCACTTCACCATTCAGTAATTTAGTGATGATGGAATTATCATTGTATGCTAAACCTGCTGATAAGTAACCATTGAAGTTATGTAAACCAGTAACCCAAGTCATCCCTGCACCAGCTGCCATAGAAACGATCGTATGATCGGTTAATCCATTGGCTTCATAGTAAGTTTTAACTTGTTCAAAAGCAACACGGTAAGCTTCTTGAGAAGCAACTTTTAAAGAATCAAGATCAACACCTGCTGCAGTTAAGATTTCAGCATTATACGCCATGCCCCATCCTTCAATTGCAACTGGGAATCCATAAACTTTTCCATCCACCACAAATTCTAAACCAGTATCTGCAACCCAAGCTTCGCCTGATAAATCAGCCATCTTGTCTTTGTAGATATTGTAACCACCTAAACCTTCGATAACGAAGATATCAGGTTGTTTGTCTGATTGGAACTCAGCTAAGATTTGGGTACCGTAAGTACAAGTATCACCACCACAAGATTTAACTGTGACCTTGACTCCATTGGCTGCTCCCCATGCTTCCGCATAAGTACGTAAGGCGCCATCAATTTCCACTTTATTTTGGAAAATGACGAGTTCAGGTTCTGCTGACGTGCTTGGTGCACATGCAGTCACTGAAAGAGTTACTAGCAATAAAGCTAATAATGCAACTAATTTTTTCAATTTATTTCCTCCTTTTTCTATAAATTGAATACACTATTTTTAAGGTTTAGAAACCTTAACCATAGTCCAGGTATTGGGGATGAGTTTGATTGTGTCTTGACCTACACGTACACTCATCAACACTTCACTTCTGAGGGAGAACATCTCGCGCTCGAGGCGAAGGTCAAGCCATTGTCCTTGAATTTGAATGCGTGAACTGACAAATTCAAAGGTCGTTAATGGTTGAGGATGAAATGAAACATCCTCGTTAATCACTAATCCAAACAAACCATACATCACAAGTAGATAAGATCCACCGATGTTCGCAAGATGAAGTCCATGTTGCGTATGATGACGTGCATTTTTTAAATCAATCTTTAAGATATCTTCAAATGCTTCTTGTCCAAGCGTATCTTCTCTTAATCGATATGCTGCAATCCCATAAATGGCTTTTGATAAGCTTGAATCATGGGTAGTGATGTTCAAGTAATAATGTAGTGAGTTTTTAAATACTTCTTGATCCTCAAGTGGTAACAACACACATCCTAAGATGGTATCAGCTTGTTTGAGCACTTGATGCTTATAGATGAACAAAGGATGATAATGCAACAACATTGGTCTCTTATCCTTAGGAATAGTTGTGAGATCGAGCACCTTCTTGGATAAGAATGTACTGTCTTGAGCAAGAACATGATGTTGCTTATCAATCATAAAATACATGTGATCAGCTGCCTTTTTTAATTCGTCTAAATCGTCTTGAGTATACCCAATGTGTTCAAACAGAACCCTGTACTCAGGACGTTGCGCAAAGTGAACCACCCGATTAAAGTGAAACTGTGCCATTTTATTCGTATACGCATTGTCATTCACAATGGCTGTGTATTCATCTGGACCAGTTACTCCATCCAAATGGAATCCTGTCTCATTGAAATGACCATAATCAAGTAAGAAAATTGCTGTTTCAACCATGAGTTCAAACCCAATGGTTTTCATGAAATGATCATCATGAGTTAACACATACACTTGATTGATTGCGTAAGCAATATCACTGTTAATGTGAACTTGAGCACTGCCTGCAGGATAATAAGGTGAGGCTTCCTGACCATTGATGGTTCTCCAAGGAATCTTTGCTCCACGATTCACCCCAAGTTTGCGAGCCTCTTCCTTCGCAAAACCTAAGGTATGATGACGATAAGCCAATAAATTCTTCGCTTGAGTAGGATGGGTTAGCGCAAAGAAAGGCAACATGTAGATTTCGGTGTCCCAGAAGTAATGACCTTCATACCCTTCACCACTGATTCCTTTTGCTCCAATTTGGATATGAGGATGAACTCCTCCACTGCCATATAAGTGAGTTAAATTAAAATGTAAGGCCAGATTGATATCTTCTCGTGAAGTCATCACACGATGAGCACTCACAAAGGAATGAAAATCAAAACGTTGAATGGTTTTGTAGTAAGAATAAGGTTGTAAATCACTGAGAAGTGATAGGCAAGACACTTCTTCATCAAGATGAGACGCTTTAAGAACTACATACTTTGTTAAGTGAAAGGCCTGATGTAGAGTTGTCTTAAACTCAGCAACGACACTCTCATTCTCTAAACGATAATTACCTTTATGACTATGGGTCATCCCAATTTCACACTCTAAGTGAGATGCCATGGTCTTAGCCCTTAAGGTAGCACCTTCCTCATGAAGGTTTGATGATACAAACTCTAAATGAGAGATGGACTTCGCTAGACGCGGATCCATCGAAGATCCTTGTTTCACTTGAGGTAGTCGAATCATGGATTTAATCAACAACTCATCGTGTTGATGATTGGATTCAATATTTAAGCTCATGACAATGAGATGAGGTGTACTACGACTAACAAGTCGCTCTTCTTTAATGGTTATTATGTGATTCTTCTCAATTTCATAAACAGCAACACGTTGTGTACATCCTTCATGAAGACGATATTCTCGATGAAGTGAAACCAAACGACAGTGAGTTAAATCAACTGGGTGTTGATTCACAAACACATGCATTGCACTTCCATCCAAGACATTAACCATGGTTTGCCCCACTTGAGGGAAATGAATGGAATTTTCTTCATAATGATAAGGTATGAAATTATAGAATCCATTAATGAACGTTTGTGGTAAGTCATCTTTTCCATAACCTTCCGCAAAACTTCCTTTAAATCCAATGACACCATTGGATAAGGCAAACAACGTTTCATCCACTTTAAGTTGTTCAAAAGAGGAATGATCATCATGGATGAGCGTTTGTGGTGGGACACCATGATCTTCACGAGTAAGACCCTCTAGAAAAGCAGCATCAATTTTGGTTAGAGAATAGACATGCACATCCGCAAAATCCAACGGTTCAAAACCCACACCAATCGCAAACATACCTGCACTTTGAATGGCTTTAACCCCACTGATGGCATCTTCAAAACCAATGCATGCTTGAGGTTCAACATTGAGTCGTCTAGCTGCTTCTAAGAAGAGATAAGGATCAGGTTTACCAGGTCCTGATGAAGGATCAATCACAAGATCAAAGTAATCTTCAATCTTTAATGCTTTAAGTAGTGTTGGTCCATTTTTAGACGCAGAACACAAAGCACATTTTATGCCTTTTCTCTTTAAAAGTTGAAGTAATTCAGTGACCCCTTCAAGTAGATGTGATTCATCAAAATGCTCAATGAGTTCTTTGTAAAGCTCATTTTTCTCATGTGCAATGGTTTGAATCGTCTGTTCATCGGCTTGAATATTCACCGCATTCAAAAGAATTCTAAGTGATTCTACCCTCGATACACCTCTTGTTAAGGTTTCGTATTTTGGATCCACATCGACATTAAAAACTTCTTTAATTTTCATTTGCCAAGCTTGGAAATGTTGCTCTGTGGTGGATGTTAAGACACCGTCCAAATCAAACAATGCTGCTTGTATCTTTAATGACATTACTTCACAGCTCCTGAGGTCATACCTTTAATAATATGTTTTTGTGCAAATAAGAATAAAATCAAGACTGGGGCAGCTGCCATTAGAACGGATGTTAAGATTAAACCCCATTCTTTATCATAGAAGCCAGCTAAATTCGCAACAGCCAAAGGTAACGTTTTAGTTGCTCCACCTAAACCAATAATGAGAACCGGAAGTAGGTAGTCATTCCAAATCCACATTCCATTTAGAACCAATAATGTGACAAAGATTGGTTTTAAGACTGGTAGAACGATTTTGAAAAAGACTTGAGGTTTGGAACACCCATCAATGATGGCTGCTTCTTCGATATCAATTGGAATGGATTTAATAAAGCCATGGAATAAGAAGACAGACAATGGAGCACCAAAGCCCATGTAAGCTAAGATAACACCATGGAAGGTATCTCTAAACGGGATGCCCGTTAATGATCTTAAATCTTGAAGTAAACGAACAAGTGGTAACATGACCACTTGGAATGGAATCACCATCCCTGCAAGGAAAAACATGAAAATCGCAAAACTGTATTTGGTTTTGGTACGAACGAGTACCCATGCTGCCATGGCTGAAAAGATTCCTATGGTCAAAAGAGAGGTGACCGTGATGATAATCGAGTTCGCAAAGGATCTGAAGTAATCAATATTATCACGTGTTAAGATTTCATTTACGTTTCTTACAAACGTTCCCCAATTATTAGGGAATTGAAGCGGAGTTAAAACCACTTCTGTTCCTGTTTTTGCTGAGTTTATGATAACCATTGCAAATGGAAAGAAAAAGATAAGCAACAATGCAACCGCTAAAACTTCAAGAATAATAACCATGATAGGTATTGATTTACGTCGTTTTGCAATTTTTTCCATTACAGTTCCACCTCACGTTTCTTATTAAAGTAGACTTGAAGTAGGGATACCACAAGTAATATCGCAAAGAAGACAATGGCTTTAGCTTGACCTAGTCCTAGATTATTTCGTGTAAACGCTTCTTGGTAAATGTTCATTGCGACTAAGCTTGTAGACTGAACAATCGGCATGTCTCCCGCTAATCCATATATCCCACCCACCCAACGAGGTAATTGAGTCGCAGGCCCACCTTGGGTCAAAGACGATACCGTATCAAATTGTTTGAAAGAAGTGACTAACGTTAAGAACATCGCAACTGTGAATGCTTGAGCAACTAAAGGAAGTGTAATGGCTTTAAGGCGTTGAAATGCATTAGCCCCATCAATGGTGCTTGCTTCAACTAAGTCTTGAGGAATGTTCTGAATGGCTGCAATATATATCATCATAATGTAGCCAGCATATTGCCATGTCACTACAATAATTAACCCAATCAAGGCTGTTTCACCATTGATCAATAAAGAGGGATTAAACAAAGATCCAACTTGAACTAAAGCACGATTGAAGATGAACTGCCAAATGTACCCTAAGACAAGTCCACCAATAAGATTAGGCATAAAGAAACCGGCACGATACACATTTTTAAGTTTTAAGTTTTGGGTGACAAGTGTTGCTAAGAAAAAGGCGACAAAGTTGATCACTACAATGTTTAATATTGAATAAAGAGCAGTTCTAAAGAAAGAATAACCAAAGCGAACATCCGTGATGATGGTCTTGTAATTATCAAACCATAAGAACAATTCTCGTCCAGTATTAAGCCCGGTCCAGTTGGTCATAGATAAGTAAACACCACTGATAAATGGTACAAACACAAAGATGACGAAAGCTCCAAGACTTGGAACCAAGAACCAAACAAAAACACGATTGTTTTGAGCACTCTCGGAATCTGAGAACCAATGTTTAACTAAGAAGGTAAAAGCAACATTTCTTTTCTTCTCAAAATCAAAAATAAAAGCGTTATTGTTCTTACCAAAGAATTTCATTAGAAGCTTAGCTAACGAAAAAAAGGGAAGGATAATAATCGCAATTATCGATAAAAGTGTATACAATAGTGTTAAGCCAATCTTTCTTAAAACCATATTTACCCTCAATTCCATCAAGTGATTTCTTGATTACTAGAGTTTAGTAAGTTAATTATAGACCTCAATGTAAGCGTTGTCAATGAACACAAGAGGAACAAATAATCATTAATTGATTGGGCAATTAACGATTTCACTATTTCAATGATAAAGGAGCACATTTTATGCCATTTTTTACCCCTCAAATACACAATTATATGTTCTATTTTATTACGTTTTTGTGGATTTTGGAGTTTGTGATTTTTAGGCCTCAATTTAAGGGAAAAAGTTACTCAGAAAAACAGTCTTTTAGAACAATTTTAATCGTTATTATTACGATTATTGGCGGAACAATTCTTTACAATCAGTTTGAGTTATTTGTTTTACCAAAGGAAACTCATGGTTACTTTAATCTAATTGGGATAACCTTGTATGTGATTGGAATCTTATTACGATATGTTTCAAGCATCACTTTAGGCCGCTATTTTACACGCGATGTCGAAGTATCTTCTGATCAACAGCTCATCTCTACTGGTCCATATCGTTTTCTGATTCACCCACTGTATTTAGGTCTTTTTCTTTTGGTGATCGCTGTTCCACTCTATTTCGCTCAAGTCGTATGGATCTTTGGAGCATTATTCTTTTTTGGTAAGGTCATCTTAACTAGAATGAAGAGTGAAGAGAAAGCCTTAGAAGAAACATTAGGTGAAACCTATACGAAGTGGAGACAAAAACGTTATCGTTTTATCCCTTGGATTTACTA
>JGI24120J20309_1000610_pt1 | contig 16795 bp, 16 predicted proteins | sample SubbioAug_CSW13A_FD_20309 | JGI IMG/M metagenome (IMG submission 20309) | reverse complement strand
CCCGGCCCCCCCCGCCCCCCCCCCCTTCTTTGCCGAGGACCACGAGCATTCTTTTGGCAATTTCCGCACACACCTGCAGCAGCAGCAATGCAAACCCTACCGGTAAGCACAGAAGCACAGGCCAGCGGGTCAGCCCCCCCGCGCTCGAGCTCATCTCCCCAGTTCGCCAGGCGATCTCGAACATCGGCCAGGAATACCAGATCAGCATTAGGCAAAACGGGATAGCAAACAGCGACAGGGCCACCGCATCCACAGTTGCGTTGGTTCGTGCGCTCAGCTTCGTGGAAACGAAATCAACGCGCACGTGGCCGTCCTTGAGCAGCACATAGGCAGCGCCCAGCAGCACTCCCGCAGCGAACAGGTACCACTGCAGTTCCAAGAAGGCATTCGAGCTGATGTCGAACACGCGACGACTGATGGCATTTCCAGCACTGATCACCACCGCGACCACAAAAAACCACCTTACCGTGATACCAACCCATTCGCTCAGCCGGTCGATGCCATGAGTAATCTTCAACATAACGTGCCTTCAAGTGATGCCAGTAGGCACCCATACAGATGCCCGCTGGCCTGATGCCCCTGAATCAGAGGCTTCTTTCTGCCTCAGCGTCCACGCCTCGACAGCGAATAGCTGTCGAGGAAATGGTCTGCCACCCGGTACCAGGAAGACTGCTTGTTCAGGAAATTCCGGTAGTGCTGGTAAATCGCCTTGAAGTCCGCGTCCTTGGATGAAATTTCCTCCAGCATGCTGATCGTCGTGTCGTAAGCGACGTCCAGAATTTCCTTGGGAAACCACCGCAACTTGACGCCCGACGACAGAATCCGCTGAATGGCGTCCGGATTCTTGGAGTCGTAGATCGCCAGCATGCGCATGTTGGATTCGAACGCCGCCACCTCGAACGCGGCCTGATAGTCCTTCGGCAATGCCGCCCAAGCTTTCTGATTCGCGACTGCCGAGACTTGCGCGCTGCCACCCTCCCACCAACCGGGCGAGTAGTAATACTGCGTCACCTTGGAAAGTCCAAGCTTTTCATCGTCATAGGGACCGACGAACTCGGCCGCGTCGACTACGCCTTTCTCGAGCGCAGCATAGAGGTCTCCGCCCGGGATCATCTGAGGCACGACGCCTAGACGGCTCATCACCTGTCCGCCTAATGAGCCAATCCGCATCTTCAACCCGGAGAGATCCTTAAGGCTGTTGATTTCTTTGCGGAACCACCCCCCCATCTGGGTGCCAAAGTTGCCGCAGGGCACCGAGTGGCAATTGAATCCGGCGAACACCTTCTGCACCTCTTTGAGCCCACCGGCCTCATACAGCCAAGCATTCTGTTGCCGTACGTTCATGCCGAACGGCAGACCGGACTCGAATATCAACGCCGGGTTCTTGCCAAAGTAGAACCCGCCGCTCACCTGCCCGGCCTCAACCGTGCCGGCACTCACCGCGTCCAGTACTTGCAGCGGTGGCACCAGGTCACCCGGAGGGTGAAGGGTGATAGTGAACTTGCCGTTGGTGAGTTCGGCCACGCGCTTGCACATCTGTTCGGTGGAACCGTAGCAGGTATCGAGACTTCGGGGATAGAGCGCGGCCATTCGCCATCGAACCGACCGCTGCGTCTGGGCGTAAGCGCCCGTAGTGAACGATGCGGTAGCGCCCAAAGCGCCCGCTTTCAATAGCTGTCTGCGTCGAGTCATGTCTTGTCTCCTTCTGTAGAGTTCAGGCAAGTTCGCCCACCGCCACACGCCAGCGGGGGGCATCTTTTTCCCGGCTTTTTAGGTTGGCACCGATAGCAAGCCCGTCGATGCCTTCGGGCACTTGCTGGCGGCTATCGGGCGGACAAGCCGCCATCAACGACAAGTTCGGAACCTGTCACATACGATGAATCGTCGGAGGCGAGAAACAGCACAGCCTGGGCGGCTTCCTCTGCCGTGCCGGAGCGCTTGAGAGGCACTTCGGCGTTGAGCTTCTTGCGCTGTTCGGGATCCGCGCTGCTGACCGATGTGCGCATGGCGGACATCCAACCAGGGTGAACGGAGTTGACGCGGATGCCCTGATCGGCGAACTGCACCGCCGCTGCCTTGGACATGAGGCGCACAGCGCCCTTGGAGGCGTTGTAGCCCATGTGCGTGATTTCATGGGCGATCAACCCCAGCACGGATGACATGTTGACGATCGACCCCCGCCCACTCTTGGCCAGCAGATCGCGGGCCAGCTTCATCCCCAGGAAAGTCCCGCGTGCGTTGATCTCCCATTGCTTGTCGAAATAGTCCAGGTCCATCCGGTCGGGCACCGATCCGCTGATGCCGGCGTTGTTGACCAGCACGTCCAGGCGGCCCTCCGACGCCTCGACGCGAGCCAGTACCGACTGCCATGCATGTGCATCCGCCACGTCCAGAGGTAGGAAATACACCTTCTTGTCTTCCACGATGTACTTCTGAGCCAACGTCTCGCCATCCTGCACATGCAGATCGCAGATGTATACGGTAGCCCCTTCTTGCGTGAACAACTTGCAGATGGCAGCACCAATGCCACCTGCACCACCCGTTACCAAAGCCACTTTGCCTTCAAGCCGCACAGCTGTCTCCTTCATTTCAAAAAAAGCAATAAAAATCCGACCAATGACACATTACCCTGATGAAACCAACCCGACAAATCCCTGGCCATTCAGCCTAACCTTTTCATACCTTCTGAAATAGCTAAACCCACTGCCCCGGGCCTTTCAGACAGGATCAGATGGCCGCATCCATCCAGCGCAACAAGTTCCGAACACGGAATTCGCTGGGAAACCAGCATGGCATCCGAAAACGGGCAATCCAGATCCTCGATACCATGCACGATCAATGTCGGGATATCAATTTTATAAAGTACCTCCCTGCAATCGAAATGCAGCATGGATTTCCAGCAATTGAGCACAGCCAAGGGATCCGTCGACCCCTTCAATCCCGCCTTCTCGGAGCGTTCGGATATTTCCATCAGGAGCCCTTCATCATTCATGGACTGAAATATGTTTGCCACCCCCGCCACTTTCGACAATCCGGAGCACAGCACCAGCGATCGGATGTCATCGGTGCCGTAACGTTTGACATACTCCAGTGCGACCATTGCCCCCATGCTCCAACCAGCAATGGATACACGACGATCCAGCTTTTGCACCAACGAATGAAGCAGCTCAGCAAACCTTCCTATTGAATAGAAATACTCCAACGAATGCCATGTGTCGCTCCCTCTGGCAGATTTTCCTCTGCCAGGAAAATTCAGCCGAATGCGCTCCACACTGCGAAGATGCTCGCAAACACCATCCCAGATAGTCAGATCGCTCTGCAAACCATGCAGCAGGATCAGTGGTGGACCTGAACCCTCAGACCGAACTTCGGTTCTCGTGCCAGACAGGTACTCGATGGCATCGATCGAGCCAACGGCATTCGGTGACAACATATCGTTTCCTCGCTTCCACGAACGTCAGGACAATGCCGGTGTGGATTGCTGGATCTCTTCAATCAGACGATCCAATTGGTCTTCCCGCACCTCCCATTCGTTGTCTAATTTTGCGACAAACTGCACCATCAGACGAATGGAAAAGGCATCAGCCACCGCGGGGTCGCCAGTACGATGCAACAGCAGAGCATGGGCCAGTCTTGCCGGCGAGTCACCTTCATAGCCCCATTCGAAGTCATCGTTCGACGTCTCGTCGAGCGCGAGCAGCTTCGTCAGAGGAGCCCCTTTGTACATGACCACCAGACCGTCGATGGTGCGCTCTCCGCTGTAGATACCCGCAGATGGCTGCTCCTGTGCGATTTTGATCATTTGTTACCCTCGTCTTTTTTCTGCACCGCCGACATGGACCAAAGGCCGAGCATCAGAAATACAACCAATACAATGAGATAGGGAATGTTGCGCTCCATACCCATCGCTACTTCGATCCAATAGCCCAGTACTCCTGCGCATAAAAGCAGCACGGAGAACATAACTTTCTTACCCACAGGCATCGCTCATCTCCTAGAATTCTCAGAGTTTGTTAAACATTGACGCCTCACCGGAAATCAGGCTTGGTGTCGATCGGTGTTTCGACCGGCGTCTTGCGGGTTTTGCGAAGGTCCTTCTTCACATACTTGGTGCTGTAACCATTAAACAAATGTCCGAACAGGCCACGATCCAGGTCGGAAGTGCCGTAGACCCAGTCCCAAAACGGAAATACAACGCTCATGTTGTATTCCATCATCACGGAAGATTCGTGGTGTGCGGTGTGATGCCGCCTAGCGGTGTTCACGATGGGGCAGTGGCGCAGAAACCAATTATCGTCCACATGGCACAGGAAATGCAGTAGCTCATAGAACACATAGCTTCCAATGGCGGTTGCAAGGATGAGCCAGCCAACATTCACAGAAATGATTATCCCAGCCAGAAAGGCAAATGGTATTGTGGTCAGCGTGAAAAACACGAGGGTGAACGGCGGAAATATCGTGACACGCCAGTCCTTATGGCTGGCGAATCGTGGCTCCTCCGCCGTAAAGAACTGGTGATGCATCAGGGTGTGACGCACATAGACCAGGCGCCAGAACGGGGATTTCGAAGGCCGATGTGCTAAGAAGCGATGAAACAGGTACTCCACCCACTGGCCAAATAAAAACACCGCTGGCACAAAAAGCCATTCCCACCACAACACATTGCTGATGTGACGCGTCGCAAAATAGATCTCGTACAGACCCACCCCGAAAATCAGGAAGGCGTGGTAATAGCCGTTGTAGAAGCCGCTCAGGCGCGAGCGGTAGATTTCCCGGTATTTACGCTGGCGTTGCCCCATTGGGCTGTGAACAAGTTCCATGGTCATCTCCTGAATGTCTACTGATTGCATGCATTTACATAAAATAATGTGTAGTATGCGACATATATATATGATGCATACATAGGGAAAACCCGTAATTTGGTTGCTAAGACCAGGTCATGCTCACCGCATACAAAGGGTTGCCGGAACAGCAAGAAAACGAAGCAGGAAAAGGCGTACCGCTGGTCAACGACAGCTTTGTGCGCCTGCCGCGACGGCCTCACTGATCATGAAGCGGGCGTTATGCGATCAAGAACACGCATACCGGGCGATCAGCACGACGCATGCACCTGGGGTTCATCACGGAATACCGTGGCTAGATGCGTTGTGGTTTTGTACTCTGATGGCTTTGAAGTGTGCGTTGGAGAGCAAAGCAGATGGCCGATGGCAAGCTGTTGGAAGGTTGGGAAGGCTATTCGGTAGAGCGAGTGGAGTGGCCGCAGGAGCCCCGCCGAACGCTGGCGGTGCACCTCAAGGCCATGGGCCGGGAAATGCACTGCGAACAGTATGGAGCGCCGTGCCATCAAGTCCAAGAGACGACGACGCGGCGTGTACGGGACCTGCCGCTGTTTGAGCCCCGATGGCCAGGTCAAATTCCCCCACCCTTGGCCACCCCAAATTCCCCCAGGCAGGACCGGTCAGATTATGACGACTCGGGGGTGATGGCGATGCGAGCGGCGGCCTCTTTGAGGCGGTAGCTCTTGCCCTCGAACTCCAGCATCGCGCAGCGGTGCATGAGGCGATCCAGAATGGTGCTGGCCATGGTGGCGTCGCCCAGGTATTTGCCCCAGTCCTGCACCACGCGGTTGGAAGTGATGACGATGGCTCGGCGCAGCTTGTAGCGCTGGTGCACGATGGCCTGCAGGACTTCGGCGGCGTGCTCGCTGATGCGCCTGGCCAGGAACAGGTCATCGAGGATGAGCAAGTCCGGTGCGACCCAGTCCTTGAGCAGCTCGGTGCGCTCTGCGGTGCTGGCCAACGCGTAACGGGCAAACTCGGTATCGGCTTCCAGGTAACGGACGTCATAGCCCTGCAAGGTCGCCTGGTAGGCCACGGCCTTGGCCACATGGCTCTTGCCGGTGCCGGGCTTGCCGATGATCAACGCGTTGGCGCCCTCGCCGATGAACTTCAGCGTGTGCAAATCGAAGCAGGCACTGCGCGGCAGCTTGGGATTGAAACGCCAGTCGAAGTCCGCCAGAGAGAGCCGTTCATCCAGGCCCGAGCGCTTGAAGCGGCGCTCGGTCAGGCGCGAGCGGCGCCGGTCCAGCTCGTCCTGGAGCATGGCGGCGAAGGTCTCCAGGAAGGGCTGCTGGGCGGCCTGGGCCTGCATCACGCGGGTCGACAGGGTCTCGGCGATGCCGGACAGGCGCAGCTCGCGCAGGGCGCGTTCGATCTCGATCATGTTCATGCCCGGCCCCCTTGCTCGGTGGTGGTTGCAGTGGTGCTGCCGGTGGCGGTGGTCGCTGTGACGGCGGCCGCGTGCGCGAACAGATCGGCGTACTCATCGGCGTCGCGGATGAGCTCATGCTGCTGGGTCAGCGTGTGGGAATCACTGGCAGGCGCACCGCTGGAGGCGGTCTCGATGGTCGCCAGTGCCTGGGCAAAGATGGTTTGAGTCAGAGCCAGCACGCGCTTGTAGCTGTAGATCCCTTGCTCCAGGGCCTGCGCGCAGGCCGCATTGATGCAGTGTGCCGGGTAACGCCTGGCCAGACTGACGATGCCCCAGAGCTTGCGCTGGCCCACTCGGCCCTCGATGGCAAAGAGCAACTGGCACAGCCGGCTGGCGTGCTCACCGATCTCGCTGGCCTGTCGCAGGATCAGACGGGTCTCGCGCGAAGGATTGAACACCCGCTCGTCCATGGGCAGCACCACCGTGCCGGGGCGCTCGGCCTTGGCGTGGGTGCGCAGCAAGGCCGCGGTGTTGATGTCACGGATCTCGATGCGCTGGGCGTAGATGCGCACCAACACCTTGGAGCCGATGCTCGCCGGTCGCGCGGCGTAGCTGCTGTGATCCACCCGCACGCAGCTGTCGTCACAGACGGTACGCACCGCCTCGTCGAAATACTGCATGCCCAGCAGCGGCAGGGGCTTGAGGTGAGACCTCTCCTCCTCGAACATGGCTTGTACCTGACGCCGCTCGGTGCCGTGGATGCGCTTGGCCGCCCAGTTCTTCTCCCAGTGCGCCAGGAACTCGTTCTGGGCCTCGATGGACTCAAAGCGCCGGCCCTTCAAAGCCGTGGCCTGCGTGTGGCCAATGGCATGCTCGACCGTGCCCTTGCGGTTGGGGTCCCGTACCCGCGCCGGGTCGGCCACCACGTCGTAGTGCACCAGGGTGGCGGCGTAGACCTTGTTGAGCTCGGGCTCGTACAGGTCGGGTTTGATGACGCCCTCCTTGAGATTGTCCAGCACCACGTACTGCGGGCAGCCTCCAAAGTGGCGAAAGGCCTGCTCGTGCAGCTCGGCCCAGACCTGGTGGCTGGACTTCCAGACCACGCACCGGAAACTGGCACGGGAGTAGCGCAGCGTGGCCACGAACAGACGGGGTTTGCGATACCGGTCGCTGCCGGGCACGCGGGTGGGCGCGCCCTCGCCGTAGTCCACCTGCATCTCCTCCCCAGGCAGGAAGGACAGGCGATCAAACTGCTCGGGCTCCTTGTGGCGCAGCTTTGCACAGAACCGTTTGACGGAGTTGTACTGCCCGGCAAAGCCGTGCTGGTCGACCAGGTCCTGGTAGATGGCCGTGGCGTTGCGTTTGAGCCGCAGCTGGGCTTCGATGAACTCGCGCCAGGGTTCGCACAGGGAGGTGGCCACCGGCACAGGAGCCGGTGGCCAGGGTGGGGGAATTTGCTGGGCCGAGCCGGTGGCCACCCCGGGGGAAATTGACTGCAGTTGCTCCAGCCAGCGCTGGTGGTAGCTCCTGACCGTCTTGCGGTCGATGCCCGTGATGCGGGCGATCTCGCGTTGCGATGTGTTGCGCTCCAGCAGTGTCTCTATGGTGGCGCGTTGGTTGGACTTCAAGACATTCACTCCTTGGCCTTCCCTCGAGGAAGACCGGATCAATGTCCTGCCAACAGGTGCCGACGACGCCGGCGTTAAACCCCTATCCCCGATCAGTTCAGGTGGGGGAGTTTGAGGTGGCCATAGGCGGGGGAATTTGGGTGGCCATCAGGGGATGAACTGCCAACCTCTAGGTAATGCATTGCCTTCCGCAAGCTCATCTGGATCCAGATCAAGCATCGCGGCCACCTTGCGTGCAGCGGACACGCTGCAAATTTCGGTGCGGACGCACCACTCAAGCTCTTCTTGAGATTGAGGTTCACTTTCAACGGCGTTTGTATTCATGGGTGAAGTTATAGTTTTGCATATGCATGGATAGCCCCATTGTCTTCGCTAAAACTCAAGAAATCACTAGGGTAAACACCTAGTAAAGTTTATGGATGCATCGTGGACTTCATGGATGAAAGTTGATATCGTACGCCCAGGGTCGAGCAGGACGCCTGTTCATCCATGTTCCGCGCCAGATGGTTCTTGTCTGCGGGGCAACTTCAACATGTCAACGAAAGTGAGATCGCTATGCAATTCAAGTTTCACCACATGAACATCTGCACGGACAACCTGTCGCGGCTGACGAAGTTCTACAAAACGCTGTTTGACCTGGGCACCATCAACGACGAGGCTCACACCGTCATTAGCCGTGAGCGTGATGACCGCGCCTACACGGGCAAGGTGGACTTTCTGACCGACGGGGATATCGAGTTCCACTGGTCGGAGCGGGACCTGGATACGGGCTTCAAGATGAAGCAGTTCGTCAACCCCATGGGTCACGGTCACTTCTGCTTCCGCACCGATGACATCCAGGGCTTCATGCGCAAGTGCGATCAGCTTGGCATTCGTTACTCGGATTACGGCTGCTGGGCCATTCCGGGTTGGCACCAAGTCTTCCTGCACGACCCTGATGGTCACGTCATCGAGGTTCATCAGCCCAACGTGTTCTGAGCTGAGCGTGATTGTGGCTCGCCAGGGCGTTAGGCAGCAATCGCTGCAGACTTACTGGTGGTCCGAAGTAGTGGCGCCCACTTCGATGGCGGGCGCCACCTACACCGACAGTTCGGCGAAGAAACGCAGCGCCGCTGGGCGCAACATATTGTGACCACCCTGTTTGATATGTCTGCGAATTCTGCCGAGTTCAACTTCGGCCAGTGAGAGGGTTTTCACACAGGCTCGTTTCACACCGGGGCCCCCAATCGGACGATCTATGGGGGCGTTCCGTTTCGAAGACGAATGAAATCAGGCGAGACGAGAGCGAAAGGCTTGAAAGCTCACGACATTCGAAGCGACCTGGGCTGGCCTGGGCGGGGGAGCCTCCGCTTGCAACGGTGTAGTTAAGAGTTCCGACATGGTGAGTTCCGCATGCTCGGTAAGCCGACGGCGACCCCGGTGGGTAGTCACGTGCCCCTCATTCGCAAAGGCCGCATCCAGGCGCTTGGCGAGGCCCGTGGGCGTCAGGTGTGCATACCGCATCAACATCCGAGGGTCGCGATGACCGCTAAAGGCCTGCAAGTCGAGAAGGCTGAAACCCCCAGGGGTGTTGCAAGATGCCTCGGCGACGCGAGAGATGGCCTCGTGACGCAGGTCATGGATACGAAGACGGTCATCGCCATCCGTCGCAATACCAGCAGCCTCACAGATACGGTTCCAAGCCTTACGCAAGTAATCCATGGTGATAGGAAACACATTGTTGTCCGAGCGCGGCAGTTGACGGAGCAGCTTAACCAGGTCGGTGCGCAGTGGCAGCGTACGGGCGCGGCCATTTTTGGTTTCCGGCAGGAATGCGGTTTGTTGCTCCAGGTTGACTTGATTCCACTGCAGTTTCAGCGTCTCGGCGCGTCGAGCCCCCGTCATCAATTGAAACTGAATAAAGGTGGAGAGCATCGGGGTGGGGCGGTCCGTTTGCTCAATCAGCGTCTTGGACTCCTTTAACGTCTTCAGGCGTTGGTACTTGGTTTGAGAGCGCTTGTGCGCATAGAGCTCGTCTGCCAGTTGTCGGGATGACCAGCGCATGTCTTCGGCATGGGCGGCGGACATGAGGCGTGCTTCCTCGTCGCTACGCAAGCGACGATCGCGTTCATTGAAATACTTGGGCCGCTCCAGTCCGGCCATCGGGCTCATGTGGAGGTGGATGCGCCACTTGGTCATGGCTGCCTGGCAAACGGCGCGAAACACATCGAGTTCCCGGTCGACCGTGGCGGGAGAGACGATTTGCAGACGTTCGTCGATGTAATCTTGAAAGTCAGCGGGTTCTAAGCTGGCGAAAGACCGGGTAATGAACTGCGCCGCGTCCGAGGGTTGAGACATGCGGCGGCCAGTGGCTTTCGGAATCTGGAGTTGGCGGGCATGTGGAGCCGGGTGAGCTGCGTGGATTTCCGCGATGTTTTGGCGTGGAAGGCCTGCGTCCTCCAGCCACATGTTGATTTGGTAGGCGGTAACCAAGAAGCTTTTCTGTCGTGGTGCTTCTTCTTTCAGGTAGCGCACTAGCAAGTCAGCCATGGTGGTGCGATGACCTTGCGTGTAATCGACAAACAAGCCGTGGTGCTGTTCGGACTCGATGCGCTGAAGCGTGGCGATGGCCTCGCTCTCGCTTTTTGCCGTGAAGCTACGGCGCTTGCCGTTGTGGGTGTAGCGCACCAGATAGGCCTCATCGAGCACGGTGGCAGTGGGCTTGAAGCCTGCCGCGCGCAGCTCGCTCATGTAGCGCTGGGCGGCGGCAAGTTTGTTGTGCGGGAAGAACTTTGTCAGGTCGTCGCGGTTCCTGACCGTGACCTGCGTGCGCGAGCGATTTTCGAGATGAGCCATAGGAAAGTTCCATGTTGCTTGGAACCTCGTATAGGCAAATCGATGGGCCATGATTCGCTCGACTAGGCGAGCGGTGGTTCGTTTGAACCACTGATTAACCACTTGCCGCTTCTCGGCACAGATCGTAGACTTGTCTAAGTCTTTGATTTGTATAAAAATTCCTGGTCGGGGTGAGAGGATTCGAACCTCCGGCCTCTACGTCCCGAACGTAGCGCTCTACCAGGCTAAGCTACACCCCGATGTTTGCCGTTAAGAGCGTCGCTCCAACAGTGCAGCCGCTAATTGTACCAAACCTTCGGTGTACCCGTTCGCGGGCAACACACGGGCCGCGTCGATGGCCCGCTGCGCCTCGGCCATGGCGGCCTGTCGCGCGTCGGCCAGGCCGCCGCTGGTACGCACGATGTGCAGGATGTCGTCCACCCGCTCGGTGTTGCCTTCCTCGATCGCGCCGCGGATCAGTGCCGCCTGCTCGCTGCTGCAGCGGCGCAGGGTGCAGATGATGGGCAAGGTGACCTTACCTTCGCGCAGGTCGTCGCCCAGGTTCTTGCCCAGCTCGCTGGCGGTGCCTTCGTAATCGAGCACGTCGTCCACCACCTGGAAGGCGGCGCCCAGGGCCTGGCCGTAGTCGGCGCAGCGGGCCTCCAGTTCGGCGTCGGCGCCGGCCAGGATGGCCGCCAGCCGCGCGCTGGCTTCGAACAGCTTGGCCGTCTTGGCACGGATGACGCGCAGGTAGGCCGCTTCGTCCAGCGACGCGTCGTGCATGTTCATGAGCTGCAGCACCTCGCCCTCGGCGATCACGTTGGTCGCGTCGGCCAGCACCTGCATGATGCGCATCTCGCCGGCTTCCACCATCATCTGGAAGGCGCGGGAATACAGAAAATCGCCCACCAGCACGCTGGCCGCGTTGCCAAACACCTGGTTGGCGGTGTTGCGCCCGCGACGCAGGGTGGATTCATCGACCACGTCGTCGTGCAACAGGGTGGCGGTGTGGATGAATTCCACCACGGCGGCCAGGCTGTGGCGGCGCGCGTCCTGGCACCCCAGGGCGCCGCACATCATGAGCAGCAGGGCGGGCCGCACCCGCTTGCCCCCGGCGCCGATGATGTATTCCGCCACCTGGCCGACCAGGGGCACATCGCTGCCCAGGCTGCGCTGGATCACCCCGTCCACCGCTTGCATGTCGGCGGCAACGAGTGAAAGGGCGGAGGAAGAGGAGGTGTTGGAGCTCAAGATGGGTCCGTGGGTGAACCGCGGAATTATAGGGAGTCGGTTGCAAACCCCTTCACCGTTGGACGTCGCGTGTCTGGTTTCATATAATCGGTAGGTTGCCGAGGAGCGTTGCAGCCATGGTGCCCACAGCGGGCGCCCACATGGCGAGGCTCGGCAGCAGATGGGCATCACCTTCGCCCGTCCCCACAGCAACGACGCTCGCCCACTGGAACGTGTGGTGAGCGGTTGTGTGCTCCCCGTTCGGTGGTTTGTCTGAACCCTGCTGCTGGAGCCACCCATGAATGCACCGCTGAAACACCCCGTCAACGCCGATTGCGCCATCGCCGACATCGGCCTGGCCGACTGGGGCCGTAAAGAAATCCGCATTGCCGAAACCGAGATGCCTGGCCTGATGGCCATCCGCGAGGAATTCGCGGCCAAGCAGCCCCTCAAGGGCGCGCGCATCACCGGCTCGCTGCACATGACCATCCAGACGGCTGTGCTGATCGAAACCCTGCAAGCCCTGGGCGCGCAGGTGCGCTGGGCGTCGTGCAACATCTTCTCGACGCAGGACCACGCCGCCGCTGCCATCGCCGCCGCCGGCACGCCGGTGTTCGCCATCAAGGGCGAAACCCTGGTCGACTACTGGGACTACACCCACCGCATTTTTGAATTCGGCGCCAAGGGCACCGAGGGCGAAGGCCCCAACATGATCCTGGACGACGGCGGCGACGCCACGCTGCTGATGCACCTGGGCAAGCAGGCCGAAACCAACCCCGCCGTGCTGGCCAACCCCGGCAGCGAGGAAGAGCGCATCCTGTTCGCCGCCATCCAGGCCAAGCTGGCCGAAGACAGCACTTGGTACAGCCGCAAGAGCGCACAGATCATCGGCGTGACCGAAGAGACGACCACCGGCGTGCACCGCCTGAAGGAAATGTCGGCCAAGGGCACGCTGATGTTCCGCGCCATCAACGTCAACGACTCGGTCACCAAGAGCAAGTTCGACAACCTGTACGGTTGCCGCGAATCGCTGGTGGACGGCATCAAGCGCGCCACCGACGTGATGGTGGCCGGCAAGGTGGCCGTGGTGGCAGGTTACGGCGACGTGGGCAAGGGCTCGGCCCAGGCGCTGCGCTCGCTGTCGGCCCAGGTGTGGGTGACCGAGATCGACCCCATCAACGCCCTGCAGGCCGCAATGGAAGGCTACCGCGTGGTGACGATGGACGAGGCCTGCAGCCAGGCCGACATCTTCGTGACCGCCACTGGCAACAAGAACGTGATCACCTACGACCACATGGCCCGCATGAAAGACCAGGCCATCGTCTGCAACATCGGCCACTTCGACAACGAGATCGACGTCGCCTCGCTGGAAGCCCAGTGCCAGTGGGAAGAGATCAAGCCGCAGGTGGACCACGTCATCTTCCCGGACGGCAAGCGCATCATCCTGCTGGCCAAGGGCCGCCTGGTCAACCTGGGCTGTGCCACCGGCCACCCGAGCTTCGTGATGAGCTCCTCGTTCGCGAACCAGACGATCGCGCAGATCGAACTGTTCTGCCACCCCGATGGCTACGACGCCGGCAAGGTGTACGTGCTGCCCAAGCACCTGGACGAGAAGGTGGCGCGCCTGCATCTGAAGAAGGTGGGCGCCAAGCTGACCGAGCTGACGGACGAGCAGGCCGCCTACATTGGCGTGCCCAAGCAGGGCCCGTACAAGCCCGACACCTACCGCTACTGAGGCACCGTGCGCGCTGACCAGTTGCTCGTCGAGCGGGGGTTGGCGGCATCGCGTTCGCAGGCCCAGCGGCTGATTGCTGCGGGCGTGCGCTGGCGGCTGACAGGCACCGACTGGAAAGTGGTTGCCAAGAACGGCGAGGAACTGCGCGAGACCGTGGAGCTGCAGCTGCAGGACGCGGCCGAGGCCCGCTACGTGTCGCGTGGCGGGCTCAAGCTCGACGCGGCGCTGAACCATTGCAGCCTGGACGTGACCGGTCTGCGCTGCCTGGACGTGGGCCAGAGCACCGGCGGCTTCACCGATTGCCTGCTGCAGCACGGCGCGGCGCAGGTGGTGGGCGTGGACGTGGGGCAGGGTCAGTTGCACCCGACGCTGCGCAGCGACCCGCGGGTGGTGTGCATTGAGAAGTGCAACGCCCGTGAACTCGATGCGCAGCGGCTTCGGGAAGCGGGTGGTCCCGTTGCGGCAGCGCCGTTCGACCTCATCGTGGGCGACCTGTCCTTCATCTCGCAGACGCTGGTGTGGCCGGCCCTGGTGCCGCTGCTCAAGCCGGGCGGGCAGTTGCTGATGCTGGTCAAGCCCCAGTTCGAGCTGCAGCCCGAGCACATCGGCAAGGGCGGGCTGGTGAAAGACGCGGCCAGCTACGCGCTGGTGGAACAGCGCATGGCGCAAGCCTGTCGGCATCACGGCCTGACGCTGCGCGACTATTTTGAAAGTGCCATCACCGGCGGTGATGGCAACCGGGAGTTTTTCGTATGGGCTTGCCCCTGAGTTTTGAGTTTTTTCCGCCCAAGACGCCCGAGGGCGCGGTGAAGTTGCGCGCCGCGCGCGAGAAGCTGTACGCCAAGCGGCCGGAGTTTTGCTCGGTGACCTACGGTGCCGGCGGCTCCACCCAGGAAGGGACGTTTGCCACCGTGGCCGAAATCCAGGCCGAAGGTGTGGCCGCCGCGTCGCATTTCTCGTGCATCGGTGCCACCAAGGGCAGCGTGCGTGCGCAACTGCAGCAGCTGCAGGCCATGGGGGTGAAACGCCTCGTGGCCCTGCGCGGCGACCTGCCCAGCGGCTATGGCCTGGGCGGTGAATTTCAGTACGCCAGCGACCTCGTGGCCTTCATCCGCGCCGAAATGGGAGACGCCTTCCACATCGAGGTGGCCGCCTACCCCGAGTTCCACCCACAGGCCAAGTCGCCCGAGGCGGACCTGCAGGCCTTTGCCACCAAGGTCAAGGCCGGGGCGCACTCGGCCATCACCCAGTACTTTTTCAACAGCGACGCCTACTTCCGCTTCGTGGACGACGTCTACAAACTGGGGGTGGACGTGCCCATCGTGCCCGGCATCATGCCGATCACCAACGCCTCGCAGCTGCTGCGGTTTTCCGACGCTTGCGGCGCCGAGGTGCCGCGCTGGATCCGTCTGCGGCTGCAGGGCTATGGCGACGACACGGCCAGCATCCAGGCGTTTGGGCTGGACGTGGTGGCCGACCTGTGCGACCAGCTGCGCAACGCCGGCGTGCCGGGCCTGCACTTCTACACGATGAACCAAAGCGGGCCCACGCTGGCCCTGTGCGAACGCCTGGGGCTCTGACGGCAGCAGCGGCTCAGGGCTCCGATGCCAGCCGCGTGCCGAGCCGCACAGGGCCGAACCACGCTTGCGCGGTCTGGCGGGTGTTGTTGGCGTCGGTCATGAGGCCGATGCCGGTGAGCGTGACTGGGGCTTCGCCGAAAGCGTGCTCGAAGTCGGCGCGCACGTCGCGTTCAATGTCCTGCCAGCGGCCCAGGCCGTCGGGGCCCGAGCGCACCACCAGCATGCGGATGCGCGAGGTGGCCGGGTGCCGCACCACCGTGCCCTCGGGGTGCTGGTGGTCCCAGACGTACATCAGGGTGGCGTAGGGCATGGGCTCGCCGGTCACCAGCTGTGCCAGCTCCGACAGCGCGCGGTCGCGCGCGGGCAGGCGGTTGCGGTCGCCGTCGAAGGTGAGGATGACCCGGGCCACGGCGTCCTCGGCCTCCCGGTCGGTCAGGTCGAATTCGGGGCGCAGTTCTTCAACGAACCAGGAAAACTGGAGGGTCCCCACGCGGTCGGCTGGCCATTGCAGGCGGTGCCGCAGCAGGCTGCTGCCCGATCGGCTGTGGGCGTGCAGGGCTGGGCGCCCCTGGTGCTGGGTGCCCCGGTAATCGGTGGCCGCGCGGCCCTTGAAGGTCTGGTGCTCCCAGGCAGGGGCTTCGCCCAGGGCCGATGCCGTCGCCCAGGTCGACTCTTCCGGTGGCTGGCCAACGAGGTGGCTGCAACCCGCCAGCAGCAGGGCACCACAGAGCCCCAGGGTTGTGGCAACCGGGCTCAGGGAAGACGTGGTCAAGGCAAACATGCCCGCGATGCTAGCGGGACTTCAAGCTTTTTGGATCACACCGCGCCCTAGGGGAAACGCGGGGTCGGTCGCTGATGGTGCAGGGCCTTTCAGGCCGTGCCCGCTTCCACCGTCCAGCCTGCGCCCTGTGGTTCGCGCAGTGCCTGTGTGAGAAAGGGGAGGGCCTCACGCCACAGCCCAGCCAGCGTGTAAGGTGGGTTGATCACGTGGATGCCGCTTGCGCGCATGGCGGTGTGGGCACGGCCCTGTGCGATTTGCGCGCTGGTGCCCTCGGTGGGCGTGAACCCGACGTTGAGTTCTGCTTGCGCCCAGCCGCGGCCCGCCCGCTCGCTCACCGCTTTGAGCTTGCGCGGCAAGGCGTGCGCTTCGGGCCGTGCGATCACCGGGTACCAGATGGCGTAGGTGCCGGTGGGGAAGCGCCGCAGCGCGTCTTCCAGGCAGTCGATGACGGCGGCGTAGTCGGTCTTGAGCTCGTAACTGGGGTCGATCAGCACCAGCCCTCGGCGGGTGGGCGGTGGCAGCAGGGCCTTCAGGCCCTCGAAGCCGTTGCGCCGCAGCACCTCGATCTGCTTGCCTTTGCCCAGCTCGGTCACCTGCTTTTCGAGCACCTTGGTGTCGGTGGGGTGCACCTCGAACAGTTTGAGCTTGTCCTGCGGGCGCAGCAGGGACTGGCTGATCCAGGGCGAGCCCGGGTAGGTGCGCCAACGGCCATCGGGGTTGAAGGCCCGCACCGCATCGAGGTAGGCCGCCACGGCGGGCGGTACCGGTTGCCCTTGCGCGATGGCGGCCTGCTCGGCGGCCACCAGCCGTGCGATGC
>JGI24120J20309_1000599_pt1 | contig 16991 bp, 12 predicted proteins | sample SubbioAug_CSW13A_FD_20309 | JGI IMG/M metagenome (IMG submission 20309) | reverse complement strand
CCTGGCCGGAGGCGCTCCACAACACGGCATCCGACGCGAGCAGCTGCTCGCGCAGGCGCTCGAGCGCAAGCGCGGCCTGTACGTCCGTCACGCCCGCGAGGTTGCTGGCCGCCGCACGGGTCTTGCCCGCCAGGTCGTTGCTCAGGGTGTCGAGCGTGGTCCGCCCCAGGCTCAAGCCGGCCGCCAGGGCACTCTCCACCCGGGCGTCGAACCAGGTCTCGATGGAACGCGACACGAACTGGTACGACACGGTGTAGATGAGCAACCCGGGCAGGAACCCCACCAGGGCAAAGATGGCCGCCAACTTGATGAGCAGTCGGCTGCCGAAACGCTTGCGGCGCAACCGCACCGCCAGCCGCACCACAAGCCACAACAGCACCAGCCCCAGCACCGTGGCCACACCGACGTTGAGCCACAGCAGGCTGGCGTAGTCGCGGCCCTGAAAGGTCCGGTGGTCGGTGGCCAGCGCCAGCAGGAAGAACAGCACCAGCGCCATGCCGCCCATGAACACCAGCGCCAGGCCAACCAGCCAGCGCCGGCCCGACGGGCTCATGGGCAGGGATGCGTTGCTCATTCAGCGCCTTGACCTGCAGACTCCACAGGTGGTGTGCGTTCGGGCGGCACGGCCAGTACCTGCCGGAAAACCGGGGGGGCATCGGCCGTCGATCCGGCGCCAATCTGGAACGGCCTGGGCAGCAGGCCGGCGTCCAGGCGGAACTGCACCTCCAGTTTGTCGGCGCCGTCGTCCAGGTCGCTCGGGTTGGCCACGCGCCAGCGCGTCACCCGGCGCACCGCCGCCAGGGCGTCGTCGAGCGTGTCCAGGTTCTGGTGCAGGGCATTGGTCAGCCCTGTCTCGCTCATCGGACCGCTCCCCAGGCTGACCCGCCAGCGACGGGTCAAGGGCTGGTACACCACCCGGACGGTGCGGACGGTCTGGGCCAGCCGCTGGTCGGTCCAGTACCAGCGGCTGCGCCGCAATTCGGCCTGCCAGACGAAGTGCACGGGCACGCCGCGGTGCAGCGCGTCCTCCAGGGCCGGGGGCAAATCCAGCGGCGCACGGGCCGACAGGTAGAGCCCGTCGCTGGTGCGCTCCAGGGTCAGTGCCGGCGCCTCGGCGGCACGGGCCACCAAGGCGAAACACGACGCCAGGGCCAAGGCCCACCACAAGACCCAGAGGCGCCAGAAGTGCCAGGCGCGCGCGGCCGCACCAGCCACCAGGCGCTCAGGGCCGGGGCTTGCTCCACAGGGCGTAATAGAAACCGTCGAATCCACAGGCGGCATTGTCGTGCATGTCGGCCCCCGGGGCCTCCCCGAGCGCTGCCATCCCCGGGTAGAGGTGGCCCGGCGCAGGCAACCTCTCGGCATCGGGGTGCCGGCGGGCAAACGCTTCCATCTGCCCTTCGCCCTCGGCTCGGAACACCGAGCAGGTGCAGTACAGCAGGCGGCCGCCGGGTTTGAGCAAGGGCCACAGGGCGTCCAGCAAGCGCCGTTGCGCCTGCACCAGTTGCTCGACATCGGTGGGCCGGCGCAGCCAGCGCACGTCGGGGTGGCGACGCACGATGCCCGAGGCGGTGCAGGGTGCGTCGAGCAGGATGGCGTCGAAGGGTTGGCCATCCCACCAGTCGGCAGTCGCCCCGGCGTCGGCCACTACCACCTGGGCCGTCTGCCCCAGCCGCGCCAGGTTGTCGCGGATGCGCCCGGCCCGGACCGGGTCCACCTCCAGCGCCCAGACCTGCGGCGCTCCACGCTCCAGCAGGTGGGCCGTCTTGCCCCCCGGGGCGGCACAGGCATCGAGCACCCGGGCCGAGGGCGACCAGGCCATGCCGTCGAGCAGCAGGGGCGCGGCGAGCTGGGCCGCCCCGTCCTGTACCGATACCCAGCCCTCGTCCCAGCCGGGCAACTCGTGCACCGGGCGGGCATGGTCCAGCACCACGCCGTCGTCCATCAGCGGCTGGGCGCCCCAGCCCAGGCCGTGCAGCCGCTGCAAGTAGCTGTCACGGTCGGTCCGCAGGCGGTTGACGCGCAACACCATCGGGGCGGCACGCTGGCTGGCCTGGAGCAAGGCTTGCCAGTGCTGGGGGTGGTCGCGCCGCACCCGCTGCACCCACCAGAACGGGTGATTCCAGCGGGCCTCGGCGTCTTGTCGGGCCTGTGCCAGCAGGGTGTCTTGCTCGCGCAGGAAGCGGCGCAGGCACGCGTTGACGAAACCGGCCGCCCCACCCCGCGCCTTCAGCAACCCCAGGGCCTGCACGGCCTGGTCCACCACGGTGTGGGGGGCGTAGGCCGTGGCACCGCCTTCGGCATCTGGCAACAACAAGGTAAGGGCCAGGCCCAGCAAGGCGGCCACCGGTGGTGCCGGCGGGCGGTCGGCCAGCAGGCGGGTCAACACCTGCGCCTCGCCCCAATGGCGCAGCGCGTGGAACGCCAGGGCCTGCACGCCGGGGCGCAGGCGGCCGGGCACGGCGGCCAGGGCGTCGGTCAGGGAGCGGCCTTGCAGCACGGCTCCCACCGCGCGCGACGCCTGGGCCAGTTGCTCGGCCAGAGGGGGCGCAAAATTGTCCATTCAATCCTTCAACACAAAACTGGGCACGGCGGGCACACGGCCTGCAGGCACCGGCAGGGCCGGGTCGCGCCCGTCGTTGGGGGCAAGCGGGGGCATGCGCCCGCCGTACACCCGGGCAATGCGCTGCTCCAGCGGCGGGTGGGCGTCCAGCCAACGCGCCAGCCGCCCTGTCTCGCCCGACACCAGCAGCATGTGCTGCACAGAGGGCTGCCGCAGTTGCTGCGCCACCTGGCCACGCTGCCACTGACCGGCCACCTTGCGCAACACCCGCCCCAGCCCCTCGCGCTGGCGCGTCCACTGCACGGCACGGGCATCGGCCAGGAATTCGCGTTGGCGGGACACCGCCGCCTGCAGGGCATGCCCTGCCAGCCAGCCCAGCCAACCGACCGCCATGATCGCCACCCCCAGCACGAAGCCGATGTGGCGACGGCCATGGTCGTCGGGCTGCATCAGGCTTTGGCCGAGCCGGTAGATCATCTCGAGTCCGAACACCATGCCAGCCAGCCGCATGTTCAGCCGCGTGTCGCCCTCGCGGAGGTGGCTCAACTCATGGGCGACCATGCCTTGGAGTTCCTCTCGGGTGAGCGATTCGAGTGCACCCTGGGTCACGGCCACCACGGCATCGGCCGGGTGCCAGCCGGTGGCAAAGGCGTTGATCGCCGCTTCACGCGGCAACACCATGGCCTGCGGGGGGCGCATACCGGCCGCGATGGCCAGCTCCTGCACCACCTGCGCGTAGCGCCGCTCGTCGTCGCTCGACGCTGGCCGCACCTCGCGGGCACCCAGCCGGCGCGCCAGGGCTTCACCGCCCTGGCTCAGCTGCGAGGCCTCGACCCACCAGCCCCCGAACACGAACAGTAAGGTCACGCCCGAGTTGACCGAGAAGAAATGCCGGGGGTAGTCGAGACCTCCCCCCACCGTGACCTGCCAGGCCAGCGCGAGCACGCCGTTGATCGCCAGCAACAGCAGGGCCAGCATGACGGCAAACCACCACAACAGGCGGCGCGTCTGGCCCCGCGCATCGCGCTGGAACTGGAAAAAGCGCATCGACCGTCAGAGCTGCACCCGAGGCGCGGCGCGTTCGGCCTCGCTGGCCGTGGCGGCCAGCATGTCCAGTGGCACGAAACCACACAGGCGCGCCACGAGCACCGTGGGAAAGTGGAGGGCCACGTCGTTGTACTCGAGCACGGCGTCGTTGTACGCCTGGCGCGCAAAACCCACGCGGTTTTCGGTGTGGGTGAGCTCTTCGTGCAGGTCACGCAAGGACTGGTCGGCCTTCAGTTCGGGGTAGCTCTCCACCACCGCAAACAGCCGTCCCAGGGCACCGCCCAGCAGCTGCTCGGCCCCCGCCAAGGCGCCCAGCGCACCCGCATTCAACGGGTTGGCGGCAACGCCCTGCTCGGCCTGGCGCGCCTGGTTGCGCGCGGCGATCACGGCTTCCAGGGTCTGCGCTTCGTGCGCCACATAGCGGCGCGCCACTTCCACCAGGTTGGGGATGAGGTCGTAGCGGCGCTTGAGCTGCACGTCGATCTGGCCGAATCCGTTCGCCACCTGGTTGCGCAACCGCACCAGCCGGTTGTACGCCGCCACCGACCAGAGCCCCACGACCGCCAACACGGCCAGCACCACCCACGCGACCCACGACATGCCTGCTCCTTGATTCACAACGCATCCACCCCGGACCGTTGGCGACACTGTAACCCAGCAGGCACAAAAACGCCCCGGCGGGCAGTACCCGGCGGGGCGATGTAGTAACACCTCACAGGGCACCGCCTACCGGCAGTGCCCCGTGCGAGCTCACTCGGCGTGAGCGTCGCCGGCTTCGGCCTGGTCGGCCGCCAGCGCGGCCGCATCGGCCTCGGCAATGGCGCGGCGCTCTTCCTCGTCCATGCGCTCCTTGGCGCGGCGGGCGTCGTGGAAGGCCATGCCGGTACCGGCCGGGATCAGGCGACCCACGATCACGTTTTCCTTCAGGCCGCGCAGCTCGTCCTTCTTGCCCATGATCGCGGCTTCGGTGAGCACGCGGGTGGTTTCCTGGAACGAAGCGGCGGAAATGAACGAATCCGTGGACAGCGACGCCTTGGTGATGCCCAGCAGGATGTTGCTGTAGGTGGCCGGCGTCTTGCCCTCGGCACGCAACGCGTCGTTGGTGTTGAGGATCTCGGAGCGCTCGACCTGCTCACCAGCGATGTAGCTGGAGTCGCCCGGGTTTTCGACCACGACACGGCGCAGCATCTGGCGAACGATCACCTCGATGTGCTTGTCGTTGATCTTCACACCCTGCAGTCGGTAGACGTCCTGCACCTCGTCAACGATGTAGCGCGACAGCTCTTCGATGCCCAGCAGACGCAGGATGTCCTGCGGATCGGCCGGACCGTCGACGATGCTCTCGCCCTTGTTGACCACCTGACCTTCGTGCACCAGGATGTTCTTTTCCTTGGGCACCAGTTCTTCCCACACCTTGCCATCCGGGTCGGTGATCTGCAGGCGGACCTTGCCCTTGGTTTCCTTGCCGAAGGACACGGTGCCGGTGATCTCGGCCAGGATGCCCTTGTCCTTGGGCGAACGGGCTTCGAACAGCTCGGCCACACGCGGCAGACCGCCGGTGATGTCGCGTGTCTTCTGGCCTTCGACCGGGATGCGGGCCAGCACTTCGCCGGGGCCCACGTCCTGGCCGTCGCGCACCTGGATCAGCGCGCCGACCTGGAAGCCGATGGTCACCGAGTGGTCGGTGCCCGGGATCTTCACTTCCTGGCCGTTGGCGTCGATCAGCTTGACCTGCGGGCGCACCACCTTGGTGGAGCCACGGCGCTTGGGGTCGATCACCACCAGGGTGCTCAGGCCGGTCACGTCGTCGACCTGCTTGGCCACCGTCAGGCCCTCTTCCACGTTCTCGAACTTCACCGTACCGGCGAATTCGGTGATGATGGGTCGGGTCAGCGGGTCCCAGTTGGCCAGGATGGTGCCGGCCTTGATGGTCTGGTCGGGCTTGATCGCCAGCGTGGCACCGTAAGGCACCTTGTGGCGCTCGCGCTCGCGGCCGTGTTCGTCGGAGATGATGATCTCGCCGGAACGCGCGATCACCACCAGTTCGCCCTTGGTGTTGGAGACGTAGCGCATCGTGGCGTTGAAGCCGATGATGCCGTTGGACTTGGCTTCCACGCTGGAGGCCACCGCCGCACGGGACGCCGCACCACCGATGTGGAAGGTACGCATCGTCAGCTGCGTGCCGGGCTCGCCGATGGACTGCGCCGCGATCACGCCGACGGCTTCGCCCACGTTCACCAGGCCGCCACGGCCCAGGTCGCGGCCGTAGCACTTGGCGCACAGGCCGTAGCGGGTCTCGCAGGTCAGCGCGGTGCGCACGCGCACCTCGTCCACGCCCACCGAGTCGATCAGGTCGCAGGCATCTTCGTCCAGGATCACGCCGGCCGGGATGATGACTTCCTGGTTCTCGGGGTTGAGCACCTCTTCGGCCGTGGTGCGGCCCAGGATGCGCTCGCGCAGTGATTCGATCACCTCGCCACCCTCGACGATGGCGCGCATCAGCGTGCCATTGGAAGTGCCGCAATCGTCTTCGGTCACCACCAGGTCCTGGGTCACGTCCACCAGACGGCGGGTCAGGTAACCGGAGTTCGCGGTCTTCAGCGCCGTGTCGGCCAGGCCCTTACGGGCACCGTGCGTGGAGATGAAGTACTGCAACACGTTGAGGCCTTCACGGAAGTTCGCCGTGATGGGGGTCTCGATGATGGAGCCGTCGGGCTTGGCCATCAGGCCGCGCATGCCCGCGAGCTGACGGATCTGGGCGGCAGAGCCCCGCGCACCCGAGTCGGCCATCATGTAGATCGAGTTGAAGGATTCCTGGTCGACTTCCTTGCCCGAACGGTCGATGGTCTTTTCCTTCTTCAGGTGGTCCATCATGACCTTGGAGATGTCGTCGCCGGCCTTGCCCCAGATGTCCACCACCTTGTTGTAGCGTTCGCCCGCGGTCACCAGACCGGAGGCGTACTGCTGGGCAATTTCCTTCACCTCGGCTTCGGCGCGTTCGATGATGGTGTGCTTCTCGGCCGGCACCAGCATGTCGTCCACCGCGATCGAGATACCGGCCTTGGTCGCCAGGCGGAAGCCGTTTTGCAGCAGCTTGTCGGCGAACACCACGGTTTCCTTCAGGCCGCACTTGCGGAAGGCCGCGTTGATCAGCTTGGAGATTTCCTTCTTCTTGAGCGCCTTGTTCAGGTTCTCGAACGGCAGGCCCTTGGGCAGGATCTCGCTGAGCAGCGCACGGCCCACGGTCGTGTCCACCAGCTTGGTGGAGGGCACGAACTCGCCGCTGTCCTTGTCCTTGGTCCACTCCGTCAGGCGCACGCTGATCTTGGCGGTCAACTCGACCACGCCGGCGTCCAGGGCGCGCTGCACCTCCATCACGTCGGCAAAGACCATGCCTTCGCCCTTGCCGTTGATGCGCTCGCGGGTGGTGTAGTACAGGCCCAGCACCACGTCCTGCGACGGCACGATCGACGGTTCACCGTTGGCCGGGAACAGCACGTTGTTGGAGGCCAGCATCAGGGTGCGAGCTTCCATCTGCGCTTCCACCGACAGCGGCACGTGCACGGCCATCTGGTCGCCGTCGAAGTCGGCGTTGAAGGCGGAACACACCAGCGGGTGCAGCTGGATGGCCTTGCCTTCGATCAGGATGGGCTCGAACGCCTGGATGCCCAGGCGGTGCAGCGTGGGGGCGCGGTTCAGCAGCACCGGGTGCTCCTTGATGACATCTTCCAGGATGTCCCACACCACGGGCGTGCCGGCTTCCACTTCCTTCTTCGCCGCCTTGATGGTGGTGGCGATGCCCATGTTCTCCAGCTTGGCGAAGATGAAGGGCTTGAACAGCTCCAGCGCCATCAGCTTGGGCAGGCCGCACTGGTGCAGCTTGAGGGTCGGGCCCACGGTGATGACGGAACGGCCGGAGTAGTCGACGCGCTTGCCCAGCAGGTTCTGGCGGAAACGACCGCTCTTGCCCTTGATCATGTCGGCCAGCGACTTGAGCGCGCGCTTGTTGGCCCCCGTCATGGCCTTGCCACGGCGGCCGTTGTCCAGCAGGCTGTCCACGGCTTCCTGCAGCATCCGCTTTTCGTTGCGCGCGATGATTTCGGGCGCCTTCAGCTCCAGCAGACGGCGCAGGCGGCTGTTGCGGTTGATGACGCGGCGGTACAGGTCGTTCAGATCGGAGGTGGCGAAACGGCCGCCGTCCAGCGGCACCAGCGGACGCAAGTCCGGCGGCAGCACAGGCAGCACTTCCAGGATCATCCACTCGGGCTTGATGCCGGACTTCTTGAACGCCTCCAGCACCTTGAGGCGCTTGGCGTTCTTCTTGACCTTCAGTTCGGAGCCGGTCAGATCGTTGCGCAGCTTTTCGATCTCGGTGTCGAGGTCGATGCTTTCCAGCAGCTCCTTGATGCCCTCGGCGCCCATCTTGGCGACGAACTCATCGCCGTATTCCTTGACCTTGGCGTCGTAGTCGTCTTCCGACATGATGCTGAACTTCTTCAGCGGGGTCATGCCGGGGTCCACCACCACGTAGGCTTCGAAGTACAGCACGCGTTCGATGTCGCGCAGCGTCATGTCGAGCACCAGGCCCAGACGCGACGGCAGCGACTTCAGGAACCAGATGTGCGCGCAGGGCGCGGCCAGGTCGATGTGGCCCATGCGCTCACGGCGCACCTTGGTCTGGGTCACTTCCACGCCGCACTTCTCGCAGATCACGCCGCGGTGCTTCAGGCGCTTGTACTTGCCGCACAGGCACTCGTAGTCCTTGATGGGGCCGAAGATCTTGGCGCAGAACAGGCCGTCGCGCTCGGGCTTGAACGTGCGGTAGTTGATGGTCTCGGGCTTCTTGACTTCACCGAAGGACCAGGAACGGATCTTCTCCGGCGAGGCCAGACCGATGCGGATGGCATCGAAATGCTCGTCGGGCGTGAACTGCTTGAACAGGTCGAGCAAGGATTTCATGTGTCGCTTTCCTTTACTTCAGTGAATCAGGAACGTTCCAGCTCGATGTCGATACCGAGCGAGCGGATTTCCTTGACCAGCACGTTGAACGACTCGGGCATGCCGGCGTCGATGGCGTGCTCGCCCTTGACGATGCTCTCGTACACCTTGGTGCGGCCCTGCACGTCGTCGGACTTGACGGTGAGCATTTCCTGCAGGATGTAGGAAGCACCGTAGGCTTCCAGTGCCCACACTTCCATCTCACCGAAGCGCTGACCACCGAACTGCGCCTTACCACCCAGCGGCTGCTGCGTGACCAGCGAGTACGGGCCGGTGGAGCGGGCGTGCATCTTGTCGTCAACCAGGTGGTGCAGCTTCAGGTAGTGCATGTAACCCACGGTGGTGACGCGTTCAAAGGCGTCGCCGGTGCGGCCGTCGTACAACTGCGCCTGGGTGCGGGTCGCGGTCAGGCCCTTGGCCTTGGCGATGTCGTCCGGGTAGGCCAGCATCAGCATGTCGCGGATCTCGTCTTCCGAAGCGCCGTCGAACACCGGCGAGGCAAACGGCACGCCCTTGGTCAGCTCCTGCGCCATGGCCACCACTTCCTGGTCGCTCAGGTCTTCCAGGTTTTCCTTGCGGCCGGCGCGGTTGTAGATCTGATCCAGGAAGCCACGGATCTCGGCGGCCGCAGCCTGACGCTGCAGCATGTCGCCGATGCGCTGGCCCAGGCCCTTGCCGGCCCAGCCCAGGTGCACTTCCAGCACCTGACCGATGTTCATGCGCGACGGCACGCCCAGCGGGTTCAGCACGATGTCCACCGGGGTGCCATCGGCCATGTAGGGCATGTCTTCCACCGGGGTGATCTTGGAGACCACACCCTTGTTGCCGTGGCGGCCGGCCATCTTGTCGCCGGGCTGCAGGCGGCGCTTGACGGCGAGGTAGACCTTCACCATCTTCAGCACGCCGGCGGGCAGCTCGTCGCCCTGGGTCAGCTTCTTGCGCTTTTCTTCAAACGCCAGGTCGAAGCTGTGGCGGGTCTGCTCCATGGAGTTCTTGATGGACTCCAGCTGGGCGGCCACCGTTTCGTCCGCCGGACGGATGTCGAACCAGTGGTACTTCTCCACCTCGGCCAGGTAGGCCTTGTCGATGGTCGTGCCCTTGGCCAGCTTCTTCGGGCCACCGTTGGCGACCTTGCCGATCAGCAGCTTCTCGATACGGTCGTAGGCGTCGGCCTCGACGATGCGCAGCTGGTCGTTCAGGTCCAGGCGGAAGCGCTTGAGCTCGTCGTCGATGATCTGCTGGGCGCGCTTGTCGCGCTGGATGCCTTCACGGGTGAAGACCTGGACGTCGATCACGGTGCCCTGCGAACCCTGGTCCACGCGCAGCGAGGTGTCCTTCACGTCGGAGGCCTTCTCGCCGAAGATCGCGCGCAGCAGCTTTTCTTCCGGCGTCAGCGTGGTCTCGCCCTTGGGCGTGACCTTGCCCACCAGCACATCGCCCGGCTGCACTTCGGCACCCACGTAGATGATGCCGGACTCGTCCAGGCGGTTGAGCTGCTGCTCGGCCAGGTTCGGGATGTCGCGGGTGATTTCCTCGGGGCCCAGCTTGGTGTCGCGCGCCATCACCACCAGTTCCTCGATGTGGATGGAGGTGTAGCGGTCTTCGGCGACCACGCGCTCGGAAATGAGGATGGAGTCCTCGAAGTTGTAGCCGTTCCAGGGCATGAAGGCGATCAGCATGTTCTGGCCGATCGAGATCTCGCCCAGGTCGGTGGATGCGCCGTCGGCGATCACCGCCCCCTTGTGGATCTGCTCGCCCTTCTTGACGATGGGGCGCTGGTGGATGTTGGTGTTCTGGTTGGAACGCTGGTACTTGATCAGGTTGTAGATGTCCACACCCACTTCACCGGCCACGGCCTCGTCGTCGTTCACACGGATCACGATGCGGGTCGCGTCCACGTAATCGACCACGCCGCCGCGTTTGGCGGTGACCACGGTGCCGGAGTCGATCGCGGCCACGCGCTCGATGCCGGTACCCACCATGGGCTTTTCCGGACGCAGGACGGGCACGGCCTGGCGGGACATGTTGGCGCCCATCAGCGCGCGGTTCGCGTCGTCGTGCTCCAGGAAGGGCACCAGCGAAGCCGCCACCGACACGATCTGCGCCGGCGACACGTCCATGTACTGGATGGTGTCGGGCGAGGTCAGGATGGATTCGCCCTTTTCGCGGGCCGACACCAGCTCACCCACCAGACGGCCTTCGGCGTCCAGCTCGGCGTTGGCCTGGGCGATGACGTACTTGCCTTCCTCGATGGCCGACAGGTAGTCGATCTGGTTGGTCACCTTGCCATCCACCACGCGGCGGTACGGGGTCTCGATGAAGCCGTACTCGTTCAGACGAGCGTACAGCGCCAGCGAGTTGATCAGACCGATGTTCGGGCCTTCCGGCGTTTCGATCGGGCAGACGCGGCCGTAGTGCGTGACGTGCACGTCGCGCACCTCGAAGCCGGCGCGCTCGCGGGTCAGACCGCCCGGGCCCAGAGCCGAGACGCGGCGCTTGTGCGTGATCTCGGCCAGCGGGTTGGTCTGGTCCATGAACTGCGACAGCTGGGACGCACCGAAGAACTCCTTGAGCGCCGCGGAAATCGGCTTGGAGTTGATCAGGTCGTGCGGCATCAGCGGCTCTTGCTCGGCCTGGCCCAGACGCTCCTTCACGGCCTTCTCGATGCGCGCCAGACCGGTGCGGTACTGGTTCTCGGCCAGTTCGCCCACGCAACGCACGCGGCGGTTGCCCAAGTGGTCGATGTCGTCCACCTCGCCCTTGCCGTTGCGCAGGTCCACCAGGATCTTGACCACGGCCAGGATGTCCTCGTTGGACAGCACCATCGGGCCGGTGGCCTCGTCGCGGCCCACGCGGGCGTTGAACTTCATGCGGCCCACGCGCGACAGGTCGTAGGTGTCCGGGTTGTAGAACAGGCGGTGGAACAGGGCCTGCACGGCGTCCTCGGTCGGTGGCTCGCCGGGGCGCATCATGCGGTAGATGGCCACGCGGGCCGCGAACTCGTCGGTGGTTTCGTCGGTGCGCAGGGTCTGGCTGATGAAGGCGCCCTGGTCGAGTTCGTTGGTGTAGATGCAGGCCAGTTCCTGGATGCCGGCGCTGCGCAGCTTCTTCAGCAGGGTTTCGGTCAGCTCGTCGTTGGCCTTGGCGATGATCTCGCCGGTGTCCGGGTCGACGATGTTCTTGGCCACCACACGGCCCAGCAGGAAGTCTTCCGGCACGCTGATGTGGGTGGTGCCGGACTGCTCCAGCTCGCGGGTATGACGCGCGGTGATCCGCTTGTCCTTCGCCACCACCACTTTGCCCGACTTGTCGGTGATGTCGAAACGGGCCACTTCGCCGCGCAGGCGATCGGCCACGTAGGCCATCTGCGCGCCACTGTCCATCAGGCGGAAGTGGTCGTTGACGTAGAAGTTGGCGAGGATGGTTTCCGGCGTCAGGCCGATGGCCTTGAGCAGGATGGTGACCGGCATCTTGCGGCGGCGGTCGACGCGGAAGTACAGCAGGTCCTTGGGGTCGAATTCGAAGTCGAGCCAGGAGCCGCGGTAGGGGATGATGCGGGCCGAGAACAGCAGCTTGCCCGAGCTGTGCGTCTTGCCCTTGTCGTGTTCGAAAAACACACCGGGCGAGCGGTGCAGCTGCGACACGATCACGCGCTCGGTGCCGTTGATGATGAAGGAGCCCTTGTCGGTCATCAGGGGCACTTCGCCCATGTAGACCTCCTGCTCCTTGACTTCCTTGACCACCTTGGACTGCGACGTGGACGATTCGCGGTCGTAGATGATGAGCTGCACGCGGGCGCGCACGGCCGAGGCGAAGGTCAGGCCCCGCGTCTGGCACTCACGCACGTCGAACGCCGGCTTTGCCAGGTTGTACTCGACGAACTTCATTTCCACGAAGCCGTTGTGCGAGACGATGGGGAAGGCCGATTCGAACGCGGCCTGCAATCCTTCGGGAGCGCGCTTGCGCGGGGCCACTTCGGCTTGCAGGAACGCGGTGTACGCGTCCTTCTGCATCTGCAGGAGGTATGGAATTTCCAGCACGTTTTCGCGGCTGCCAAAGCTCTTGCGGATGCGCTTGCGTTCGGTGTACGAGTATTGAGCCATGAGATCTCCGGGCTTGAGGTCTGCGGCGACTGTTCGGCAACGGCATGTGTTCGGCACACACCGCTGAATGTCTTGGCGACTGGCCTCTACCAGTCAGTGGCGGACGGCCTGCGCATTGCACGCAGGCCCGAACCAAGCCGTCTTCTGCAGTCGGGGTCAGAAGACACGGCAAAAGGGGCGACGCCACCCGTTTTGCCGTGCACTCTGAAGCGCCAAAAGGCTGGAAGGCCCGTGACGGACTTTCCAGCCTTGGAGCGCAGCCGAATTACTTGAGCTCGGCCTTGGCGCCAGCTTCTTCCAGCTTCTTCTTGGCGGCTTCGGCGTCGGCCTTGGGCATGGCTTCCTTGACGGTCTTCGGAGCGCCGTCCACCAGGTCCTTGGCTTCCTTCAGGCCCAGACCGGTGATTTCGCGCACGGCCTTGATGACGGACACCTTGTTGGCGCCGGCGTCTTGCAGCACCAGGTCGAAATCGGTCTTTTCTTCAGCGGCCGGGGCAGCGGCACCACCAGCGGCGGCCGGAGCAGCCATGGCGGCGGCGGACACGCCGAACTTCTCTTCGATGGCTTTCACCAGGTCGTTGAGTTCCATCACGCTCATGCTGTCCAGAGCGGTCAAAAATGCGTCTTTGTCGAATGCCATTTTGATTTCCTAAATAACGATTGGTTGGGAACAGGTGGCTCAGGCCGCCTGTGCCTCGCCCTTCTTCTCGGCCAGTGCGGCCAGCACACGTGCGGTACGAGAGATGGGGGACTGCATCAAGCCCAGCAACTGGGCCAACAGCACTTCCTTCGAAGGAATGCTGGCCAGCTCCTTCACGCCGTTTGCGTCCAGGGCTTTACCGGAATACACGCCACCGCGGATCACCAACTTGTCGTTGGTTTTCGCGAAATCGGCCACCACCTTGGCGGCAGCGACGGCATCTTCCGAGAAGCCATAGATCAGCGGGCCGGTCATCTGGTCGGCACCTGCCTCGAAGCCCGTACCGGTCACAGCGCGGCGGGCCAGGGTGTTCTTCAGAACACTCAGGCTCACACCTTGGCTGCGGGCGGCAACGCGCAACTGGGTCAGGGCAGCGACCGTGATGCCGCGGTATTCCGCCATCACGAGCGTTTGAGCTTTAGCGGCGAGTGCCGACACCTCGTCGATGACGGCTTGCTTCTCACTGCGGTTCAGACTCAAGGTCTACTCCTTAAAAAGCAGGGTCGAAACACCTTCCCTGCACCTTCTTGCAGCGACCAACCGAATTTGGAACACGTTCCATCTGCGGCGGGATCGCCATCTGCGCTGGCGGTTCACATTAAGTGGCAACCCAGGCTGCCACACCAGCGGTCTTGGATGACTCCCGAAGGTTGCCCCTCGGGACCCACCACCTTGGACCACCCGTGACCGGGCGGTCCAAAATCACTTGCCGATCAGGCCGCGATGGAAGCGACGTCGACGCGGACGCCCACGCCCATGGTGGACGACACGGCCACTTTGCGCAGGTACTGCCCTTTGGACGAAGCGGGCTTGGCCTTGTTCAGCGCGTCCAGCAACGCAGCCAGGTTGCCCTGCAGCTTGTCGCTGTCGAACGAACGACGACCGATGGTGCCGTGCACGATACCGGCCTTGTCCACACGGAATTGCACCTGACCGGCCTTGGCGTTCTTGACTGCCGTCGCGACATCGGGCGTCACCGTACCCACTTTGGGGTTGGGCATCAGACCGCGGGGACCCAGGATCTGACCCAGGGTACCGACGATGCGCATCGCATCGGGAGACGCGATCACGACGTCGAAGTCCATCTTGCCGGCCTTGATGTCGGCGGCCAGGTCATCGAAACCGACGACGTCGGCGCCAGCGGCCTTGGCCTCTTCGGCCTTGGCACCCTGGGCGAACACGGCGACGCGCTTGGTCTTGCCAGTGCCGTTGGGCAGCACCACGGCGCCACGCACCACCTGGTCGGATTTCTTGGCATCCACACCCAGTTGCACGGCCACGTCGATCGACTCGTCGAACTTGGCGTTGGCACACTCCTTGACGATGGCCAGCGCCTCGGTCAGGGGGTACAGCTTGGTGGAATCCACCTTGCCTTCAAACGCTTTTTGCTTTTTGGTCAGCTTGGCCATGTCACACGCCCTCCACAATCACGCCCATGGAACGGGCCGAACCAGCGATGGTCTTGACGGCCGCTTCCAGGTCGGCAGCGGTCATGTCCTTCATCTTGGTCTTGGCGATTTCCTCGAGCTGGGCACGGGTGATCTTGCCCACCTTGGCCTTGTTCGGCACGGAAGAACCCTTGTCCAGCTTGATTGCCTTCTTGATCAGCGTCGTGGCCGGCGGGGTCTTGATGATGAAGGTGAAGCTCTTGTCCGCGTAGGCGGTGATCACCACCGGCAGCGGCAGACCGGGCTCGACGCCCTGGGTCTGGGCGTTGAACGCCTTGCAGAACTCCATGATGTTCAGGCCGCGCTGACCCAGCGCCGGACCGATCGGGGGAGAGGGGTTGGCCTTACCAGCTGGCACCTGCAGCTTGATGAAGCCGACGATTTTCTTCGCCATGAGTGAGCTCCTGCGAGTTCATGCGGCAACGGACGCTGTCCGCCACCTCCTCGCGCAAAGATCCTGTCCGCCCCTCTTTCGAGAAGCCGCCGGCAACGGATCGACAACGCCAGCAAAAAACGCCAAGGCGATCTCTCGCTTCGGCGGAATTTGGGATTATAGCAACTTTGCCTGCAAGCACAAGCCCATCACGGCCAGCCCCGCAAGCTCGCCCGCGCTTTACCGCGCAGGACTCAGGTCTTCTCGACCTGATTGAACTCCAGCTCGACCGGCGTGGCGCGACCAAAGATGGTGACCGACACGCGCAGCTTGTTCTTTTCGTAGTTGACTTCTTCGACAGTGCCGTTGAAATCGGTGAACGGACCTTCCTTGACCCGGACGTACTCACCGATGACAAACTCCACCTTGTGGCGCGGCTTGTCGGAGCCTTCCTGCATCTGGCCGATGATCTTCTGGACCTCGTCCTCGGAGATGGGCGTGGGGCGATTGCGTGCACCGCCGACGAATCCCGTCACCTTGCTGGTGTTCTTCACCAGGTGCCAGGTATCGTCGTCCATCACCATTTCGACCAGAACGTAACCGGGGAAGAACTTGCGTTCGGTGGTGCGCTTGACACCGTTCTTGACCTCCACCACCTCTTCGGTGGGGACCAGGATGCGACCGAACTTGTCCTGCATGCCGGCGCGCTGCACGCGCTCCAGAATGTTGCGCTCGGCCGCCTTCTCCATGCCGGAATAGGCATGCACCACGTACCAGCGCATGCCTTCGGCGGGAGCGGCACTCATCGTGGCCACGTTAGTTTCCGTCATAGTCATCTCCAACCCAGCACCAGGTCGTACATCACCCACTCCAGGGTCTTGTCCGTCAGCCACAGGAACAGCGCCATCACGAACACGAAGGCAAAGACGTACGCCGTCATTTGCATCGATTCCCGACGGGTCGGCCACACGACCTTCTTGACTTCTTTCCAGGAGTCTTTGCCGTAGGCCATGAAGCGACGCCCGACGTCAGACACCGCCACGACGCCGGCCGCGGCAGCCAGCGCCACGAGCAATACACCCCACTGGACCAGACCACCTTGAGCCGTCAGCAGGTAAAAGCCCACGAAACCGGCCAGCAGCAGGAGCACCGCCGCGGCCAGCTTGGCCTTGTCAGCGCCGGAGCTGACGGTTTCGACATCGGTTGAGGCCATGTGTGTGGCACCTAAAAAAACGTACACCCGAGAAACGCAAGCCCACCAGAGGTCTTACGACATCGGCGGGCTTTGTTGAAAACCACTGGAGCAATCGATATCGCTATCGTTCACTGCCGGGTGGCAGGGGCAGAGGGAATCGAACCCCCAACCTTCGGTTTTGGAGACCGACGCTCTGCCAATTGAGCTATACCCCTACGCTGATTCAAAATCAGTCGATGATCTTGGCAACCACGCCGGCGCCGACGGTGCGGCCGCCTTCACGGATGGCGAAGCGCAGACCTTCTTCCATGGCGATCGGGGCGATCAGCTTGACGGTGATCGACACGTTGTCGCCAGGCATGACCATTTCCTTGCCTTCGGGCAGCTCGATGGAGCCGGTCACGTCGGTGGTACGGAAGTAGAACTGCGGACGGTAGTTGTTGAAGAACGGGGTGTGGCGGCCACCCTCGTCCTTGCTCAGCACGTACACCTCACCGGTGAAGTGGGTGTGCGGCTTGATGGAGCCGGGCTTGCACAGCACCTGGCCGCGCTCGACTTCTTCGC
>JGI24120J20309_1000556_pt1 | contig 17906 bp, 29 predicted proteins | sample SubbioAug_CSW13A_FD_20309 | JGI IMG/M metagenome (IMG submission 20309) | reverse complement strand
ACGACCCTCGCGCCGGTACACACCGGGCTGCAGCCGGCTCTTGACTTGCTTGAACTCGCCGCCCACGAACTGGCCCACGAATGGCGCGACGGCAAAATACGGGGCCCGGCGCGCATTGCGCCGGCTGCGGGCGCTGTTCGTCTTGCGCTGGGCGGGGTCAAAGGCCGAACGGGTTGCAGTCAGGATCCGCTGCATCTCACCCCGGCGCAGGTTGCCGAACTGGTCCAGAGGGGCGCCCTGCCCTGGCATCGCACGCCACCCGCTGGGCAGCAGTCCGGCGTAACGCATCGCGCGTTCGAAGCGCTTTTCGTTGCGGCCACCGCCACCGACGTTCGGCAGCAGGTAGTCCTCGGGCTTGGTGCCGTTGTTCGGGGCATCGTCCTTGACCCAGACGCTGGCGGTCAGCGTGTTGCGGTTGGCACCCCTGGCACGCAGGCTGTTGAGGGTGTACCGGTTCGGACGGTCGAACACCCGGATCATCTCGTTGGGCAGCTCGGTCTTGGCCAGCGCCTGGGCCGTCCTGGTCAACGCAGTCGCCGCCGCATAGGGCATCACGCGCGCAGGCACATCCTTGAAGCTCGCAACCATGTCGGCGATCCGTCCCGTGCGGGCGGTGATCTGCATATCGAGCATCAGGGGTGGTGTGCTGCAGTAAGGCCATGAAGAAGGCCCCAGAACCTTGCGGAACTGGGGCCTTCGGGGCGGGCTGATGCCCTACGCGGCGCTGCAGCGAGTTATGCGTTACATGGCGGTGTTTCGGTTGACGGACTTTTTAGACGTATCCAAATTGATGCGAATTTTCGGCCAAAGTGTCACCTGCTGTCACCGCCTTTTTTGTCACATCCAGAGGTGACACTTTCAGGTCACTCGGTCACCCACCCTTCGCGCTTGGCGTGGATCTTCGTCCAGGAGTCGTTGAGCTTTCCATTGTGAATCTCGCAGGAAGCCCGCCTGACCACGTATCCGCCGAACCCGTTGGTGGCGTGAATGTCTATGCTCAGCACTCGCTGGGCCTTGCTGACGTTCGTATGGTAGGCACCTTGCGGGTCGCGCAACAAGGGCCGGTACCAAGCCAGACACATGTCAGCCTCGGCATCAAGCGGTGATCGAGCAGGTAGTGCCGACGGAGCAGGTGCGACTGGCTGTGGCGCCTCGGGAGCCGCTGACCCGGGTTCTGCCGCCTTTGGCGCTGCAGCTGGTGCACCGCCAAAGCTGGACGAAGGTCGAACATTCACGGTCGTTCCCTTTCCAGGACAAGCCGCGTCCTGGTAGAAGACCCGCCCATCAGGACCGGTGCACTTGTTCACCGCCCAGACTTGGCCACACACCGACAAAGCCAAAACGCCTACCCAGACTCGCATCATGATGCCCTCCCTTCAAAATTCATTTTGTGATGGTACATCGTCGTGCGTAACTGAGATTGCCGGTGTTATGCGACGGGTTCGTCGCCTAATTTGTGTTGTGCGTCAAAAAGGTATGCCGTCACAGTCTGGTTTGCACTTCCCGCGCGCGCCGCAGGCCGGGCATTTGTGCGGCAACCAGCGGACAAAGATGTGCCACCAGGCGCGATGCAGCGAGTCAATCGCCCGGTTGTGGCGCGTGTCGCCCACCATGTCTGAATAGGGCACGTATTCGCTGCAGTGCATGCAGGTTGCCTCATCTGGCGGCGCTGAGTCCTGCGGGTGCTGTTCGTGACCGAACCACCAGCACCGAAGACGCACAACTCTACGATCCATCGAACTCGCTTTGCTCATCGCTGATCTCCGGTGTTCGGCAATCCGGCTTCTGCCATCGCCTGCGCCAGTCCGACCCTGCGCCACCTGACCGCGCATTCCGCCCACATCAACCGATCCGCTTGGGTAGGCGGGTAAACCTTGCTGTAGAAGGTGTATCCACCCATGCACTGGTGGCCGTGCCAGCCACCTGCGTGCGGCTCTCCGTGCAGTGCCAGGGCGGTCGATCCGTCCCCATAGCGCACAAGATCACCAGGCTTCGGGGAGAACGGGGCCTCGGGGTCTTGTGGGGCGAACATGGCTTCCCACTCGGCCATCTGGCGTTGCTTTTCGACCCCGCGCGTCCTGATTGCATGTTCATCCAGGCCGAGTGCATTGATCGTTGTGTAGCACTGCGCCACCACGTCGGCGATCTCTTTCGCCAGTGCTTCCCGGTTGCTCTCACCCGTTGCCGGGTCAACACCGTCCAGTCCTTGTATCGTGATTCGGCTGCACACCTTGGACAGCTCGGCGCACTCTTCGCCCGTCTTGCCAACTCGGCGCAATATTGCCGGGTCTGTTTCAGGCACCCATTTCGTCATAGCCATCTTGGTCCTTTCTGTCGGCGGTGCCGAACTCGTTGTTCAAGCGGACCTGTGGGCCGCTGAATGGTGGTGTTCAATCCTCAGCTTGCGAAGCCCGATGCGGCAATGCCTCGCCGGCCATTAGGTTGTCGGCCTCGATCTGCTTTGCGGCGATCAGCACCCGCTGGCTGAACGACCGCAGCAGGCGGTAGAAGTGCTGGCGGCTGATGCCCAGCACATAGGCCGCGTTCTTGATGTTGCTGGCCCGCTCGCCGTAGTAGAGCCAGAACACCTTGGTGTCCAGGGCGTCTTCCGGCTGGCCACGGATGGCCAGGTGTAGCGCGGCCATGCTGGTGCTGCACTTGGCGTTCGGCGGTGGCCTGCTTGGCCGGCTGGCCCCTCGCAACTGGCCCAGGATGTTGCCCATGCTGGCCGGCGGAGCGAAATACCGACGCGTGCGAGACCAGGCTGACCACGCCTCGAACAGCTCCTGCATCTGGTCGTCACCCTCCTGGACATCGATGACGTCCTCTTCGGGCTGTTCTCCAGCGGCGGCGGCAAAGCGCTTTGGGCGTTGTGTGGGGTGGTTCATCGTTTGATCCCTCGGTTGATGATGCGGCGGCCCACAGCAGCCGGCTCCAGGAGTTGCTGCATGGGTACGGGTTGGGGGGCAGGTTGAGCTGCAGGCGCGGCAGGTGGATACGTATCCACCTCTGCAGGCGCTGCGTCAGACAGGATCTCGCCGGTCTCGGGCTCTACCAGCTCGATCGGCTTCGGCGGCGGTGGAGGTGGCGCGAACAGATCCAGGTTGGGTGGCACGAGCTTGGCGCGCAGATTCCGCCAGTCCAGCTCGCTCCACTTGTGCAGGCCGAGCTTATAGGCCATGGCCAAGTTGTAGACCGAGAGGTCGGTGGCCTCATTGCGGACGCCGGGCGGGTTGACCCACTTTCGCACGGCTCGGCCGTTGCGGTAGGTGACGACCATGCGCTCGGCCACGAGCTGGTCGAACCAGCTCGGGTCGATGTCCTTCGGGAAGTGCATGGCTCCAGGGCCGTCGGCCAACTTCATTCGGTCGAGCAGCAGATAGTCCTTGGCCACGTCGGTACCGACTTCCCACAGCTCAACGCCGCCGGGGGTCTTGGTGCCCTGCCACTCGATGTCGACCTTCTTGGGCGCGGTGCTGATGATGGGCCGGTTGGGCCGTGTGGCGCCGTGGATGGCAACGCAGTGCAGGCCACGACGGGCGCTGGTGTAGTTGTAGACGTCTTGGGTGTTGCTGCCGGCGGTGTCGACAGCGTAGGCGCTGATCATGATGGCGCTGCCGCTGGCGTGCAGCAGCGGGGTGCGGCGGATCTCGTCGATGCGGTTCCACGGGCTGCCGTGGCTGCCTGGCGGCAGGCTCGGAGCGCCGATGACCTTTTCGTAGTCGACGACCCAGTGCTCCATACCGGGCCCCCAGGCCTCGATCTGCACCTCCAGGCGATCGCCCTGGGTGTCGACGGCCATGGTGACCACCAGGGCGCGGTCTGGGATGACGCGCATCGGGTACGGCTCGGCGCGGGCGCTCAGCTGGTCGGCGGTGCTGGTGGCCTCGCTGTTGTCGTAGCTGAGGCCAAGACGCGTGTTGTAGAACACCTTCATGGCCTCGTGATCGCCGCGCATCTGGCGGTCTTTCGCGCGGGCGTACTGCCTGGCCAGCGACAGCCAGGTGATGGCGCCGATGGGCATGTAGAACGCCGACAGCGTGACGCTGATGGTCTCGCCGTCGCCCTGGGCGGTGGCCACCCATCGCGCCAGGCCGCCGGCTTCGACGTCCGGCAGCATGGTGGTCTTGTGGTGCTCGTCGATCTCGAAACCGCACTCGGGGCACACGAACCAGGCTCGGTCCATGAATCCGGTGTCGGGATCGCGCGCGTAGTGGAAGTTCTCCAGCACCAGGGCGTGCAGGTGGCCACAGTGTGGGCACGGCACGTGGTATTCCTCCTGGGTTCCCATGCTGTGCAGCTCGTCGATCTTCGACATGCCCTTGACAGAAGGGCTGGAGGTGTAGAAGAACTTGGCGTCGTTGGCGTACTGGGTGGCGCGGGCCTCGGCCAGCTCAACCGGGTCGCCTTCCTCGTCGACGTTCAGCTCCAGGCGGTCGATCTCATCGACGTAGATGTACGGCGCCGAGACCTCGGCCAGGTTGGCCGCCGAGCCAGCCGTGTTCATGTAGAGGGTGGCGTCGCCCAGGAAGTCCTTGGCCTGCACCGTGTTGCGGCTGTCGCGGCTCTTGGCAGCCGACACGCGCTCACGCAGTACGGGCACGTTGCGGATCATGGTCGACACCCGGGCGCTGAACCGCTTGACCAGAGTGTCGGTGGGCTCCAGCGCCAGGATGTTGCGCGGCCGGCGGTGTATCAGGGCGCCGATCCAGTTGAGCGCGGTCTGCGTCTTGAACATCTGCGAGGCCACGCGGGCCACGACGCGCTTGCACGGGTGGCTGGGCGACAGCACCTGGTGCACTCGGCGTGCCGGGTATGAGCGGTCGAAGCGGAACTCACCAGGTGCCGGTCCGGACTTCGGCAGGATCATGAACTCCTCTGCCCACTCGTCGACCCGCAGCTCAGGATCCGGTCGCGCGCCTTCGATCGCGGCCGTGATGCCCAGCGCGTAACCGTCGGCAAAGTTGAACCTCATCGAGGCACCTCACCATGGAAGTACCGCATGGGCAACGGCTCCAGCTCGGCCAGGGTGGCGGCGAAGGGCTTACTTGGGAACGGCCACTCGCCGTCGTCGAAAATCAGGGAGACCAGGGGGCTGGCACCACCGCGCATGCACAGGACGTCATAGCCCTTGAACACGCCTCCGCGCATCCGGTACCGGTGGCCCTGGGTGGCTCGCTCGACCAGGATCACAGCTGCTCCTCCTGCGGCTTCGGCAGCTTTTCGTGCATCTGCTGCTCCCAGTCGGCGAAGGCCCGGCGCTGCTCCTCGTCGATCACGCGCTCGATGTCGCGCGAGTCACTCAGCCCGATGCACCTGGGCGCCGCGCGCTGAGGCACAGCCATGGCGCGATCGCGCAGCAGTCGGAAGCCATCGAACACTGCCCGCCTCAGCTGCACCACGTCGGCCAGCATCTTCTCGGCTGTCATGTTCTCCCGGCGCTTTTGCCGCAGGGTCTCCAGCTCGGTCTGGGCCCTGTAGTCCGTGTAGGCGGACTTGCCGGCGGCGTCGCTTCCGCTATCGGGCGCCGTGGGCGTTTCCGACGCGTCGGCGCCACCCTCCCCTTCACCAGGCGCCGAACCCGCACCAGGGCGCGCACTGTCGGCCCGCGCGCGGGTGTTCTTGGCCCACTGAATGTCGGCCACCTCGGGGTCGATGCACTTGCGGCCCTTGTCGTCCAGAATCACCGAGATCCGGCTCTCCGAGATGGCCTTCGCCACAGCCGACACCGCACATCTACGGTGCCGCGCGTACTCCCGCAGGCCCATCAGCTGCACCTTAGCCATGGTGAACACCCCCCAGCAGGGCGGCCACGTACAGTGAACAGCCCGTTTGTTCGCCTACCTGTTCACTTTTCTGCCACCCAGCCACTGGCGTGCGCGCGGGGGCCGAATTACCCCCGTGGCCTTCTGCTGTGGGAGTACCTACTGGGGGGGGCGGGCCATCGATCGAAAACAGCGGCGCTACCACAGCCGCGTCCATTGGCGCCGACCTCGATCCCATCCTCATGGCCAGCAGATCCTCGATCCTCTTCATTGCCTTTTCCTTTTCAATAGAAAGAAGATGGAGTTACGCGGTTACGCGCGCGCGTAACCGTGAGACCCGCGCCGCGCCTAGCGAGTTACGCGGTTTCGCGGTTACACCCACTCGCACGCACACATGCACGCCCGCATGCGCACGCGCCCGCACGCCCGCACACGCACACATGTGAGAGAGTCGCGTAACCGCGTAACCGCGTAACTCCCCGCGTCGTTGCTGGCTTTTGCAGTTACACCCCCGCGTAACCGCGTAACCGTTCAGGCGGCTCATTCATCACCCCCTTCGTCTGTCTTTGTCCCAGGGGAGCGGGGCTCCCCCTTCCACAGGTAGGCGCTGAGGGCCTTCTCGAAAGCCTCGACCGTATTGGTGGCCCACTCTCCCTGGGTGATGCCGTTGGGTATCTCAGGCTCACACACCAGGAACATCCGCTGGGCCTTCTTCGCCCCCTCGCTCTCCAGCTTCATCACCTTCACCCGGCACGGGTTGTCCGGGTTCAGGTGCTCACTGAACCGGGTCACGGTGGGCGTCCATTGCTCACGCTTGAACGGATACCGCTCCCCAGTCCGGACGCACCACTTGAGGTAGGCCCGATAGGCCTGCTCCACACTGCAGCTGTTGAATGGCAGGTCGATCTCGCCCTCAGACCACTCAGCCAGGAACTGCTCAGGGCTCTTGCGGTTGATCGTGATCAGCGCCCGCTTCGCCTCCGTGTAGGGCGCAGGGGCAAAGGGCTCGAAGTCATCCAGCGGGTACTGCATCAGGTAGTGCATGAATGCGGCCACGCCCCCGTTCGCTCGCCATTCACCAAGACGCCGGTAATAGTCCGGCTCACGCGCCCTGGGCGTGTAGACGACCAGATACCGTCGATCCGAGTTGTCCAGCGCCAGCGGCTGCAGCTCGTTGGACAGGAACACGATGTTGATGTGGTTGGCCTCTTCGCGCCTGGGCAGGTTCTTCGGGTTGATCTGCACCGTGGGCGATGTGATCAGGGCCTTGAGGCGGTTCTTGTTGTGTACCAGCTCGGCCCGACTGGACACCTCATCGCCCACCACGAACAGCTTGCACGACCGCCAGTCGTTGAACTTGTCTTCGAGCTCATCCTGGCCCACCAGAGCACCGTACTTGCCATAGATCGACACCATGGTGTCGAACAGGAAGTTCTTTCCGGCGCCCTCATCGCCATGCATGATGACCGAGGTCCGCAGCTTCGCGCCTGGCTTCTGCAGCGGATACGCCAGCCAGCACAGCAGCCAGTGCATGATCTGGTCGCACTCATCGGCGTTGTCGCTTGACCGGCTGGTCAGGAACCTGATGAGATCGAGCATGAGGCTGACGTCGCCTTCGACCGGCTCCATGGCCAGACCGTCAAACAGGTTGACGGTGGTCTCCGGATCTGCCTTCATGGTCGGGTCGAAGACCACATCCTGCTGACGTACCGTTCGCCGACGCTCGCTGCCCTTCCACATCCGCACCATGTCGCTGCCGTGAGCGTGCCCCATGTTGGCGATCTTCATGATCAGGCGCTCGGATCCATCCCACACGGTGTCGGTGCCATAGATCAGGACGAAGTTTTCGCAGAGGTGGTTGAACTTGCCCCAGTCGATGGTCTTTTCGGCCTTGCGGGCCTTTTCCGCTGGCTTGCCGGCACCAGATTCGGGCGCCGGAGGCTCTCCCCTATCCCCCGATGACAGCGCATTCGCTTTTTCTGGGGGAGGGGGGGACCCGGCGTGATCGGGCGCAGATGCGCCCTCCTCGACCGCGCGCCGAAGCGCTGCAGCTTCTGACAGCTGCACCACGTTGCCCGAAGCGGGAGATTCATCCAGCGGCGCTAACGCGCCGTGGGCTGGTGGCGTCGACGACGATGCCGCACTGGCGGCATCGGGTGCCTTCGGCACTGGGTCGCCGCTCTCCTCCGGCGACCTGGTTGGTTCATCCATAGATCCGTCCCATCTGCTGTATGACGCCCGACAACTGGCGGCGCACCGTGTGCAGGCCCTGCCGCTGCCTGAGGTCGTCAAAGTCCGTGTCTTTTTCTTGTCGGCTCCCCGCGTCGAACACCGGCCACACGATGTCGCAGCCGGCCACGTCCCTGGCCACCTGCTTGGCCATCGTGCGGCCCGGGTTGTTCAGCCGGCCTGTGCGCCGGTCGAATGTCATCCAGTCGTCGTCGGCGCAGATGAGCAGCCGCTTATGGGGGTAGAGGCTGCGCACCAGCGGAACCACGTGGGCCAGGTTGCCGCAGTCCCAGGCCACGAACACCGGGAACTGCTGGCCAACCCCCAGGCGAATGGACAGGCCGGTCGCGTAGCCCTCGCACACCATCACCAGCGGTGTGTCGTCATTGATGGCGCCCAGGCGCAGTGCACAGCCCGGCTTCTCGAAGCCCTTGAGGTACACCTTCGCACCGTCAGGACGAATGAACTGCAGCGCCCTGAGTGCCTCGTGCTTGGGGTAGTCATACCTGATCAGAGGCAGCACCAGGGTGCCCTCGGGCAACACCACCACGGTGTCCTTCTGGCCAGGCTCACCCGGCCAGCGCAGCGTGATCGACTTGACCAGGTAGCGGCAGCTCTCGCCCTGCAGGCCCTTGCCCTCCAGGTAGGGTGAGCGGCCCTCTTGCGACGCCTTGCGCCATAGGTCGATGGCGCTGGATCTGGCGAGTTCAGCCTCTTCCTTCGCCTTGAGCCTGGCGGCTTCGATCTGCGCCTTGCGCTCGGCCCGCTGCCGCTCGCGCTCTTGTTCGCTCAGGGGCGCCCATTCGACCTCCACCTTCTGGTACGCACCGCCGTGGCGGTACGTGCCGAAAGAGCCGGTCAGATAGGCCCTGTTGTCCCGGGTGTGCTCATAAAGGGTGTACCAGTCCTTGCCACCCTTGCCGCACGTCACCCGCTTGCCCAGGCGCTTGGGAAACCCGCTGTCCTTTCGGTCCTGCAGCTCGATCCCGAACGCCTCCATCTGGCGGATCACGTCGTGGTAATTCTCCCACGACGACATCAGGGCGCGCTCCCCACCAGCACCCGGCGAAGGGCTGCGTTCTCTTCCAGGGCCAACCGCAGCCGGCGCTCGGTCTCAGACTCGACCCGGCGCATGGCGTGCAGATCCCAGCCACGGGCGTGGTTCATCCACAGCAGGGGCGCATCGTTGCCGCAGCGGTCCATCACCGCGCACAGCCGGGGCCAGACCACACCTTCCTGACCGCTGGACCACCTTGAGAACTGCGCCTTGTCCAGCTTGAGGTCGGCCTGCAGCTGCTTGGGCTCAAGGCCGGCCAGCTCCAGGCACAGCTCGATGGAACTGCCCAGCGAGGTCTTGCGAACCACCTCGGACGGGTTGACTTCTACGGGGATCGCCACCTGGTGCATGGGGAGCCTCTCAAATTTGTTGAGTGGTGTTGAGAGGCTTGATCGGGCAAAAATTTTTGCCATGGACCAGCACCAACACCACCCGCAAGAAAAAACCGCCGACAGCACCCCTCACTCGGACAGACAGGGAGGTTGGGACAGAAGGGGTACGGTCACCGCTGCAAGCGGCCACCTGGCGGAAACCAGCCGGGAAAGTGGACGGAACCCAAGCTGGACGGACAAAGGGGCGGGCCTGCCCAGCCCGGTAGCATTGACGCAACCACCCATCAACACCACCTGGAAAGGACAGACCCATGAACTTCGACAACACCAACAACCCGCAGGCCCGACTGCCGCTGGACGCCGACAGCCTCAACGCGGTGGTCAACGCACTGGGGGCGGTGGTGATGTGCATGGTCAGGCGCCTGGAGCCAGAGGCCCAGCAGGCGTTCATTCGCGACTTGGCGGGCTTCGCGGCCGCCTGCGAGAAACAGGGCGACACGGTTACCGAGACCCTGCTGATCGATCTGCACCAGGGCGCGCAGAAGTTTGCAAAGGACCGCTGACCACAAACCGGCGCTGCTGGCACCAGGCGATGAAGTTCGCCTCCAGTTCGGTCAGGCCGCCCATCGAAGACACGAGCCGGCACTTGGCCAGGCGTTGGGGTGTGGTGCTTCGCATCTCAAACAACTTTCTGTGCACACGGCACACCATGGATCACAAGGGCGGGCCTGCCCAGCCCGGTAGCATGGAAGTTCCGCAACATCGCTATCACCAGGAAGGGCAGACCCATGATCGATCCCGAAAAATTCCAGAAGGAAACCATCAAGGCCATCGAGGACCTTCACCAGACATTTCGACAGACGATGAGCCGCCAGTTGGCGCTCTCGGCGGTGACCCGCGCCCTGCTGGCTCGGGTTCCGCTGGCGGCTCTGCCCCACCTGCTGGAGGAGTACGAGGCCGAGGTGGACTCCATGGCGGCGCAACTGCACCCCAGGCACCAGGAGCCGGCTTACTGGCTCGAATGGTCAGCACTGATAGAAGCCCGCATAGCTCAGCTTCGGCGCGAGCAAAGTCCAGGAACACGCGGCGCAGACTGACGCGGCCCACAGCGCGATCGAAGCCGGCCAGACTGGCGTCAACCATGCGCGGCCCCCTGCTCTGCGCGCTGCTGCGCATTCGTATCTTGGGCTGCTGGCGTTTTGCTGACGAAGTAATCGGCCAGAGCCTGCACGTGCCGCACGCCCGGGTTGGGAGTGACGCCGTTCGCGATCTTCTTGAGGGTGTCGTAGGGCACACCAGTGGCCTTGGCCACCTCGACCCAGGACCTGTCGCGACGGCGCAGGTTCGTCAACACGAAATCAAGCAGGTTTGAGTTCATGCCGGCATTAGACCGAATTCGGCTTGTTTGGTCAAGCCGAATTCGGTCCTGTTGGCGGACCAAAATTGGATCATGAGCATTGAGCAAGTACTCGCCGCCAACTTGGATGCACTCATGTCCGTGCATCCGGAGTTCAAATCCCAGATGAAGCTGAGCAAGGCATCGGGAGTTGGGCAGACAACCGTAGGCAGGATGAGGCGGGCCGAGGGGGCCGCAACCATCGACAACGTTCAAAAGGTGGCCAAGGTCTTCAACCTTCAAGCACCTGATTTGCTCAAGCCTGGTTTTGCTAAGCGACTACTTCAAAACTCGACGCACGCGATGCTGGCCACTTCTATCGCGTCTCAGATCGAGACGTTAGGTTTTACGGAAAAGCAGCTACAGATTGTCCAAAACACCTTAGACGCACTGAAATCTGGATGACAAAGAACGCCACAGAGCGAACAGCATCAGGGAGAGCCAAGCAACCGCCGATCTACCATGTATCTGGGACCGCCCAGATGCGGGAGGGTGACCATACGCACGACACTTGGCATGTGCGTGTGGTGCACGCGGAAGCCGGCAACCAGTCGCTGCCGATGATCGTCAAGCGCATTCCGTCGCAGGTCACAGCGGCGGTAGAGATTGCTTGCGGGCTGGCCGCGCGTGAGCTTCGCTTCAACGTGCCCATGGCCGGCCTGGTGGTCGCTGAGCGCGACGACCTCCCGGGGCTGGACAACCAAGTTCTCGGCGAACGATTCTTGCTAGTGGGCAGCCACTACCAGCACCCCGACGCACTGTTTGCCGAAGTGGTGAACGGGAACCCCGCCGCCGAATCACTGATCTGGGACAGTCTTTGTGCCACCAACGTGGGCAGACAAGGCGCGGCCTGGGATGAACTGATCGCCAACCCCGATCGCCATTGCGAAAACGTGCTGTTCGACGGCACCACCTGGTGGCTGTTCGACCACGACCAGGCGCTCGAACCTGCCGCCAGTTTCGCTAAGAACTCTGATAACCAGACCATCCGGCTGGATGCAATCGCCTTCAATGCAGCAGAGAACCAGCTGGCGGAGCACCTGATCCGCCGGTACTCCGGGCAGCTGCAGGCGATCATGGACCAGATCAAGCGGCTGGATACTGGGGGGAAACGGCTTCAGACCCTAGCCCACTACGCGCGGGATTGGTCACATCCGGACGCAGAGATCCACCACGTGCTACAGCTCATAGGGGTAATATTGGGATTGATCCACCTTCGGCTGCCGGCACAGGCTGAAAAGCTCCAGCAAAGGCTGGTGCCTGGAAAAGCCTCCTTTGCCACATGGACATCACCAAAGCGAAAGCTCTGACCACACCGGCTATCAAGGCCCGGTTTGCGCCAGTGCTCTGGGAACCGATGCCGGGCAGCGGCGAGCGCTTCTGCGGCATCGTGTTGTTGGTGCCCGAGCTGGACACAACGGTCATGTTGACGCCGGCAGCACACGTCGTAGTTAACACGCGGCGGCTTAAAGCCATGCTGGGTGCCGAGCGGGGGGAGTCGGCCGCCGGCATTCTGCAACAGGCCGCCGAGTTCATGACGCGGCGCCTCCATGTGGACTCCGCCCTGGAAGCCTGCCTGCCGCCCTTCAAGGGCTTCAGCGTGGGGACCGTCCGCCGTGTCAAGGGCTTTACTCCTGAGCAGGTACTGGACACCGCTGTGCGCCTGGTGTCGGCTTTTGGCAACGCCGACGACCTGCTGGACGAAGGCCTGCTCGAAAACAACCACTCCACTGCCACCACCCGCGAGTTTCTGGCCCGGGTACAAACGGCCTTTGCCCCGCACGACGATGAGCGCCGCCAGCGCTTTCTACGGCGGGTGGACACCAATGCCGGCAGCGTGACCATTGACTACGTACACAAAGCCCACCTGGTGCAGTTCGCCACGGCGCCAGTCACCGAGCGCCAGGCCCAGAACATGCGGCGCGAAGCGGAAGCAAAGATGCTGGAGACCCTCACCGTTCGCGCAACGGTGATGGAAAACAACGCCCAATCCCGCCTGATCATCAACACCGCTCCCCTATTCGTAGGAGGCATTTCGTCGGAAGCTCAGGACACCGCAAGCGCAGCCATGGCACACTATTCAGCTATCGCACAAGTTCATGGGTTTGACACCACCGAAGTGTCCACACACGACGAGGCAGTGCACGCCTTGCTGTCCCTGGACTGATCCACAGGAGAGAGGCATGGCCACCACCAACACGCCAAAGGCGCCTTCGTCAGGAACTTGGGTCGTTCAAAGTGCAAGCGGCGGCCGTGTCGTGGCCGTGAGCCTGGCCGATCCCCAGTTTCGTGTCCTTGTATCAGCCCTGCAGGCCAGGGTGACCGAAGACAGCGCCAGCTCAAAGGCTTTCCTCAAGTCTGTGGGCATCATGAACAAGTCGGGTAAGACCGCAAGAAGCTTCGGCGGCTGATCGCCGAGCATGCCCGGGGCACCCACCTACACGCTGTACCAGCGGCTTCCCGGTCTGGTACTTGGCTTTCACGGTTGCGACGCCGAGATTGGCGAGCGACTACTACGTGGTGACATCACACACCTGGAGCCAAGCACCAACAAGCATGACTGGCTCGGCAACGGCATTTACTTCTGGGAGAACGACCCCCTTCGCGCATGGGAGTTCGCCGAAGACCAGAAGAAAAAGCCTTACACATCCAAGGGTCATGTCAAAAACCCCTTCGTGCTGGGCGCGGTGATCGACCTTGGCCTGTGCCTTAACCTGGCCGACCGCAAAGCACTGGACGAACTCAAGGTTGCGCAACGCATCCTGCGGGCTACCTACCAGCAGACGGGCGAACCCATGCCCAAGAACGTCGGCCAGAACATGAGCGCACGGTTCCTGGACCGGGCCGCCATCGAAATGCTGCACGCCCTGCGCAAGTCACTTTCAGAAGACCTTCAAGGCGCCGGAGAACCCGGGCTACCGCAGTACGACAGCGTGCGCAGCCCCTTCCCGGAAGGGGGTCGGCTGTACACCGGGGCAGGCTTTCGGTCAAGGAATCACATCCAGATCGCGGTTCGAAACCCGGACTGCATCAAAGGCTATTTCAGGCCGATTCCAAAAAACAGACCGTTTTAGGTCTTTACAAACAAACCGAATTCGGTCTAGTATGCGGTCCACGTTCAACACGAGGACCGCAAAATGCTCTCTTCCAGCACCCAGGCCGCGGGCAGCGGCCAAACTTCACGACACGTCGGTGAACGCCGAAACGTGCTGGCAAACCCGGCAGGTCATCAAAGCCTGCTTGATGCCGACCTCTCCGAACATCGGGTCGTCCCGGCTCCCTGTTCGAGCCAGGTCAACTGCCCCGCATGCGTCGCATCGCCATCCCTTCGGGTTGTCCTTGGCAAAGCGGTCAAGCCGGCTCTGACTGTCCTGCGCTTGCGCCTGGGTCTGTTGCAGCTTCATGCGCAGATCGCTGTTCTCTCGCTCCAGCGCCCCGATCCGCTCTCGCAGAAGGGCCAGGTGCTCGCGGAGCACCGTGGCCGAGCCGCGCTCGTTGATCAGCGCCTCGACCTTATTCAGCAGCGTCTCAAGCATTTCGTGTTCCTCCGTGGGGCTACGTGCTCCCATCGTACCCACGCCAAAGGCGGTGCAGCATGACCGCCGCTGTACGCAGCTACCGCTGCACCTACCACCCCAAGGACACCAACGGTTTTCCGGTCGCGGCTGAGACGGGTGTGCTGCCCAGCATCCGCATTCGGGCCGCCAACGCCGAGCAAGCCGCCATGCTTGCCCACGCCACCACCGGCTGCGTGATCGCTCTTACCGAGCGCATCGAGCCGGAGGACGAAACCGAGGGGGTGGCGTGATGGCTCCAAAGCACTCCCAAGCTACCGCGAGCATTCAGCGCCGCCTGGAGCGGTGGGAGCTTGATCACCTGCGCGCTCTGTGCGCAGTGCAAGCCGAAGAAATCGACCGCCTGCAGCGTGAACTGATCTACGCCGAGGACTGCGCGGACATGTGGCAGCGCGGGCACGAGCGGATGGTCGAGCATCTCGGCGACCAGCACGCGGTCGGCCTGACTCAGGCTGGCGAGATCGTGGTGGTGGAAGGCGGTGCCCAATGAGCAGCCTTCTCAAACGCCTGCAGCGTGCCCTACTGGTGCTTCGCTGCAGCGGAGACCCGATATTCGTCCATGGCACGGGCGCCGCCGACGAACTTCAAACCACACGCGGTGGTTGCATAGAAGCGTCGAACTCCCTGCCATCCATTGGCTGGCGCTTCTGTCATGGGCTGCATCACTGTGACCGATGCCCGAGGTTCGAGGCGTACCGGCAAGGTCTCGCCGCGCATGAAGATGGGGATCGCAATCTGAGCGTGGCTATCGGTGCCAAGCAGATCCATGCCGATGTGGGTGACCGTGACCGGGAAAGTGCTCAGGTTGACCAGGTCGATAAGAAAGACCCTGGCACCCTTTGTGGTCTGACCGAACGAGACCTTCACTCGCAAACGAGCCCGGTCCTGTATCCAGTTTCTCCAGGCGTTGTAGATGCCCAGCACGGCACCCAGCAGCGCGATGGCAAAGGTGACGTACTCGAAAACAACCTTGGTATCAGGAGCCATGGAGGCACTGTAACGGAGGCCGCAGCATGACCCGTCCCGCCTTTGCTCCTGGCGTGATCGAACGCCACTCCCGCCAGCGCAGCACACGGCTCAAGTGGCTCAGGCGCACCGCCATCCTGGTGGCGCTGGTCTCCACCATCTACACGCTGGCATTCACTGCCGGCTACCACTGGGGGTGAGCCATGCGCGCGCACCGCCAGAACTTCACCCCTCCACCACAACCCAGTCGCACCGACTGGAGCGGCGTGTTCATCATCGTGGGCACCGCCGTTGCCGCCCTGGCAGCCATGCTGGCCCTGCACTGGAGTCGCTGACATGGCCATCACACACGACCCCTACCTGCTGCAGACGCACAGCCAGGCGCGCATCGACACCGGCCTGGCCAACCCCAACGGCGTGGCATGCACATCAAGCCTCATGCCGCTGCCTGACCGACTGAGCCAGCCCCACCAGCCAGCCAGCATCGAGCAGCGCCGGCGCCACCACGAGAAGAACAACGAGGCCGGTCGCTTGATCGGCCTGGTAGCCGGCACCGTGGTGCTGCTGGTGGCGTTTGCCAGCTTCGCCGTCTGGGTCTGGCAGGTGCTGCTGTGAACAACGGGTTCGACCGGGACCACCTGCAGCGAGCCTTTCGCCTGCTGGCGTTTCGCTCTGTGCAGACACTGGATGAAGCCCTGGCCGACCCTCTGCGGGCCCACCTGGTCTACACCTGCGCCACCTCACTGGCCAACCGTGACAAGGCCACGGCCGAAGCCGCCCAGCGCCGCCACGTGGTGCGACCGGCCGAGCCCACACCCAGCCCCAGCCGCACCTGGTGGCAGCCACCACCCACCCATACCACCGACCTCAAGCGAGCCTCTGCCGGCGATCTGGACGACTGAGGCATCCACCTGATCAAACCCATGCCATCCAACACCATTGCACCCATCACGCTCGACGCTCTCCGGCATCTGCGCCTGCACGGCGTGTGCACCCTCAAGGCCATGCGCCAGGCGCTGCCGGCTCTACCCGCCCAGACCATGAACAACCTGGTCAGCCTGGGCCACGCTATCCGCACCGAGCAAGGGTTCGCCATCACCCCCAAGGGCCGCAAGCGACTCGACACGGTCGGTGACCCGAAAGCCATCAAGCAGATCAAGGCCTATTACACCGGCTCGGCGATGCTTTCACACGACCAAGTGCAACAGAAGATCGTCGAGGTGCTTGAGCGAGCCAGCAAGGCACTCTCGCTGACAGACATCGGCCGGCGTGCTGGTCTGAGCGACAACATCATCAGGCCCGTGCTGACCGCGCTGGTGCAGCGGGGCACCGTGGTGCCCTCAGGCGGTCGGCACATCACCTACCAACTGGCACATCGGTCTATCAGACCCAAGGCCGATGCACGACGACCCGAGCTGCACCGCCAGAGCCACGCCTTCGGCGGGCCGCGCGAAGCCCTGACGAGCGATGACTACACCTGCCCGGAGCTGCAGCAAAACCCAGGCATCGCCGCTGACCGCTTCATCGCCTTTGCGCTACCCAGCCGCGTTGGCAGTCGCCTTCACTGGCCGGATGGCCGGGTTACCCCTTTCAGCGAAAACCCGGGCCTGCCGGCCTGATTTCACAGTTTCCCCAAACGGTCATTTGACCACTTCACTACCGAAAGAACCGCAATGTCAACCATCAAATGGATCAATACCCCGACCAATCGTCAGAACGGCGCGTACATCACGGCGCGCGCTACCAGAGAGGCGTCCGGATACCAGCGCCTCAACATCTATTTCAGCAAACGCGCGGTTGAATCGCTAGGACTGCAGGGCGGCGAGCGAATGCTGGTCGGCATCGATCTACACAACCGACGCCTGTGCCTGAAGCCAGCCATGCTGGGAGGCAACCGGCTGAAAACCAAGCAACACGGTGACCATCTTGAGTTGCTGCTGACCATCCCATCGACCAAACCGCTGCCAGAGCCCGTTTTGGTAAATGAAGACCAAGTCGGCGTCTCTGATGACATGTTCACGTTGCCCTATCCAGTTGAATCGATGCTGTGAGGCCAGGATGACCACCGCAACCACCAACGACCTCACCCTCGACGACATTGAGACCCTCAAGGGCGCCAGCGTCCAGATCAACCACGAATGCATCGACCCCATGAGTGGGGACCTGCACATGTGGGCTGGCCAGCACGGCACGCTGATCGGCACCACGCCGCTGGGCGGCATCACCATTGCCGTGGGCAAGCGCGAGAAAATCTTCGACCGCAAGGACTTCACCGTGACTGCGCCACCAGGTGCGGCGCCGGCCACCCCCATCGCGCCCAAGGTGGCGGCCAGCCATGGCGACGTGCCCGAGCTGGTCAACGTGGCCCCGCTGCAGGCCATCAACAGCCCGACCAACCCGCGCCGCCGGCGAGGGCTCGACCTGGACAGCCTGCGCGCCCTGGCCGACAGCATCACGGCCCACGGCCTGGGCAACCCCATCCTCGTGCGGCCGCTGCCAAGCAGCCGCCTGGAAGAGACCAGCGGCATGGATCCGCGCCCGGCGTATGAGGTGATCGCCGGCGAGCGCCGCTGGCGGGCCGCCCAG
>JGI24120J20309_1000528_pt1 | contig 18624 bp, 20 predicted proteins | sample SubbioAug_CSW13A_FD_20309 | JGI IMG/M metagenome (IMG submission 20309) | reverse complement strand
TCTTCGACTGCAACACCATGCACGGCTCCAACGGCAACATCACGCCGTTCCCCCGCGCCAACGCCTTCATGGTCTACAACGCCTGGGCCAACCGCCTTGAAAAGCCCTTCGGGGCCGAACGCCCGCGGCCTGAGTTCATCGCCGCGCGGGAGCATACCCAACGCCTGGTCCCGGTCTCCGGGAGCCTGGCCCAGCAGGTGAGGGCGGCCTGATGAACGGACATACAGTCGAGAAAATCGGCGGCACCTCGATCTCCAACACCGATGCGGTGATGGACAATATCCTGGTGGGAGACCGCCAGGGCGCCGACCTCTATGGCCGCATCTTCGTGGTCTCAGCCTATGCCGGCATCACCAACCAGCTCTTGGAACACAAGAAGACCGGGACCCCCGGCGTCTACGCCCTGTTCGCCGGGGCCTCGGCCATGGAGGCTTCAGCCTGGCTCGACGCCATGGCCCGTCTTCAGGCCGAGATGCTGAAGATCAACGCCGATCGGTTTGCTGAGGGCGAGGATCGCCAGACCGCCGACGCCTTCATCCTGACCCGCATCGAAGACGCCCGCTCGGCGCTCAGCGACCTGCAGCGCCTCTGCGCCCACGGCCATTTCCGGCTGGACACCCAGCTGGGCGCGGCCCGGGAGATGCTGGCCTCACTCGGTGAGGCCCACAGCGCCCATAACCTGACGCTCGAACTGCGCCGGCGCGGCGTGAACGCCCGCTTCGTGGATCTCACCGCCTGGCACGACAAGCGGGCCCTGACGCTGGACGAACGCATCCAGGACGCCTTCGCCGACGTCGATGTCACTCGCGAACTGCCCATCGCCACCGGCTTTGGCCAGCGCCGCGAAGGCCTGATGAAGGAGTTCGGCCGGGGCTATAGCGAGGTGGTGTTCAGCCGCATCGCCGTCCTGACCGGCGCCCGCGAGGCCATCATCCACAAGGAGTTCCACCTCTCCAGCGCCGACCCCAACCTGGTGGGCGCCGAGGCGGTACGGAAGATCGGCAGGACCAATTACGACGTGGCTGACCAGCTGGCCAATCTGGGCATGGAGGCGATCCATCCCCGGGCCGCCCGCGGCCTGCGCCACGCGGGCATCCCCTTGATCGTAAAGAACACTTTCGAGCCGCAGGACCAGGGCACCTCGATCTGCGGGGCGTTCATCTCCGAGACGCCGCGGGTGGAGATCATCGCCGGCATGAAGGGGGTCACCACCCTGGAGCTGCTGGAGCAGGACATGGTCGGGGTGAAGGGCTACGACTCTGGAATCCTTGAGGTTCTGTCGCGCCACGATGTGCGGATCGTCTCCAAGGCGTCCAATGCCAACACCATCACCCACCACCTGGACGCCAATCCCAAGCAGGTGAAACGGGTCATTTCGGACCTGGAAGAGATGTTCCCAAATGCGGCCATTTCGACCCGAAAAGTGGCCATTGTTGCGGTTATTGGCAGCGATTTGAACGTGCCTGGACTGACCAGTCGGGCGACCCTGGCGCTCGGGGAGGGCGGCGTCGAGGTGCTCGGCCTGCAGCAGCTGTCCCGCCGGGTCGACATCCAGTTTGTCGTCTCCGAAGACAGTTACGCCGCCGCCGTCATCGCCCTGCACCGACGTCTGGTGGAGGAGGACGGCGCGCTCGCCCGACCTCTACGCAGCGCGGCCTGAGGGCTGGCGTTTCCGCCCGCGGCCCAGCGCCGCGGGCGCTTTGTTTTTTGAACCGATTTTTGACCTGAGCATTGAACGTCACGAGGCTGCGCCATGACGATGATCGTATTCCTGCTGTGTTTGGCGGCCTTCGTGGCCATCGGCCTGGCGTCGGTGCGCAAGGCTGAGGCCTCCAAGAAGGACTACTACCTCGCCAGCAGCAACATCCGGCCCTCGCTCGCCGGACTATCGGCGGTGGCCACCAACAACTCCGGCTACATGTTCATCGGGGTGATCGGCTTCACCTATGTCACAGGCCTCGCGGCTATGTGGCTGATGGTCGGCTGGATCCTCGGCGACTTCCTGGCCTCCCTGTTCATTCACCGCCGCCTGCGCGAGGTCACGGAGTCCTCAGGGCAGGTGTCGTTCGGCGCGGTGGTGGCCAAGTGGTCGGGGCAGGACTTCGGCGTCTGGCGCAAGATCGCCGCCGTCATCGCGGTCATCTTCCTGGGCGCCTATGCCGCCGCCCAGATCGCGGCTGGCGGCAAGGCCCTGCAGGGGGTTCTGGGCTGGACGCCGCAGAGCGGGGCGATCATCTCGGCGGTGCTGATCCTGGCCTACAGCGCCTTCGGGGGCATCCGGGCCTCGATCTGGACCGACGCGGCCCAGTCCATCGTCATGGTCTTCGCCATGACGCTCTTGCTGGTGGTGGCGGTGGTCAGCCGGGGGGGACTGGACGCCACCTATCTGGAGATGGCGGCCATTCCGGGCTTCCTGAACCTGTTCCCCGACGACCTCCTGTTCCCCGGCCTGCTGGGCATGGCGCTGTTCGTCGTCGGCTGGATGTTTGCGGGCATCAGCGTCATCGGCCAGCCCCATGTCATGGTGCGGTTCATGGCGCTGAACGAGCCCAGCGACATGGCCGCGGCCCGGGGCTGGTACTATGGCTATTTCACCCTGTTCTACCTGCTGGCCACCGGCGTTGGCCTGATGTCGCGGCTCTATCTGCCTGACCTCGGGGCCCTGGATCCCGAGCTTGCCCTGCCGACCATGGCCGTGGAGCTGCTGCCGGCGGCCCTGGTCGGGGTGATCCTGGCGGGCATTTTCGCCGCCACCATGTCCACCGCCGACTCCCTGGTCCTGGCCTGCTCGGCGGCGCTGACCAGCGACCTGGCCGGCGGCCGGATCCAGAAGGCCTGGATGATGAAGGCCACCACCGCCGTCGTCACCCTGATGGCGCTCGGCTTCGCGCTCAGCGGCTCGCGCAGCGTTTTCAGCCTGGTCATCCTGGCCTGGTCGACGCTCGCCTGCGCCTTCGGGCCCCTGATGATCGTCCAGGCCCTGGGGCGGCGGCTGACCCAGCCCCAGGCCATCGTCCTGATGCTGGGCGGTGTCGCCATCGCCTTCGCCTGGCGGATGCAGGGCTGGCACGAGCAGGTCTATGAGGGCCTGCCGGGCATGCTGATCCCAACGATCATCGGCCTGGCCATCAGCCACAGGGCGCCGGCGCGGGGCGTTGCCGAGGATGTTCCCGCCAGCGGGACCGCGCCGTCGCAGGTCTGATCGCGTGGCCGCAGGCGCCCCTTGAGCACACCGGAGCCTAGAAATCCGGGGCAAGGGGTGCGATGTCGAGGGGCCATAAGAAACGACCGGAGGACGACATGCGCCTGGCCAAGCCCAGAATCGAACCCCTCGCCGACAAGGACATGGACGCCGACCAGCGGGAGCTTCTCGCGCCCATGGCCGAGCGCGGGCGGGTGATCAACATCTTCCGCACCCTGGTGCGCGAGCCCAAGGCGATGAAGGGCTTCATGGGCTGGGGCAACTACATCCTGTCGCGCCGCAACGGTCTGCCGGCCCGGGAGCGGGAGATCGTCATCCTGCGCATCGGCTATCTGTGCCGCTCGGGCTACGAGTGGACCCAGCATGTGCCGATCGGCAAACAGGCCGGCCTGACCGACGAAGAGGTCGCCCGCATCAAGGCCGGCCCCGACGCGCCAGGCTGGAGCGCCGCCGACGCCGCCCTGATCCGCGCGGCCGACGAACTGCACCACGACCAGTTCATCACCGACGACACCTGGAAGACGCTGGACGCGCATTTCAGCGACAAGCAGAAGATGGACGTGGTGTTTTCGGCCGGCCAGTACACCCAGGTCTCGATGATGCTGAACACCTTCGGCGTCCAGCTGGATGAGGGCCAGACCCTCGACCCCGACCTGAAGGGCTTCTGATGGGACGGCTTGAGGGCAAGACCGCCGTCATCTGCGGGGCCGGCCAGACGCCGGGCCAGACCATCGGCAATGGCCGCGCCATGGCCATCCTGTTCGCCCGGGAAGGCGCGCGGGTCCTGTGCGTCGACCGGGTTGCCGAGCGGGCCCAGGAGACGGTCGACCTGATCACCGCCGAGGGCGGACAGGCCGAGGCTTTCGCGGCCAATATCGCCAAGGCCGACGGCGCGGCCGCCGTGATCGCCAGGGCCGCCGAGGCCCTCGGGCGTATCGACATCCTGGTGAACAATGTGGGCATCGGCGGCGGCGACGGCCCGGCTCACAAGGTCGAGGAAGACGCCTTCGACCGCATCCTGAGCGTCAATCTGAAAGGCGCCTGGCTCACCAGCAAGGCGGCCATCCCCCTGATGCGGGAGCAGGGCGGCGGCGCCATCGTCAATATCTCGTCCCTGGCCTCCCTGGCGGGCGGGACGCAGGTGGCCTACGAAGTCTCCAAGGCGGCCATGAACCGCCTGACCACCAGCATCGCCCAGTCCAACGCCAAGTACGGGGTGCGCTGCAACGCCATCCTGCCCGGCCTGATGGATACGCCCATGGCCGTGGCCGGCATCGCCCAGGCCACCGGCCAGGATGAGGAAGCCGTCCGCCAGGCCCGCGGCGCCCGGGTGCCCCTGCGGGCCAAGATGGGCACGGCCTGGGACACCGCCTATGCGGCCCTGTTCCTGGCCAGCGATGAGGCTGCCTTCATCACCGGCGTCCTGCTGCCGGTGGACGGCGGCATGTCCAGCCGGATCGGCTGACCGACCTTTTATCCAGCAATTTCCAGGAGCGTGTTTTGAAGAACCTGTTCAGCGTCGAGGGCAAGGTTGTCCTCGTGACCGGCGGCAGCCGCGGCATCGGCGAGATGATCGCCCGCGGCTATGTGGAGAACGGCGCCAAGGTCTATATTTCCTCGCGCAAGGCCGAGGTCTGCGACCGGGTGGCCGATGAGCTGTCGGAATACGGGACCTGCATCTCACTGCCCTTCGACCTGGGCGGCATGGCCGGCATCGAAGGCCTGGCCAATGCGGTCAAGGAACGGGAGAGCCGGCTGGACGTGCTGGTGAACAACGCCGGCGCCACCTGGGGCGCGCCCATCGATGAGTATCCGGAGGACGGCTGGGACAAGACCGTCGATCTGAACGTCAAGTCGATCTTCTTCCTGACCCAGAAGCTGCTGCCCCTGCTGCGGGCCGCCGCCACCGCCGAGGAACCCTCGCGGGTCATCAACATCGCCTCGGTCAACGGCATCGAGCCGCCGACCCTGGAGACCTACGCCTATTCCACCTCCAAGGCCGGCTGCATCATGCTGACCCGCCACCTGGCCAAGCGGCTGGCGCCCGAGCACATCCTGGTCAATGCGATTGCGCCCGGGCCCTTCCCGTCCAAGATGATGGCCGCGACCCTGGCCCAGGCTGGCGACGCCATCGCCAAGAGCAATCCCCGCGGCCGGATCGGCCAGCCGGAGGACATCGCCGGCGTGGCCATCTTCCTCAGCAGCCGGGCCTCGGCCTACACGACCGGCGCCGTGGTGCCCTGCGACGGCGGCTCAGCCGAGTTCTAGAGCCTGAAGCGATCAGACGGACCCGTCTGATCGCTGGAGCAGGCTCTAGATCCTAAGTGTAGAGCGCGTTTTGTCCGATAACCGGGTCCCACTTATCGGAACGCGTTCTGCCGCCTCAGGAATAGCCGCGCGCGGCGATGTAGGCGTCCAGCTGCTGGACGCGCGCGGCGTCCGAGGGGTGGGNGGAGAGAATGGCCGGGACCGATGAGCCGCCCCGGGCGGCCATGCGCCGCCACAGCTCCACCCCGCGCCGGGCGCTGAAGCCCGCCCGCACCATGAGGTCCAGGCCAATGCGGTCGGCCTCAAGCTCGTGCTGGCGAGAATAGGGGTTGAGCACGGCGACCTGAAGGGCCGGGCCTGCGTAGCGGCCCAGCGTCTGGGCCAGGCCGCTGTCGGCGTTCTGGGTCGCTGCGCCCACCAGGCCTGCGCCCACCTGGGCCAGAGCCGACTGGGAGTAGCGTTCGGCCGCATGGTTGGCCATGACGTGGGCCACCTCATGGCCGAGCACCGCGGCCAGTTCATCGTCATTGGCGACGAAGGCCATCATGCCGGTGGTCACGCCCACCTTGCCGCCGGGCAGGACGAAGGCGTTGACCGACTTGTCCTCGAACACCGCATATTCCCAGGCCTGGTTGCGCAGGGTGGTGGCGGCGACGATCTGGCCGCCGATCCGCCGCAGGCGAGCGTTGGCGGCCGCGTCATTGGACAGGCGCGAGGTCTGCTTCATCTGCGCCCAGGCCTGCGCGCCCTGCTGCGACAGGGCGCCCGGATCGACCAGCAGCACCTGCTGGCGGCCCAGCTCCTCGCTGTACGAACAGGCGGCCAGGCCCGCCGGGGCGCTCAGCGCCACCAGGAGGGCCAGGGCGCGAAGGCGGCGCGGCGCCGTCTTGGCGATCATCATCATGGTCGGTCTTCCCTCAGTATGGGCGCAGCTTACCGCAAGAACGCACCAGTCGCGAAGAGGCGCCCAGATGGGGTTTGACGGAGGGAGCAACACGGGCTACCGCTATTAAGAACTAGTCGCAATAAAGGTGCTTGGTCATGGCCGATGACGCCGCCGCTCTTGCCCGCAAAACGCCCGCGCGGGGGACAGGCGATCTCTCCAGCGGCGAGCAGGTGATCCTTGCGGGGCTGCGGCTCTGGGCGGGCTTGCGGCTGTCTGGCGAAGCGCCGCAGCCCTGCGTGCGCCAGTTGATGGCCGCCCAGGTGAGCGACCGGGCCGGGGCCATCTTCGTGGCCATGATGGAGGCCCTGGAGCGCCAGACGCGGCGGCCGCTGCAGATCGCCTGCGGGGGCTGCGCCGGCTACGGAGAGGACGAGCAGCGACTGATCGTGGCCTGCGGCGTCGCCCGGGTCGATATGCAGATCGCTCGCGCCCTTCTGGCGCCGCTGGTCAGCCAACCGGAGCCAGTGGCCATCTTCGCCCGAGCCCTGAACATGGTGCTCGCCCATGAGGGGCTGCACCTGCCGGCCCGTCTGGAGACGGGCGAACCGACCCTTTGCGGCCGGCCGGTGGGGGCGACCCTGCATTGAGCGTTCGGCTGCAGGACGCTTCTGTGGAACGCAGAGCGTCCGGTCGCGTTTTCAAGCTCAAGCTTGGAGACGAAGATGCTGAAATGGGCCGGGATATTCTTACTGGTGATGATCGCCGCGGCGATCCTTGGCCTGTTGATCGAGGCGGTGCGGATCATCGCCTGGGGGCTGTTTGTGGTCTGTCTCGTGGGCTTCTTCCTGACGGGCGGTCTGAAGTTCCTGACCCGCGGACGAGGCGACTGACCCCGCCCGCGGGTGGCGTTTATTCGCGGGTGTAGTCGGCGGGAATGACAGGTTCGGGGCCCGCCTTGCCCCACAGCACGATCTCATTGCCCCACGGGTCGCGGAAGGCGTGGTTGAAGCCGTTGAATTCGGACCAGTAGTGGTCGCGCCACAGGATGGTCGCGCCGCGCTTTTCAGCCTCGCCGAGGATACGCTCAGGGCTGTCGTCGTCACTGATCAGGATCCAGACGCGGGGCTTGCGGCCCTCGACGCTGGCGGTGCGGGGCTCGACGCCGCCGGGCTCCGGGTGCGGGCGGGCGTTAGCCGTCTTGAAGATGCCCAGGTGCAGATTGCCGATCTCACTGTCGGAGCCATCGGGGTTGCGGAACTGACCGCCGGGCACCATCCGGTGATAGAGGCCTTCGGGCCTGGCGTCGTTGCGCCAGCCGAACACCTCGGCATAGAAGGCGCCGGCGGCGGCCGGATCATCGGCGGCCAGATCGACAAAGATCAGGGTGTTGGGATAGCCCACGAAAAACTCCTCTCATGCTCCGGGCCGGCGACCGGCCCGGGCGGACCCTAGGGGAGGGCGGTGGTCGGGTTCTTGTCCTGGGGCGAACGAGACCTTGTCTGAACGCGTCTCGCCTAGCGGTTGGGCGGCCTGCTGAAATTTTACTGGAAATGTGCAACTGGACTGTTCAGAGGACCGTCCATCTGGACACTCTGCCCCCGACGCCCGTCACCAATCCTCCAAGGAGCCCCCGTGCAGGACCTCGCCGATCCGACTCTCGACCAGCTGTTCCGTCAGGCGCGCAGCCACAACGCCTGGTCCGACACGCCCATCGACGACGCGGTCCTGGAGCGACTCTATGATCTCCTGAAGTGGGGGCCCACCTCGGCCAACTGCGGTCCGGGGCGGTTCGTCTTTGTCCGCTCGCCCGAGGCCAAGGACCGGCTCGCCCCGCATCTGTCCCGGGCCAATCGGGACAAGACCATGGCCGCCCCGGTCTGCGTGATCGTGGCCTATGACCTGGACTTCGCCGAGCAGTTGCCCAAGCTCTTTCCCCACGACCCGAGCGCGCGCCACTGGTTTGGCGACCCGAAGGTGCGGTTCGAGACGGCGCTGCGCAATTCCAGCCTGCAGGGCGCCTATCTGATCATGGCCGCCCGCAGCCTGGGTCTGGATTGCGGGCCCATGTCCGGCTTCGACAATGCCGGCCTGGATGAGGCCTTCTTCGCCGGGACCAGCTGGCGGTCCAACTTCCTGGTGGCCCTGGGGAAGGGGCGCCCCGAGGGCGTCTATCCGCGCAATCCGCGCCTCGACTTCGACGAGGCCTGCCAGGTGCTCTGACCGACCGCTGGCCCGGTCTGACATTTCAGACTAGACCAGAGGGTGACCGGCCATGAGAGCCCGGCGTCGGAGGAAGGAACGAGCGTGGTGCGGAGTTTGAGCGTGACCCCCGAGGGTGAGGCCAAGGATCAAGGACCGGTGAGTATCATCGCCGATTCCGGAGAGTGGTCGCCCGAGCTCCAGAAGGCGCGGGCCTACGAACAGATCCTGCTCGACATCATCCTGGGCGAGCTGCCCCCGGGCGCGCGGCTGGACGAACAGACCCTGACCCGCCGCTACAGCACTGGTCTGGCCGGCATTCGGGACGCGCTCGGCCGCCTGGCCCTTGAGGGCATGGTGGTTCGCCGGTCCCGGGCCGGAACCACGGTGTCGCCGCTGGATCTGGTGGATCTGCGGGAGGGTTACGAGGCCCGGGCCCTGATCGAGCCGCACTGCGCAGCCATGGCGGCGAAGAACGCGACGCCCGAGGAGATCGCCCAGATCACCTCGACCTTCGATGACGCCGAGCGGGCCGACCGTGAGCAGGACCGCCGGGCGCTGATCGCCATGGACCAGAGGTTCCATGCCCTGATCGCCCGGGCCAGCCGCAACGCCGCCCTGGCCCGTATTCTGATCCCCCTGCAGCACAAGGCCGCCCGCTTCTGGGTCTATTCCATGGGCACGACCACGGAAGAAGAGCGGCTGGCCGACATCTGCCTGCACCGGGCCGTGGCCCAGCGGATCGCCGCCCGCGACGCCGAGGGCGCCCGGGCTGGCATGATCCTGGTGCTCGGCACCATGCCTCAGACCGTCAAGCGATCCCTGACTGGCCGGGGGGAGGAGGACGCGTCATCCGCGAGCCCGGAGGCGCCGGCAGCGCCTGCAGGTTGAGCTGCGACCTGGCGCTGATCCGCAGGTGGGCGCCAGGGCGGGCATTTTGAACGCTGGACGGGCGCCTCTGAAATTCCGACTGAAATTTTACGAGACATTTTTGACCTGAGGCCGCGGTCGCGAGACTTTCTCCTTCAAGAGGCGCGCGGACGCGGGGATAACCGCCACCCGGCGGAGGGTCCGCGCCCCTCCTGAAGAGGGCGATATGTCAAAGAGACTCATGTTGGTCGCGGGCGCCTCCCTGTCCGCGCTGATCGCAAGTCCGGGCCTGGCCTGGGCGCAGGTTGATACGGTCGACGAGGTCGTGGTCACGGCGCAGGACCGGACCGGCCTATTGGAGAAGGACCCCAGCAACAGCGTCTTTGGCCTGGACAAGGCGCTGATCGAGACGCCGCGCTCGGCGAGTTTCGCCAGCGACGTGACGCTGGAGCGTTACGGCATCGAGAGCATCGACGACCTGACGGCCATTTCGCCCGGGACCTATACGGCCAGCTTCTACGGCGTGGCCGGCGCCCTCAACATTCGCGGCACCCTGGCGGAGAATTATTTCCGCGGCTTCAAACGGATCGAGAACCGCGGCACCTATTCCACCCCCATCGCCAACGCGGCCCAGATCGAGATCGTGCGCGGGCCGCCGACGCCGATCTATGGGGCCGGCAAGGTGGGCGGGATGCTCAACTTCGTGCCGAAGTCCGGCCGCACCGAAGGCGCCTATATCTCGGAGATCTCCGGCGAGGCGGACTTCACGGTGGGCTCGTACAACCGCAAGGAAGCCTCGGGCCAGATCAGCATTCCCCTCAACTTCGCGGGCCTGGAAGGGGGGCTGAACCTCTACGGCCAGGCGGAGAACTCCGACAGCTTCTATCGCGGGATTTCGCCGCGCCGGGAGATGCTGCAGGCCTCGGTGGACCTGGAGCTGGGCGGGGGCTGGCGCACGGCGTTCGGCGGCATGGCCTTCCATTCCGACGGGGACGTGCAGACGCCTGGCTGGAACCGCCTGACCCAGGACCTGATCGACAACCAGACCTATATCACCGGCCGCGACACCAGCCTGGTGGACGCCAATAGGGACGGCAAGCTGACCCCCAACGAGATCGGCTTCTATCCCTACGCCTCGGCCATGTATATCGCCTACTACGGCTTCCCGAGCAGCAGCGCCAAGCACACCCTGGACACCGGGGTGGGGACCACAAAGCTTGATCCGCGGACCGTCTATATCAGCGACGCCGACTTCTCGAACTCCTGGACCCGGACGGGCTATTTCGACCTGATCCGCGACTTCGACAACGGCTCGGCGCTGAAGTTCCAGCTCTTCTATGACGAGCTGAAGAACAAGCGGTTCGTCTCCTACGGCTATCCGGCCATGTTCGACTCCCAGGTCGGCGAGGCCCGGGTCACCTACGACTTCGACTATGATGTCGGCCTGGTGACCTCGAAGTCGTTCGTCGGCGCCTCCTACCGGGCCTTCGACGGACGGCGGATGGAGAGCTTTAACTCGGGCCTGATCGCGCTCGACCGGCGGGACATCGCGTTCGGCGCCACGCCCACCGACATCATCGATGATCCCTTCTCGCCGGAGACCTACGGCCTGCAGTGGGAGAACGACAATAGCTCCACCTGGAGCCAGGCGGGCATCTTCTTCACCTCCGACATCTTCATCGGCGAGCGTCTGAACCTGATGCTCGGCGGTCGCTACGACCACTATGAGGTGGAGGCGGAGGATACAGGCCTCGTCAGCTACCAGCCGCCGGGCAAGTTCGAGGACAGCCAGGGTAAGGGGACCTATTCGGCCTCGCTCACCTATCAGACCGACTTCGGTCTGATGCCCTACATCACCTATGCCGAGACCGCGGCCCTGGAGATGAGCCAGGCGGGGGACATCGCGCCGTCCCTGATCCAGTCGGACTCCTGGCTGTCGGACTCCGACCTGGCCGAGGCCGGGGTGAAGTTCCAGCTCTTGTCGGGCTCCCTGGTGGGGTCGGTGGCCGGTTACCGGCAGAACCGCACCCAGTTGACCGGCGGTCCCAACCCGACGGTGCGCGGCTCTCGGGCCAAGGGGGTCGAGGTGGAGATCCGCTACCTGGCCACCGACAACCTGTCCTTCACCTTCGCCGGCAACACCCAGCGCACGACGATCAAGGGGCCGGACTCCAGCTTCGCCTACATCCCCTACTATGTGACGGGCGTGGATCCGGTGAACGCCTTTGGCGGCACCTATGTGGTCTGGGCCTTCTCTGGTCTGCCGGGCCGGGGCGGCGACTATGCCTACACCCTGATCCCGCGCACCGTGCTCAGCCTCTACGGCAGCTATACCAGCGACGAGTATGACTGGGGCCAGGTGGGCGGCGTGTTCGGGGCGACCTCGGTCAGCGAGACGGCCCAGACGGTGGAAAACCCGATCACCTATCCGGAATACACCACCGCCAACCTGTCGCTCTTCTATGCGCGGGGGCCGTTCCAGGCTTCGCTCAACGTCGATAACGTGTTCGACGAGCTCTTCTTCACTCCGGCGGCGGACTCCTACGCCAATCTGGCGGCCATTCCCGGCAAGGGCCGCGAGTGGCGGGTGACCCTGAAGCGCTCGTTCTGATCTGGCGCCCGTCGCCCGGCTGAATGGCCGGGCGACGGGACAGTGTTCCTCTGTGGAGGCATGACATGCCCCTGAGCCAATGGCGCCCCTGGGTGCTGCTAGGCGTCTTCAGCCTGCTGCTGTTCCTGATCTCGGCGGCGACCTTCTCGTCGCTCGGCGTTGTGCTGCCAGCCATGGTCGCCGACCAGCAGTGGAGCTGGGCGCAGGCCGGGCTCGGCTTCACCCTGCTGGGCGCCTGCTGCGGCGGCTCGGCCTGGTTCCCGCCGATGATCATCCGCAGGTTTGGGGTCCGGGCGGCCCTGCTGCTGGGCACAGCGGTCATGGCCGCAGGCTTTATCTGCCTCTACCTGACCCCCAATGTCTGGATCTACTTCCTGGGCACGGCGCTCTGCGGGGTGGCCTATCAGCTGATGGCCCTGATCCCGGGCACCCATGTGCTGGCCGCGGTCTTCCAGAAGCGGGCCATGGCCTTTGGCCTTTATTTCACCCTGGGGGGGCTCGGCAGCGTGGCCGGGCCGTGGATGGCGCTGGGCGTCATGGAGGCCACCGGCGGCGCCTGGCGGCCCTTCTGGGCCCTGCAGGCGGTGGCGGCGCTGGCCATCGGCGTCATCTGCTCGCTGCTGATCCCGTCCAGCGCCTGGCTGAAGGAGTCCTCGGAGCAGATCGACAGCGCGGTGAAGGCAGACGCCGAAGCCGCCGCCGCGGCCCCGGTCCAGGCGCCCCTGGCGGTCTATCGCACGGTCCACGACTGGACCCTGAAACAGGCCATGGCCACGCCGCAGTTCTACATCCTGGTCTCGGCCTATTTTGTCCATCTGCTGAGCGGGGTGACGGTCTCCAGCCTCTCGGTGGCCCATCTGTCGGAGCGGGGCGTCGTCGCCGGCATCGCCGCGGGAATGCTGAGCCTGGAAGGGCTGATGGCCACGGTGGCCCGCCTGGGCGGTGGCTTCATCGGCGACCGGATCGACCCCAAATGGCTGCTGATGTTCGCCGTCGGCGTCCTGGGGGTCGGCTCCCTGGCGCTCAGCGTGGCTGACACCTATCCGCTGATGATCATCTATGCGGTGGGGACCGGGATCGGCTTTGGTCTGACGTCTCTGGCGGTCACCATCCTGCTGCTCAACTATTATGGGCGGAAGAACAACCTGGAGATCTTCTCCACGGTCTGCCTGGTTGGCGCGCTCTCGGCGCTCGGCCCGCTGATCGGCGGCTCCCTGCGTGATGCGCTGGGCAGCTTCTCCCCCACATTCCAGCTCTTCGGCGTCGTCGCCGCCGTGGTGTTCATAGCCTCGCTCTTCATGCGCCCGCCGCAGTGGAAGACAGAGGCGAACGCCCCGGCTGCCCCGCCTGCCGGCCTTGTCAACGATCCCGTCTGAGGCGTACCCCCATGTTCCAGAAGCCTTCCCCCAACAAGGAATTCGGCGTCTTCCTGCCGGTCGCCAATGGCGGCTGGATCATCTCGGAGACCTCTCCGCCGCTTAACGACCTCTGGGCCCAGAACCGGGCCGCAGCCATCGCCGCCGATGAGGTCGGCATGGACTTCGTCATGTCCATGGGCAAGTGGCGGGGCTTTGGCGGGACCACCAACCACTGGGGCTCGTCGCTGGAGTCGGTGACCATGATGGCCGGCATCGCCGAGGCCACCAAGAATGTGAAGATCTGGGCCACCGTCCATCCGCTGCTGCAGAACCCGGCGGTGACGGCCAAGATGATCTCGACCCTCGATCACATCAGCGGCGGCCGGGCGGGCCTGAACATTGTGGCCGGCGCCTATCGGGCCGAGTTCGACCAGATGGGCATGTGGGACGACAGCCTCGACCACGACGCCCGCTACGCGCTCACCGAGGAATGGACCGCCGTGGTCAAGCGCCTCTGGAAGGAGGAGAGCGTCGACCATGAGGGGCGCTTCTTCACCATGAAGGACTGCCAGTCCTCGCCCCAGCCCCTGTCGCGGCCGCGGCCGCAGCTGATCTGCGCGGGCCAGTCGGACCGAGGGTTCCAGTTCTCGGTGCGCGAGGCCGACATCTGCTTCATCGGCGGCCGCACGGCCGAGGAGCGCCGCGACAACAGCCTGCGGGCCAAGAAGGTGGCCGCCGACCTCGGCAAGTCGATCAAGACCTACGCCATGTGCACCATCGTGCACGGGGAGACCGACGCAAAAGCCGAGGCGATGGTCCAGCACTACAAGACCGGCGTCGACATGGGCGCCATCCTGGAGATGCTGCGCAGCTGGGGCGTGCCGGCCGACAAGCTGGACGTGGTGGCCAAACAGCAGGGCGCCTTCATGACCCACACCGCCGTGGGCTCGCCGGCCACCTGCGCTGAGCAGGTGCAGGAGTTCGTGGAGTTCGCCCAGCTGGACGGGCTGATGCTGATCTTCCCCAACTATGTGGAAGGCCTGCAGATGTTCGGCGCCGAGATCCTGCCGGGTCTGCGTTCGGCCTTCGCATGAGCGCGCTCGCTGCCCCCGTGCAGGCTGACGACGGGCTGGCGACCTGGATCGCACCGGCCCGCACCGCCCTGGTAATCATCGACATGCAGGTGGATTTCGCCGCCCCGGAAGGCCGCCTGGGCCAATGGGGCGTGGACCTGTCCACCGTGCCGCCAGCCTTGGAGAAGGCGCAGGCCCTCGCCGACGCCGCGCGCAAGGCGGGCGCGCCGGTGGTCTTTGTCGGCCTGTTCACGCGGCCGGAGACCGACTCCAGCGCCTGGCGCGAGCGGATGCGCCGGCGCGGCGGCGACCCGGACTCGGACTCCGGCCTCTGCCGGGCCGGCGAGGTCGGGTCTGACTGGCATGGCCCAAAGCCCCTGCCGGGCGAGGCGGTGGTGGAGAAGGCCCGCTATTCCGGCTTTCATGACGCGCCGCTGGACAGCGTTCTGAAGGGCCTGGGCGTCGACACCCTGGTGGTGGCGGGCCTGACCACCGAATGCTGCGTGGACTGCACGGTCCGCGACGCCTTTCATCTGGACTATCATGTGTTCTTGGCCAGCGACGCCTGCGCCGCCTACGAGGCCGAGGTTCATGCGGCCTCGCTCAAGGCCCTCGAACTGAACTGCGCGATCCTGGTCGAGACCGACCAGGTGATCACCGCCTGGGAGGAGGCCGCGTAATGGCCGATGGATTTCAACTGCCTGGCGCCCAGGCGCCGTTCGCCGTCACCGACGCCGACCGCGCCGCCATCGCCGCGGCGATCAGCGAGACCGAGATCGTCGAGCTGGCCCTGGCGCTGGGCAATATCCCCAGCCCCGCCGGTCATGAGTTCGCCGCCGGCGAGTTCGTCCATGACTGGATGAAGCGCGAGGGCTTCAACCCCCGCCGGGTCGGCGCGACGCCAGAGCGCAACAACATCATCGGGACCTATGGCGGGGCGGGCGAGGGCAAGAACCTGCTGTTCACCGCCCACCTGGACACCGAGGCGCCCACCTGGAACCCCGACCTGGACGCCTACAAGTACCGGCCCGAGACCCTGGACAATCCGGAGTGGGAAAAGTGCTGGCTCGAGGACGGGGTCCTCTATGGCTATCCGATCGCCAACGACCGGGGGCCGATGAGCTGCTTCCTGATCGCGGCCAAGGCGCTGAAGACCGCAGGCTATGACCTGGCGGGCAAGCTCTATCTGACCGCCTGCCCCGGCGAGATCGGCCCCGAGCCCATCGAGGAGCACCGGGGCGTGGCCTATATGGGCAAGGACATCGGCGCCCATTACCTGTTCCACCACGGGGGCGTGGCGCCGGACTACGCCATCGCCGCCGAGGGCTGCGACTTTGGCCTGACCTGGGTCGGCTGCGGCTATGCCGTCTTCCGTTTCAGGCTGTGGGGTGAGGGGGTGTTCACCCCGCTGCTGACCCAGCCGGAGAAGTCGGGCGACCATCCCAATCCGATCTATCGGCTGGGCGCGCTCACCGACGCCATCCACCAGTGGAGCCGCCAGTACGAGGCCGACAGCGCCTATGAGAGCGCCGGTGGCGTGGCCCTGCCCAAGGCGCAGATTTCGGCGGTGCGTGGGGGCGTGCCCTATGCCTTCGGGGCCGGGACCGAGCTCGTAAACCTCTATCTCGAGGTGGGCCTGAACCCCCGCCAGCGGATCGCTGATTTGCAGCACTCCCTAGAGCGCATGGTGCGGGCCGCAGGGCTCGGCGAGGTGGATATCGAGCCGGTCGTGGTCCGCCACGGCTTTGAGGCGGACGCCGGCGAGGTCGCCCCCCTGGTGGGCGCGGTGGACGCCGCCACCCGCCTGTCGCTGGGCCATCCGGTGCAGCGGGCCGCGCCGGTCTATTCCAGCATGTGGCGCGACCATAACGTGTTCAACATGCAGCGGATTCCGGCCATCACCACCGGCTTCAAGCGCTGGCGGCCGAGCCCGAAGGACCTGACCGACAGCGCGCTGGTCTATGCTCTGACGGCGTTGGCCATCTGCGGTCGGGCCGAGACCGCGGAGGCCAGGACCGGGCCTGCGCCGGTCTATGGCGACAATCCGTTCGGGAACGCCTGATGGGACAGGCGACAACCTTCGGGGACCTTGCGATCAGCGCGCCCTTTGACGGCCCCGCCTGGCGCGCGGCCATGGGCGCCTTCGCCAGCGGCGTGGTCATCGTCACCACCCAGGGCGAGGACGGCCAGCCCGTGGGCACCACGGTCAGCGCGTTTTCTTCCGTGTCGCTGGATCCGCCCCTGCTGCTGGTCTGCCTGGATCACAAGAGCCGCACCCGGGCGGCGGTGAAGCGGTCGGGCCATTTCTGCATCAACATCCTGGCCGCCGGCCAAGGCAGTCTGGCCCGCCTGTTCGCCGGCCCCGGCGCCACCGACCGGTTTGCGAACGTGGCGATCACGCCCGGCGTCCTGGGCGATCCGCAGATCACCGGCGCCCTGGCCAGCATCGACTGTCGCCTGCACTCCCTGCACGCGGCGGGCGACCACGACATCCTGATCGGCCGGGGGCTGAACATCGCCGCCACTCCGGGCGACCCCCTCATCTACAGCCAGGGCCGGTTCCTGGGCCCAGAGGACTAAAGGTCAAAGACCATGGGTTACGAAGTTCTGGACGTGAAGCCGATGACCCGCCGGATCGGCGCCGAGGTGTTCGGGCTCGATCTCGGCAAGCCGCTCAGCAACCGACAGACCGCCGAGCTGCGCGAGGCGCTGGCCAATCATCAGGTGCTGTTCTTCCGCGACCAGGAGATGGACCACGACGCCCACAAGGCGGTCGGCCGGTTGTTTGGCGAACTGGCCATCCATTCGGCCATCGCCGGCATTGAGGGCCATCCGGAGATCGTCGCCATCCACGCTGACGCCGACTCCAAGTTCGTGGCCGGGGAGAACTGGCACTCCGACCTGACCTGCGATCCCGAACCGCCGCTGGGCTCGATCCTCTATATGCCCGTGGTTCCCGAGAGCGGCGGCGACACGGTCTTCGCCTCGATGTACGCGGCCTATGATGCGCTCTCAGAGCGGATGAAGGTCTATCTGGAGGGGCTGCGCGCCGTCCACGACGCCAACCCGGTCTATCAGAAGCTCTTCCCGGACCTGGACCGGAAGTACAACCGCTCGGTCCATCCGGTGATCCGCACCCATCCGGTGACGGGCAAGAAGCTGATCTTCGTCAACCCGTCCTACACCACCCACATCGAGGGCCTGGCCGACGAGGAGAGCGCGGCGATCCTGAACTTCCTCTACGTCCACTGCATGAACCCCAACTACCAGGTCCGCTTCCGCTGGCGGCCCAAACTCGGTGGCCTTCTGGGACAACCGCTGCACCTGGCACCAGGCCATCTGGGACTACTTCCCGGATGTGCGGTCAGGGTTCCGGGTGACGGTAGCGGGGGATAAGCCGTTTTGAGGCAGTTCAACGCGCCTTGCCCGGATTGACTAAGGCAGATCCAGCGAGCTTTCCCAGTCCCGGCCGGCATAAAGCACCCGCAGGATTGTGACCTCATTCTCGACCAAGAAAGCAATGGTCAGGCGTCGTTCGAAGCCGATGGTGCGAAGGCCTGGGCGGATATCATCTCGGCGCGTACCGCGTTCGGCTGCGGTTTCGAAGCCGGCGGGGAACTGCTCGATCCGGCCGATGTAGGCCATCGCTGTCTCGGGCGAGGCCTCGCTGGCGATCCAATCATCTAGGGCGAAGAGATCGTCTCTGGCTTCGGGACTGAAGACAATCGCGCGGCGGATCACTTGCGATCCTTCGACCGTTCCTCGTGCCGCGCCTGGATGTCGGAGAAGACCGACGCTGAGGACAAGGCTCGGCCGGGGTCCTCTCGCATGGTGTCGTAGGTCGGGGCGACCTCTTCCCGAAGCCAGCGGCTGATGGCTTCGTCGCGTTCCTTGAGCGCGCGAAGGCCGGCGCGGACGACCTCGCTGGCTGAGGCGTAGTCGCCGGAGCTGACCTTGGCGTCGATGAATTCGGCTTGGTCCCTGGGCAGGCTTACGGTTCTCTTCTCGATCATGGCTTGGACCTTTCGCGCTCCAGCGAAAGCTACCATGCGGTATGACTTATTCATACCGCGGCGAGCGCGATGGAGGGGCTTCAAATGCTGACCGCACTTCTCGAACGCTATGACGCCGAGATGCGGCGGGACCCGCCGCTGACC
>JGI24120J20309_1000524_pt1 | contig 18715 bp, 17 predicted proteins | sample SubbioAug_CSW13A_FD_20309 | JGI IMG/M metagenome (IMG submission 20309) | reverse complement strand
GGTGGTGCAGGCACCGCCAGCCGCGCCGTTGCCGGTGGTGGCGCCGCCGCTGCCCGCTGCGCCGCCCCCGCCCGAAGGCGACGACCTGCTGCGCAGGCGCATGGCCAGCCAGAGTGCGCTGGCGCCGGCGGCCCAGACGGCTCAGGGCGGAGCGTTCTTCCAGGACGAATTCTCCAGCGTCAAGCGGGGCGCGGTGCAGGCGCTGGCCAACGCCGACTTTGTGCTTGCGCGTGGCACCTTCATTCGCTGCACGCTGGAGACCAAGATCGTCTCGACTTTGCCGGGCATGACCTCGTGCATCGTGACCGAACCGATCTACTCGGTCAACGGCCGCCGCCTGCTGGTGGACAAGGGGTCGAAGGTGACCGGTGAATACCGCTACGCCGACGAGCACTTCGACCGCATCGGCGTGGTGTGGACCCGGATCCTGACCACCACAGGGCTGGATGTGCGCATCGACAGCGCAGGCACCGACTCACTGGGCGGGGCGGGCATTCCGGGGCACTACAACGCCCACTGGGGCGAGCGCATCAGCGCCGCTCTGCTGGTCAGTCTGCTGGCCGACACCATCGATGCTGGCGCGCAGAAATTCGCCGACCGCAACAACATCCGCGGCCGGGAGACCGAGGTCTACGACCGCGATGGCCGTCTGATCACCAGCCGCGTGGACCCCTGGGAGTCACACACAGCCCGCACCACCAAGCGTGTGGCCACCGAGATGCTGGAGCGGTCAGCCAACCGGCAGGCCACGGTCACGGTGCTCAATGGCACGGTGGTCAACATTTTTGCCGCGCGCGACGTGGATTTTTCATCGGTGATGCGATGAACCCGAGTCGGTCACGGAGCGCGCCATGCTGATGAACGTGCCTGAGAGCCTGGCCGCCGATTCAGGCGAGCGGGTGGCCGAGGTCTCCAGCGAGTTCCTGGCGTACCAGTACCATGTGCTGGGCATCTCGCCTTATCTGGAAGACCCGGAGGTCACCGAGATCTGCATCAACAGGCCGGGCGAACTTTTTCTGGAGACCCGGCAAGGGTGGCAACGGGTGCAGGTCCCCTCGCTTACTTACGACCGGGCGCGCCAGTTCTGCACCACGGTGGTCAATGAGAGCCGCACTGGCCAACGCATCACACACGTCGACCCGGTGGTGTCCCTGACCTTTCCGACCGGGCAGCGTGCCCAGTTTGTATTGCCCCCCGCAGTTCCGGCCGACACGGCGTCGATCACCATCCGCCTGCCATCAACCCAGACGCGCACCTTGCAGGCCTACCAGAGCGAAGGTTTCTTTGACCAGATCCTGGAAGGGGAGCGGGAGATCAGTCCATTTGACCAGGAGTTGCTGGCCCTGCGTGAGGCGCGCGACTACCACGGCTTTTTCAGCAAGGCGGTGCATTACCGCAAGAACATCGTCGTCTCGGGTGCCACCGGCAGTGGCAAGACCACGTTCATGAAGTCCCTGGTGACTCACATCCCCGATGACGAACGGCTGATCACCATCGAGGACGCGCGCGAACTGTTCATTGACCAGCCGAACGCGGTACACCTGATCTACTCGCGGGGTGCCCAGGGCTCGGCCAATGTGACCGCCAAGGGCTGCATGGAAGCCTGCCTGCGCATGAAGCCCGACCGCATCATCCTGGCCGAGATCCGCGGTGACGAATCGTTCTACTACATCCGCAACTGCGCCTCGGGCCACCCGGGCTCTATCACCAGCTGCCACGCCGGCAGCACCGCGCAGACCTGGGACCAGATGGCGCTGATGGTGAAGGCATCGCCCGAAGGGGCTGGCCTGGGCTTTGGCGAAATCAAACGTCTGCTCATGCTGACCATCGACATCGTGGTGCATATCAAGGCGCACGCGGGCCGGCGCTACATCACGGGCATCGACTTCGACCCGCAGCGCCGCATGGAGCTGGCGTGAGTCACGCCTAGTGATATCGCATGGATCAGACCGGTTGCCATTGGCATCTTGAACCGATCAATGCAACTGACCTTGGATCATTTAAGGAGGATTTCATGTTGAACTTGGCCAAATCGATTTCGCTTCGCTTGAACTGGCAGACAGGTGCCTGTCTGCTATTGGGTCTGGTGCTTCAAGCTGGCTGCGCAACCAGAACGCTTCAAAGCAATCGGTCAGACTTGGTCAAGGAGGTTCAGATTGGTCCGGAAGAGACCACGATGGTCCGCCTGTCGTTTGAGGTACTTAAGACCGATGCCACAAAGGCCAATGCAACCGGCAATGGTGATGCTCAGGCCGCGGACTCAGAACATGACCGACCAGAACCGGGTGAACAGGATCCGCCGCTGACGAACCTGGTCGGATACGTGGTGCTGACGAGCCAAGGGGCGGAAGTGCAACGCATTGAGCACGACTTCGGGGTGAATGCCCAGCAACTGTTGGGGCCGAGCTGGGTGCGTCTGGAAGACCTCAGCGGGGATGGCTGGATGGAGCTCGTGTTGCCGCGTCAGGAGCGCGACGGTGATTTGTCAGACGTTGTATACGCCTACAACACGCAACGTAAACGATACGAACGCACAAGCGCATTGTCGCATCAGGGTACGGTTCGGAGCCTGGCTCCAGGTTGTGTGCTACTTGAAATCAACACCGGTGCCCAGACCCTGTGCCACCTGCCAGCGGCGCGTCGCTGGGTGCGCCTGTATGCCTCGGCCGCCGCCACCCTGGCCGGCGCGAAAGTGGGGGAACTGGAGGCCACTTGTGTCGGCCCCGGAAGCCGGCTGGCCGATTGCCGCCAATTGCGTCTGCAGACTGACCGCAGCTTGCAGTCAGCCTTGGCGGCCTTGAAGCAGCAGCAGCGTGAGCAGGTGCAGCAGGCCCACGGGAGACCGACGGCTACCCGGGTGCTGGCCAACCTGGATGCAGGGCATCGGGCCTGGCTGAACTACCGCGACAACCGCTGCATGGGGCATGCGCGAGAGCAGGGCTTGGCGGGGGAAGGGTTGCAAATGGTGTTCGAATCGTGCCGATACCAGATGGCCTTGCAGCAGACTGTCGAATATGGGCAACCATGAGTCCCGCATGGCGGGTCAGGTACTGAACAGCCCCGGGGGCCGCAACCGATGAGCCGCTTACAAAAGACGATGCTGGGGTTGACCCTGCTGCTCGGTGTGCTGGCCGGATCGCAACTGAGCGCCTACCTGCTGCTGTGGCGACTGAAGCTGCCGTGGACAGGCGTGACACCGCTGACGTATCTGCAGTACTGGTCTGCCCATGCTGTGCACCCCCAGTTCGGAAGCGTGGTGCGCAGCAGCGGTGCCCTGGGTTTCGGCGTGGTGGTGCTGGCGCTGGCCTTGCTCGCTCTGGTGCTTCTGTTCAGGCGCCCGCAACGCCTGTACGGCGATGCCCGGTTTGCCTCGCTGTCGGACTTGCGCGGCCGGCACATGCTCAAGCCTGACGACACGGCGCTGGTGGTGGGCTGTAAGGGCGGCAAGTACGTGTATTTCAACGGCCAGCAGTTCGCCTTGCTGGCCGCGCCGACCCGTTCGGGCAAAGGGGTGGGCATCGTCATTCCCAACCTGCTGAGCTACCAGGGATCGGTGGTGGTGCTGGACATCAAGCGTGAGAACTTCGACCTGACGAGCGGCTTTCGAGCCCGCTACGGGCAGGAGGTCCACCTGTTCAACCCGTTTGCCGAAGACCGCTGCACCCACCGCTGGAACCCCTTGTCCTATGTGTCTGCCGACCCGAACCTTCGGGTCAGTGACCTGCAGGCGATCGCTGCCATGCTGTACCCGGCGACCGACCTGCACAAGGACCCGTTCTGGGCCAATCAGGCACAAAACGCCTTTGTGGCCTTCGCCTTGCACGCGTTCGAGCAGGCGGACCACGTGGGCCGGCAGTTTCCCGGCAAGCCCTACGAGACGCCGACCATGGGCGCGCTCTACCGCCTCGCGTCGGGGCGCCCCGAGCAACCGCTGCGCGACCACCTGCGCGACCTGGCCAGCTCGCCCAATCTGAGCCCGGCCGCCCGGACTGCGTTTGGCACCCTGCTGGGCCAGGCCGACGAAACCTTTGCCAGCATTATGGGCACCTTCAAGGAGCCCTTGAACCCTTGGCTGAACCCGGTGGTGGACGCGGCGACCAGTGGCAATGACTTCGACCTCCGCGACGTTCGCAAGAAGAAAATGAGCATCTATGTGGCGGTGCAGCCTAACAAACTGGCCGAAGCGCGGCTGATCATCAACCTGTTTTTCAGCCAGCTCATCAATGAAAACACCCGGGAACTGCCCCAGGCCAACCCCGCGCTCAAGCACCAGTGCCTGCTGCTGATGGACGAGTTCACCAGCATCGGGCGCATGGACATCATTGCGCGGGCGGTCAGTTTCATGGCGGGCTATAACCTGCGCCTGATGCCCATCATCCAGAGCCTGTCTCAGCTTGAGGCCACCTATGGGCGGGAGATGGCACGCACGCTGGTGACCAACCATGCGCTGCGCATCATCTTTGCCCCGCGCGAGCAACAGGACGCCAACGAGTACAGTGAGATGCTGGGCTACACCAGTGTTCGCAAGCAAAGCCTCAGCCGCAGCCGCGCACGCGAGACCAGCCGTACGCTCACCGAAAACGAGGAACGGCGGGCGTTGATGTTGCCGCAGGAGATCAAGGCTCTGGGCGAGGACAAGCAAATCCTGCTGGTCGAAGGGCTGGCTCACCCGGTGATGTCAGACAAGATCCGCTACCACCTGGATGCCGAGTTCAAGCGCCGCGTGCTGCCCAAAGTCGAGGTGCCCGAGCTGATGCTGGGTGGATCCACCAGCTTCCCATCGACCACGGCCAAGAGCCGGGCAACACAGACATCCAACGGCGGCCTGCCACCCGAGAGCGTGATGCAGATTCAGGCCAAGGACGACTCGGTCTTCACGCGCGCCTTCTCCGGCAGAAAAAAAGCCACCCAGGTGACGGGTATACCGCCCGAGTACACCGGGCTCAAGGGCGTCGTTGGCGAGTTTGACAGGGTGGTCGACCACCTCAAGGGAACTGCCTGATGTTTGCAGCAATGAGCGGGCCAGTTGGCGGATCGAGGAGCCGGTAATGGCGATCTTGCGCAAACACGTGTGGCGCTGGGTGTTGCGGCCCTTGCTGGGCCTGTTGGCCCTATGGACTCTGGTGGTGGGATCGCTCTTTTTCTACGGCACCTATTCACACCACCTGCCCCGGGTGTGGATGGGCATGGGGCCGCTGGGCTTCGAGCAGTCCAAGGCCCGGCAACTGGATCCGCAGGTGCGGCAAGCCTACGAGCAGGAGCTGTTTGAGGAGCTGGCGCTGTGGAAAACGGTCTCCAAACGCTTTCCTGACGGGGCGGATATGCAGAGTTTTCTATCGGCCAAGTGCGCGCGCGATCAGCGCTGGAAGGTTATGGCGCAGGAGGGCTTTGAGCTGGCGCACATCGCGCGGCAGGCGCAGGACTCGTGTGGCAGCATGGTCTTCAGTTTCAAGGGCCCGTTGCGCCGCCTGCAGCGCCTGGCCGAGGGCGGTGACGTGGCGGCCATGTGCATGATGGGTTCGATCGATGACCCACGCCAGGACCTTGGGCCGCTGGCGCAGGTACGGCGCGAGATGGTGGAGCGCGGCGCGGCGCTGGGTCACCCGGAGTGCCTTTGGCACCTGTCGCGCTGGACCTACCCAGGCCTGGACGGAGACCCACAGGCGGTGGCTGAGAGCCTGACTCTGGCGGCTCGGGCGGTGGAAGGGGGGGCGTATCGGGCAGCCCGAGAGCCGCTGCGACATTTCGGAAAGCTCAACTTGAGCGATCACCGCTACGACGAACGCACCTACTGCTGGTCACAGGTTTACGACAAAGGTCGGTCGGTTCGCGAGGAAGCGGCTGAGACCTTTGGTTTTTTGAGGCGTCAAGCACGATCAGATCGAGATCGTGATCGGGAAGAACGATTGTTGCGCATGAGCGAGCAAATCATGGATGTCCATGCCTGCGTAGCCATGGGCTGGCATTGAGGACCACGCATATGGAAAAGGAAGCTCTGAGGCGGGCCTGGGATACACGTGGAAAGCAGTTGGACGTTGCTTACCGCGCAACGTGGGCGGAAGGCTCTGATCCCACGCGGGAAATGCTCAATGCTGCCGCCAATCTCAACCGCTTCCTCGACCACGGCTTTTCCCTGGCGCGGCTGGACAGTGACATCGGTCGGCGACTGAAAGCACGCACGACCACGGGCGAGCTGCAGGTCCAGGGTTACGACCGGCTGGCATTGCAAGCCGAAAGAGAGCGGCTGACCGAGGAATACATGTGGTTCATGGAGTACCGGCGCGAGAGCGACCTGAAGCCGGTGTATCCGGGCAAAGTCGATCAAGGCGCACGGGTCAGCGAATTGTCTGCAGATGGCCACTCGGTGGTCTCCGGCTGGAATCCGGATCATGCACTCGGGCGCAGCATGATGTTGCTCGAAGACGCCCGATCGGCCATACCCGCTTTCGGCCATGCGGTGGCCAACGCGCGCAGCGTCTTGAGCCCCAGTTACCAAACCTGCGTGGCCCTGAATCAGGCCAGCGCGGCCTTTTTGGGCGGCCAGACAGCGGCGGCGCCAGGCAGGATGCTGATGGCGGGGCGTATGGCGGCCGACGCCTGGGGGGAGGGCGTGGGCGCCGCGCACCGCATGCCGGCCGAGAGCCTCTGCCGACTGGTGTACCCCGACCACGAGGCCGTGCGTCTGCGCCAACGCTTGCATGGGCGGGCGCCCAGTGCGGTCCAGGCGCTGGAAGCCGATGGCTCGGTGGCCGCCGGCTTTTTGCCGGACACACCCTCAGATCAGGAACGCACGGATCCGCAGGATGGCCCGCAAGCCCAGGCACCGGCGGTGGACGTACCGGTGCCCTGGATGGGCGCGGTGGCGGTGGCCGATGTGCTCGCTTCCCATGTGGCAGCAGGGCGCCTGGAGGCCGATGAAGCCATGCACCTGCTGCGCTCAACCATCGACCCGGACGTCGGCGTTGCCCCCCTGTGGCCCGACGTGCTGGAGCAGGCCAGAAACCCCGTGGCTGCGGCCACCGGGCCTGATGCGTCGCTGTCCCCGGGTCGCTTGTTTGTGCAGTCGAGCGCGCTGCTCTCAGAGGGCCAGAAGGCGAATTTCGAGCGCCTGCTGAGCGCCTTTGCCCAGCCCCTGCAGGCCTTGCCTCCCGATATAAGCTTGTTGGCCGAAGAGGTCATGGCTTTGCACTATGTGGACGAGGTATCGGTCAGCGGAGGGCTGAACCGCCCGCTGGACACCGAGGCGGTGCGGGCCTTGTGCCAAGGACCGGCAGGTGAGCTCCCGGGTGCCGCAGAGGGTCTTGATGGCGTGGCCTTGTTGCCACCCGAGCTGCCCGATGCCTTGAAACCCCGACAGGCGCAGGTGGTGCAGGCCATGGCGCCGATGTTGGCCAGCGAGGCTGGCGCCGACTGGAGCGACGAGGAACATGAGCGGCTGCATGCCTATGCGCTGCAGACGACCGTCAGGCACCACCTGGGCCCGGACCTGACCGGCGCGTGGCTCAGCCCAGACCGGGCGCACGTGGGTCTGCTGGACAGCGTCGGCGTTTTGCGTGAGTTCGCGGTGGCCGAAGCCCTGTCGCGTGACACAGACGCAATCCACAGACAGACAGTCCGGATATGGACAGCACATGGGCCGCAATCCCAGGTGCCAACCACGAGCAGACACCGGCACCACGGCGACAGCCATGGGGGCCACGCTGAAGCTCCGGATGACCCCGCAGTGCTGGGAGGTGCACAACAGGGTCCGGTGGGGTCGACGGGTGGTCTGGCCTCCTCCCCTGCCTGACGTGCAGGTACGTGCGGTGCCTCACTGGATTCCGACAAATCCCATTGTCTGATCGAAGAGTTGGCGTTCATGGTGGACGAGGCGACGTGGTCGAACGGTTCTGTGAGGAAGCCCATCCGAAACCTACCCAGGATTGAAATGATCGCCAGAAGTTGGCCGGGTGCGGTCTCGCCAACTTGGCGGTGCTTCTCAGCCGGTATTTCACTGGCCCGAGCCGTGCACGGTGCGTTCTTCCATGCCGTACACGACCAGGAACAAGAACAGGCCCGCAGCCTGCCCTAGGTGCCCACCACCGACGAATTCGCCCATGGCAACCAGTCGTTTGCCCAAGCCTGGCGACGTTTCAACGGAGCACGGAGGCAGGGGAAAGCCGACACGGTTGCCCTGCAGCAGTGCGGGCCACAGCAGGATCGGGTGCCGCAGGATGGCAACTGGGTGGAATGCGGCAGCCATGGCGCCCAGGTACAGCGCGCTCTGGACGCGCCCGGCGGGACCAGGGCCCAGTGCACAAGGTCGATACCTGCTGAGCCCATGCGGGCTGCCCGCGCCTGGCGAGGTCCGTGAAACCGGTCACCTGCCAGGGACTGGGCTTGACCCGCATGGCCAGTGGCGGCCGTCTGTGGAGTTCAGGCCATCGGCAGCAGTGGAACGATCAGCAGCGCAACGATGTTGATGATCTTGATCAGAGGGTTCACCGCTGGTCCGGCGGTGTCCTTGTAGGGGTCACCCACGGTATCGCCGGTGACGGCTGCCTTGTGGGCATCGCTACCCTTGCCGCCGTGGTGGCCATCTTCGATGTACTTCTTGGCGTTGTCCCAGGCGCCACCGCCGGTGCACATGGAGATGGCCACAAACAGGCCGGTCACGATGGTGCCCATGAGCAGGCCGCCCAGGGCTTTCGGCCCCAGAAACACGCCGACCAGAATCGGCACCACCACCGGCAGCAGGCTGGGGATCATCATTTCCTTGATGGCGGCCGAGGTCAGCATGTCCACTGCTTTGCCGTATTCGGGCTTGGCCGTGCCTTCCATGATGCCCTTGATTTCCCGGAACTGGCGGCGAACCTCCTCGACCACCGAGCCGGCAGCACGCCCGACGGCCTCCATGGCCATGGCGCCGAACAGGTAAGGGATCAGACCGCCGATGAACAAGCCGATGATCACCATCGGGTCACTGAGGTCAAAGCTGACCTGGTGGCCAGTGACCTCCAGCTTGTGGGTGTAGTCGGCAAACAGCACCAGCGCCGCCAGACCGGCCGAGCCAATGGCATAGCCCTTGGTCACGGCCTTGGTGGTGTTGCCCACGGCGTCCAGCGGGTCGGTCACGTCGCGCACGCTGCTGGGCAGTTCGGCCATTTCGGCAATGCCGCCGGCGTTGTCGGTGATCGGGCCGTAGGCGTCGAGCGCCACCACAATGCCGGCCATTGACAGCATGGCCGTGGCGGCCACGGCCACGCCGTACAGACCCGCCAGGGTGTACGAGGCGATGATGGCTGCACAGACAAACAGCACCGGCCAGGCGGTGGACTTCATGCTCACCCCGATGCCGGCGATGATGTTGGTCGCGTGGCCGGTGGTCGACGCCTGTGCCACGTGCTTGACCGGCTTGTAGTCGGTGCCGGTGTAGTACTCGGTGATCCAGACCATGGCCGCCGTCAGTGCCAGCCCCACCAGGCCAGCAGCCCACAGGCGCAGTTGCGAGCCAGTGGCCGTGATCGCGTTGTCAGGCATGAGCCAGATCGTGACGCCGTAGAACGCAATGGCCGAGAGCACGCCGGCCACGATCAGGCCCTTGTACAGAGCCGGCATCACGTTCTTCATGCCCGGGCTGGCCTTGACGAAGAAGCAGCCGATGATCGAGGCAATGATGGACACACCGCCGAGTACCAGCGGATACAGCACAGCCTGCATGGGGGCAGCCGCCACCAGAAGGGCACCGAGAACCATGGTTGCGATCAGTGTCACCGCGTAGGTTTCGAACAGGTCGGCGGCCATGCCGGCACAGTCGCCCACGTTGTCCCCCACGTTGTCGGCGATCACCGCCGGGTTGCGTGGGTCGTCTTCCGGAATGCCTGCCTCCACTTTGCCGACCAGATCGGCGCCCACGTCAGCACCTTTGGTGAAGATGCCACCACCCAAACGGGCAAAGATGGAAATGAGCGACGATCCGAAGGCAAAGCCGATCAGCGGGTTCAGCAGTTTGGCCAGGTTCTTGTCCGGGGTGAGGTTGCCGTTGCCCACCAGGAACCAGAAAAACCCGGCCACACCCAGCAGGCCTAGGCCGACGACCAGCATCCCGGTGATGGCACCGCCCCGAAAGGCGACCTGCAGAGCGGGGCCAATGCCCTGTGTGGCTGCCTGTGCGGTACGCACGTTGGCCCGCACGGAGATATTCATGCCAATGAAGCCGCAGGCGCCCGAGAGCACCGCGCCCAGGACAAAACCGATAGCTGTCGGTGTGTCCAGGAATACGGCAATGAGGATGGTGAGCACCACACCCACCATGGCAATGGTGCGGTATTGACGGGCCAGGTAGGCGGCGGCACCGGCCTGGATGGCCCCCGCAATCTCCTGCATTCGGGCGTTGCCCGTGTCCTGCTTCAGAATCCAACTGCGTGACCAGAAACCGTAGACCACGGCCACCAAGCCACATACAAGCGCAAATACCAGCGCAGACTGTCCAACCATTTGCTTCTCCTGCTCGTTGCATCTTCGACTTGGAGGGGGCAACGCTTTGAGGATCACCCCCGCTGCGTTGCTTCCTCGCGTCCGACGCGGCGCACGGGGCGCAGGGCAGGGCGATTGGCCAACAGCGGCAATGTAGCGGCAAACACTGTTCCTGTGGCATGACCTGGATCAGGAAGTAAGCCAGGAATCAGTAAAATCAGGGTTAATCCTGACCGTACAAGTCGTCAGGCTTCAGCCTCATGTCCGGTTTGTGACACCGCTTGTTGCTTGCCGATCGCGCTCCTTTTCCTCAACTCTCAGCAATCTCCATGTCCCTCGACAACGTCACCCCTGGCCCGAAGGTCCCTGAAGCGTTCAACGTCATCATCGAGATCCCCATGAACGGTGATCCGATCAAGTACGAAGTGGACAAGGAAACCGGCGCGATCTTCGTCGACCGCTTCATGAACACGGCCATGCACTACCCGACCAACTACGGATATGTGCCCAAGACCATTGCCGGTGACGGCGATCCGGTGGATGTCCTGGTGGTGACGCCGGTGCCGCTGATGCCCGGCGTGGTGGTTCCGTGCCGGGCCATCGGTATCTTGAAAATGACCGACGAAGCCGGCGAAGACGGCAAGGTGCTGGCTGTGCCCACCAACAAGCTGCTGTCCCTCTACAGCCGATGGAACAAGCCTGAAGACCTCAACCCGATGCGCTTGAAGGCCATCGAGCACTTCTTCGAACACTACAAAGATCTGGAAGAAGGCAAATGGGTGAAGGTGTCGGGCTGGGAAGGCCCGGAGGCTGCCCACAAGGAAATCCTGGACGGCATCGCCGCCTATGAGAAGTCGCTGGCTGCCTGACAGTCACCATTCTGCACGTCGGGGTCCGAGCTTCAAGGCTTGTCCCCAGGCAGCAGAACCCACCCGATGCCCGGGTGGGTTTTTTTTTGGCCAATCCAATCAGTAGGTGGGCTCGGCGTCGATATCCCCCCGGTACTCGATCTTTCCGCGGACACGGGCCCTTGGGTGCATGTCGATCAGCTCGTCGTAGCTGGCATCGCCGATCAGCGTGGCTGACCCGGTGATTTCCAGTGCCTTGCGGGCGATCACGGTGCCGATGACCTTGCCCTCGATGAAGACGTAATCGGCCTCAATGCGCGTGTTCTCGATCACGCCGCTGGCACCCACATGCAGCGTTCCACCCGTCTCAAAGGTGATGTTGCCCTTCAGGTGACCGTCCACCTTGATACCCTGATCTCGGGCGGTGTGGAAGTTACCGTCAAACACGGCGCCTTCCGCGATCAGGCTGGTGATGGCACCAAGCCTGTCGGCCGGGACGAGGCGGGTGGAGGCAGGGTTCTGGCTCATGGTTCAGGGCTCCTTGCTGTGCAACCAGTTTTCGGGTTTGAGTGTTGGGATGAGGGATTCGGCCTGGGATGCAGACCGCGGTGTCTTGTTCTGCAGCGGCGCCGGTTCGGGCTTTTCGGCCAATTGGCGCAGGAGCCGCAAGTCCACGGCATTCAGTTCCTGTGCGGGCAGTTCGGTGTAGGCGGGCTCGGGAATCCGGGATGGGGTCGGCCACGCAGGCGCAGCTTGCAAGGTCTGCAACACGGCGGGAACCAAGGGCGATGCTTCGCTCATGGCGATGGGTATCGCCGCGTGCTCCGCATTTGCGCTGCCGGATTGGCTCCTCAGCAGCCAGCCTGCCAGCAGCAGCAAAACCACCAGACCCAGAATGTGGAGGAAATACCGACCGACGAACCAGAGCACCCAACGCCAAGCCAGGCGCCGCTGGGCGATGCGACGGTCCCGTTGCCAGCTGGCCGCCAGCGCAGCCCGCCTGACCGACTCGGGGTCCGGGACCGCGTGAGGCGAAGGCGGTGGTTTCGGGCGTTCGGGACGTCGCCACGGCATGATGGCCTGTCAGGCGTTGGTTACTTGGGGGGTGCCACGCGTTCGAGCGTTGCGTTGAGATCGGCGCCATTGACTTGAATGCGCCCATAGCGGACCAGACCATGCACGCTGGCCGTGTCATGCAGCGCGACCTCTCCCTGGCCGGAGTCGAGCATGCCGTCGGTGTGACCCATGACGGAAATCTTGTGGGCCGTGATGTCACCCTTGACCCGACCGGTTTCGGTGACCACGACGGACACCTGAACCCCGCTGGCCTGAGACAGGTTGCCGTCGACCTGCCCTGCCACGCTGAACGGTCCGCGCAGGATGGCATTGCCGACAAAATGCATCCCCTCGGCCAGCATACTGCGAGCGTGGGCTGCCTCGGTTGCATCTATGGTTTGTCCGGTTGGGACCGCCGCATTGAGCATGGGCAGGTTCTGTACCTGGGCGGGGGGCATGGCATTGCCCACCGCAACCTCGATGGACTGGGGCATGGCCTGACCGTCGTCGTAGACGGGATTTTCGAGGTTGCCTTGCTGTTCCTGTCCCTCGTCGGGCAACTGTTCATTCATCTCGTCGGCTCCTTGGTCCGTTGGGTTCGGTCGGTCAGGGCGGAAGTGCCTTCGTGCTTTCAATTTGGTCTCCCTGTGGCTGGTGATGGACGGCCAGCCTGCAGCTGCTGCAAGACGGGAAGGTTGTCGCCACGCTTGAGCGTCCGGAAGGGACCCTGCAGGTCGGCTCCATCGTACAGCTGCAGGCGACGCGCCATCAATGTGCCAGTGGAGATGCCGGTGTGGGACACGTACGCCATGCCCTGACACTCAAGTATGGTGTCGTCCGCACGACCGCCTGCAGCGCCCAGTCGACCGAACAGGTACAGGTCGCCGGAAACGCTGATTCGGCCGCGAACAACGCCTCCCGACCAAACCACCAGTCGCCCTTCAACCTGAATGTCACCTTCGAGGTCACCTTGCACCAGAAGGCCGCCTTCAAAGCGCAGTTGACCTTTCAGCAGACAACCGCTGGCCACCCGGTTGACCAGGTTCATGGCCACAGGGTCGAGAGTCAGGGTGTCCCTGTTGGTCTTCAGAGCCACTGATTTGCCACCCAGAAAATGCCCGAGGCAAGGCTGAGCGTCAGCCCCAGCAGGGCCAGCCATAGCGCATGCCGCTCCAGCCAGAGGCGCAATCTGCCCGGGCGGGGGCGCGGGCGGCCGGGCAGGTCACAGGCGTGTGACATCACCCACCAGTCGTGCCAGCTGTCACTGAGGTGGTGCGCGCCGGTTCTGAGGTCGACCTCCATACCGCGGGCGTACATGTCGCTTGCCTGCAATCGCCGCCCCATCAGCACGGAAAAGGGTGCTCCCACAATGGTGTGGGTGAAGAAGGCATCGGTTTCGTCCATGATCCACGAGTGTAACGAGCCTGTCAGCGCAGTGGCCGGCACCCTGGTGGAGGTTTCTGGTCCGCCCGACCACGTATGCACCGGGTCACGCCAAAGTCAGTCCGATTTCCTGCGCGGGTCGCGTTGCGCCAGGTGGTCGAGGTAGTTCGCCACACCATGCCGTTCCCGCTCCAGAAACCGGTCCACGGCGTCGGCAAACGCAGGATGGGCGAGCCAGTGTGCGCTGCGCGCACGGACGGGGAGCAGGGCGCGCGCCATCTTGTGTTCGCCCTGCGCACCCCCCTCAAATCGCCGGTAGCCATGGTCTATGCACCATTGAAGAGGTTGGTAATAGCAGGCTTCGAAGTGCAGGCAGTCGACCCGTTCGATAGCACCCCAATAACGGCCATAGGCTATGCGGCGCATGGGGTCGAGCCCGATCAGGCTGCTGGCGATCGGGCGGCCATCTTTCTCCGCGACAAACATCAGCCAGTGGTCGGGCATGGTTCGGGCCATGCGGTCGAAAAAGTCGGGTGTCAGATAGGGGGGATTGCCGTGCTCGTGGTAGGTACGTTCGTAGCATGACCAAAAAAAAGCCCAGTCCTGTGTCTGGATGTCGGCACCCATCGCCCATCGAAACCGGACGCCGGCTTCGGCCACCTTGCGCCGTTCCTGGCGTATCTTCTTGCGCTTGTCCTGCTGCAGGCCAGAAAGAAAGTGGTCGAAGTCCCGGAAGCGGATGTCCTTGGGGCCACCGGGCAACGCCTGCGTCCAGTGAAACTGCACGGTCTCCCGAGTCAGCCAGCCGCGCCGTCCGGTTGCGCAGACGTCGTCTTCCCTGGCAAAAAGGATGTGCAGCGAGGACAGCTGCCAGGATCGAGCCAGCTGTTCCAGGGCATCGAGCAGCGCCAGCCTGGCCTGGTCGGATTCGGTCAGCAGGCGGGCACCAGGCACCGGCGTGAAAGGCACAGCCACGAGCCCTTTGGGGTAATAGGGCAGGCCATGCTGCTCGTGTGCTTGTGCCCACGCCCAGTCGAACACGTATTCGCCGTACGAATGGCTCTTGAGGTAGTGCGGGCAGGCCGCGACCAGGCGATCGCCATCCCATAACGTGACGAACCGTGGCATCCAGCCGGTTTGGGCAGTGGCAGCGCCGCTCTCGTGCAAGGCGAGCAGGTAGGCGTGCCGAACAAACGGGCTCGGGTCGGGGTCGAGATCGACCAACCGGTCCCACGCCTCTGCGTCAATCTCGGCCGGTGATTCCACTACCCGAATGACATAATCGTTTTCCATGACCATCAAGATCTGTGTGGCCCAGTTCAACTTCGTGGTGGGTGACATGGCGGGCAATGCCCGTCGCATCGTGGAGGCGGCTGAAGCCGCCCATGCACAGGGCGCCCAATTGCTGCTGACACCCGAGCTGGCTCTGTGCGGCTACGCGGCAGAAGACCTGCTGCTGCGTCCCGCCTTCATTGACGCCTGCGATGATGCCCTGAAATCGGTGTTGGCCGGGACGGCGCACCTCAAAGGCCTGCACCTCGTGGTGGGACACCCCGCGCGCAGGCACGGGTCGGTGTCCGGTTTGCTTCGTGAGCGAAGTGTGCAGTCGGCTTCGCTGTTCAACGCCGCGAGCGTCATTGAAGGCGGCGTCGTGTTGCACACCTATTGCAAGAGGGAGTTGCCCAACTACCAGGTGTTTGACGAGCGCCGCTACTTCATTCCGGGTGAAGGTCACTGCGTGTTCGATGTCGCGGGGTCGGACGGCCGGCTGCTCAGGGTGGGTCTGCTCATCTGTGAGGATGCCTGGTTTGATGCGCCGGCCGCCGATGCGAAGGAAGCGGGTGCGGAACTGCTGGTCGTGGTCAACGCGTCGCCCTTTCATGCCGGCAAAGGCAGCGAAAGGGAAGACCACATGCGAGCCCGCGTGCTGGCCACCGGCCTGCCGCTGGTTTATGCCCACCTGGTGGGTGGGCAGGATGAAGTCGTCTTCGAAGGGCGCTCATTCGTACTGAACCCCCAAGGAGAGCTGGTTGGGCGTGCCATCAGTTTCGAGGAAGCCCTGTTCCCGATCGAACTGGCGCGCGAATCAAGAGCTTGGCGTATCGAGGCACCGATGGACCGCCCCCACAGCCCAGAGGCTGATCTCTGGCATGCACTGGTGCTGGGTGTGCGCGACTACATCGGAAAAAACGGCTTCCCTGGTGCGATCATCGGTTTGTCCGGTGGTATCGACTCGGCTCTGGTGCTGGCCATTGCGGTTGACGCGCTGGGAAAGGAGCGCGTACGAACCGTCATGATGCCGTCGCCGTACACCGCAGACATTTCCTGGATTGACGCACGTGACATGGCCGCGCGCCTTGGCGTGCGCCACGACGAAGTGGCTATCGCGCCCGAGTTCGAGGCCTTCAAGGCCTCACTGGCCCCGCTGTTCGAGGGGCGCGACGAAGACACGACCGAGGAGAACATCCAGGCACGCATCCGCGGCACCCTGCTCATGGCACTGTCCAACAAGTTTGGCTCCATCGTGCTGACCACCGGCAACAAGAGCGAGATGGCCACCGGCTACTGCACGCTCTACGGCGACATGGCCGGCGGCTTTGCCGTCATCAAGGATGTGGTCAAGACCATGGTTTTCCGTCTGGCGCGCTGGCGCAACGCGCACGACCCATATGGCACCGGCGCCACGCCAATTCCCGAGCGCATCATCACGCGCCCTCCGAGTGCCGAACTGAAACCTGACCAGACCGACCAGGACAGCCTGCCGCCTTATGAGGTGCTTGACGCCATCATCGAACGCTATATGGAGAACGACCGCAGCCCGGCCGAGATCGTGGCCGAAGGGTACGACCCGGTTGATGTGGACAAGGTGGTCAGACTGATCCGCATCAATGAGTACAAACGCCGTCAGGCCCCCGTGGGTATACGTGTTACCCACCGCAGCTTCGGCAAGGACTGGCGCTACCCGATCACCAGCCGGTACCGGGCCTGAGGCCGGGCGGGCTCAGGCCTCGACGGTCAGATGCCAGACGGACCTCATCTTGCCCACTTCGAGGCCCGCGACATTGCGCATGGGTGGTGGCAGCAAGGAAGCCAGCACGGTACGGGATTCCTCGTCGGTCCAGCCCAGCTGGTCCAGCGCAGCCACCAGGGCCACCATCAACGGAACCAGTTGTCCGTCGCTGCACTTGGCTGCCACGCCCACACCCCGGCTGAAGCTTCCCAGAGCCTGTACGCCGTCTGCGCCCACTTTGGTGAACCAGTCGCCTCGTCCGGCACGCATGAGGGCCAGGTCGTTCCGCCCCTCACCACTCACCAGTTCAGGATGCCGGCTCATGGCCCTGGCGACCCGATGTGGGGTGGCGCCGTATACCGGATCGGTTTGTTCAAGGCTCAGGCGGGCAAAGGCAAGTGCCAGTGAGCGCAGCGGGATGGCGTAGTTTGGTGCACTGCAGCCATCAATGCCAAGGACCAGAGCCTCGCGAGCCACGCCACAGAAATGGCCAACGCTGAGTGCAATCGCCTCTTGCACCGGGGAGTTCGGACGCAGGTAGTCATCGAGAGGCTGATGGAGCGCATGGGCGAGCAACAGCATGCCACTGTGTTTCCCCGAACAGTTGTGCTGCAGGCGTGAGTACCGACCCTCGCCGGGCGGTGTCTGGCCGGTGGCTGCATAGAAGTAGGGAACGTGCACGCCGCAGGCCAGTGCCGATTCGTCTGCACCGATACGCGCCAGCAGACTGCGCACGCCCTCCGTATGGCGGGGTTCCCCGCTGTGGCTGGCGCACAGCAGGGCAATGTCACCATCGTCCAGCCTGTGAAGATCCGCGCATTTATGCACCAGGGGGATGGCCTGCAGGGGTTTGAGGGCCGATCGGGTGAAGACCGGCGTGTCCACATCGCCAGCCCAGGCCAACAGCCGGCCATCGGCGCCCACCACTGCAATTGAGCCGTGATGCACGTTCTCTGGATGACCGCCACGCAAGGTCGCGGTCATCGGGACATGGCGAGGAAGCTGCGGTGGTTTCATGCGAGGAACCTTGATGGGTCAGGAATTGACGCGGAGCATCCGCGGTGCAGGCAGGGCTTGGGCATAATCTAAGGCCACAGTTGCGCCAGGCGCCCGAGGAGCATACCCCCATGAAGCAGATCACCGCCGTCATCAAGCCGTTCAAACTCGAGGAAGTGCGCGAGGCCCTGGCAGAGCAAGGCGTCACCGGGCTGACGGTGACCGAAGTGAAAGGCTTTGGGCGGCAGAAAGGGCACACCGAACTGTACCGGGGGGCCGAGTACGTGGTCGACTTTCTGCCCAAGGTCAAGCTGGAGGTGGTGGTCCGAAGCGAGGACGTGGATCGTTGTGTCGATGCGATCGTGCGTGCCGCCCGCACTGGAAAGATCGGCGACGGCAAGATTTTTGTCACCCCGGTCGAGCGAGTGGTCCGTATCCGTACCGGCGAGGAGGACGAGACCGCGGTCTGAAGCGGGTCGGTGACCGGTCGCCTCAGACGGCGTCCAGCCGGTCGGCGGCTGTCACGCCGCCGGCCTGTATCAGGGCTGGCAGCAGAGCCGAGGCCTCGCGGTCACTCACGATCAGGTCCATCTGCCATGGACCCATGAACTGTTGCTCAATGCTCTGCGCCAGGAATTGCAGCAGCCCGTCGTAGTACCCATTGACATTCAGAAGGCCGACAGGCTTGTCGTGGTAGCCCAGCTGGCGCCAGGTCCATACCTCGAAAAACTCTTCGAAGGTCCCAATGCCCCCGGGCAGAGCCAGAAATGCGTCGGCGCGCTCGGCCATCTCCCGCTTGCGCTCATGCATGGTCTCTACGATCAGCAGTTCGGTGCAATCCTGATTGGCCCATTCCCGCTCGACCAGGGCCTGTGGAATCACGCCCACCACCCGTCCACCCGCCTCCAGCGTGGCACTGGCCACCAGACCCATCAGTCCATTGCGTCCCCCACCGTAGACCAGCTGG
>JGI24120J20309_1000522_pt1 | contig 18764 bp, 12 predicted proteins | sample SubbioAug_CSW13A_FD_20309 | JGI IMG/M metagenome (IMG submission 20309) | reverse complement strand
GAGACGGTGGCCGCCCAGGTGCGGAAGTCCTTGGCGCTGACCTCCTCCCCCATGGCCGCGCGCAGATAGGCGTTCACATCGGCCGACTCCACGGCTCGACGCTCGCCATCCTCGTCGAGATACTGGAACAGCCGCTGGCCGGGCAGGTCCTGGCAGGACTTCACGACCCGCGCGAGCTTCCGGTCCTGGAACGAGGTCTCGTGCTGTTTGCCGCCCTTGCCGCGGAAGGCGAAGGTGACGCCGCGGGTGCTGATGCGCGCGTGTCGGTCACGCAGGGTGGTCAGGCCGAAGCTCTTGTTGGTGCGGGCATACTCGTCATTGCCGACCCGGATCAGCGTCACTTCCAGCAGGCGGATGACGGCGGCCAGCACCTTTTCCCGGGGCAGGCCCCGGCGGGCGAGATCGGCCTCCACCTGTTTGCGCAGGCGCGGCAGGGCCCGACCGAAGGCGGCGACCCGCTCGAACTTCGCCAGGTCCCGGCTTTCGCGCCAGCGGTCGTGATAGCGGTACTGCCGTCGTCCTCGCTGGTCCCGGCCGGTGGCCTGGATGTGGCCCCTGGCGTTGGGACAGATCCAGACATCGGTCCAGGCTGGCGGGATCACCAGGGCCTGAATGCGGGCGAGGGCGCCTTCGTCCTTCACCAGATCCCCCCTGGCGTCACGATAGGAGAAACCCGCCTTGCCCGCCCGCCGGGAGATCCCCGGATCGTCGGGGTTCACATAGATGAGGCCAGCGGCGCGGGTTTCGGACTTGAGCTCGGCGATATCGCGCGGCATGCGGCGGATTCCTCACGGGCCGGGCGCCCGGCGCGGCGAGCAACGTGGTAGGAACCCCGCCGGTTCCTCTTTCCATCCGCCGGTGCGCCTTGAACTATCGCCACGCCTTCCACGCCGGAAATTTCGCCGATCTGGTCAAGCACGCGGCCCTGCTTTGGCTGCTCAGCCAGATGCCGAGGGCCGGCGAGCCCCTGCAGGTGATCGACACCCATGGCGGCTCAGGCCTCTACGACCTGCGCGGGCCGGAGGCCCGTCGCTCGGGCGAGGCGGAGGCGGGCGTCATGCGCCTGATGGCCCAGGCCGAGCCCGCCGGAGAGATGACACCCCTGGTCCAGGCGGTGGCCGAGGCGAATTCTGGCGGCGAGACCTGGCTCTATCCGGGTTCGCCCTGGTTGATCGCCCGGGCCCTGCGGCCGGGCGACCGATACGATGTCTTCGAGATGCAGCCGGACGAGCACGCCCGTCTCTCAACGCTGATGGCCGGCCGCACGGGGGTGGCGACCCACGGCGCCGACGGCTTCGCCGGCGCCGTCGACCGCCTGGCGCCGGGCGCGCGGCATCTTGTGCTGATCGATCCCCCGTTCGAGCGGGCCGACGACTATGGGCGCAGCTGCGACCTGGCCGCCGGCGTCCTCGATCAGGACCCGGCCGCGACCCTGCTGATCTGGCTACCGCTCAAGGATCTGCACACCCTCGACGTCTTCGTCCGTGACCTGGAGGACGCCTGCGACCCGGCGCCGATCCTGATCGCCGAGGCCAGGATGCGACCGCTGGAAGACCCGATGAAGATGAACGGCTGCGCCCTGGGCCTGATCAATCCGCCTGATGTTGCGCAGGCGGTGTTGCAGGCGATCTGTTCGGCGGTGGTCGCTGAGACCCCGGGCGGCAAGGCCCAGGTCTGGTCGGCGGGCTGAGGGGCAGGCGTGGTCAAGCGATCCTTCGACATCGTCGCTGCCCTGGCCGGTCTGGCGGTGCTGTGGCCGGTGCTGCTGATCATCGCGGTCGCTGTACGACTGGATTCGCCAGGCCCGGCGATCCACTGGTCGCGGCGGGTGGGCCGTGACAACACCATCTTCCTGATGCCCAAGTTTCGCAGCATGCGGATCGACACCCCCGATGTGGCGACGCACCTGCTGGACGACCCACAACAGTGGATCACACCGCTCGGGCGGCTCCTGCGTCGCACCAGCCTGGATGAGTTTCCCCAGCTCTGGAGCGTGCTTGTCGGCCAGATGAGCTTGGTCGGCCCCCGTCCCGCCCTGTTCAACCAGGATGACCTGGTCGCTCTGCGGACCGAGGCCGGCGTTCATCGCCTGCGGCCCGGTGTCACCGGCTGGGCGCAGATCAATGGTCGCGACGACCTGCCCATTCCCGACAAGGTGCGTCTTGACGTCGAATATGCTGACCGGCGCAGCCTGATCTTCGACATCCGGATCATCCTGATCACCCTGCGCGCTGCGGTTGCAGCGAAGGGGGTTTCGCACTGACGGGCGACAAGTCGGCGACTGACGCGTTGTAGGGGACTTCAGTTGGAGTCCCCCCGTGTCGCAGCTTCCCCCTGGCCTTTCGCACCGCTTTTCCGCCCTGCGCCTAAAGGCCGTGGAAGCCCATGCTCGCCGCAGCACGCCGGAGGCCCGTCAGGGCTTCCGCCGCCGCGCTCTGTGGAGCGGCGGGGCCCTGGGGGCGGTCGTCCTGGCCCTTGGGCTCTTCCTGCTGCTCTTCGACTGGAACCTGTTGCGCGGCCCGATCGGCGCCTTCGCCTCAGCCCGCCTGGGCCGCGAGGTCATCCTGGCCGGAGATCTCGACGCCCAGCCCTGGTCCCTGCGGCCCTCGGCGACAGTCAACGGCCTCAGCATCGGCGATCCCGACTGGGCCGGCGAGGGCAAGATGGTCGAGATCGAGCGGCTGACCATCCAGATGGAGTTGCTGCCGCTGTTTCGTGGCCGGACAATCCTGTCGCGGCTGGAACTGACCCGCCCGGTGGCGCGACTGCAGCGCGACGCCGAGGGCCGGGCCACCTGGGATTTCTCCCAGCCCGGCGAAGCCTCCGACCCGGTCGATCTTCCCGCCATCCGCCGGTTCATCATTGAGGGCGGGCAGCTTGAGGTGATCGATGAGCAGCGCGGCCTGCGATTCTCCGGCGGCGTGGAGGCCAGCGAGGTGCGTGGCGGCGACGCCGGGTTCGCCCTGACCGGCGACGGAAACCTGAACGGCGAGGTGTTCCGGCTGCGCGTCAATGGCGGCCCGCTGATCAATGTGAATCCGGACGAGCCCTATCCCTTCGACGCCGACATCCGCGCCGGCGCGACCCGCGTGACGGCTAAGGGCGCCCTGCCAGAGCCGTTCGATCTCGGCCGGTTCGGCCTTGACCTCACCGCCGAAGGTCCAGACCTGGCGAGGCTGTACGGCCTGACCGGGCTGGCCCTGCCCAATACGCCCCCCTACCGGCTGTCGGGCCGCCTCGTGCGCGAGGGCCAGATCTATCGGCTGGACGACCTTGGCGGGCGGCTGGGCGACAGCGACCTGTCGGGCAGTCTGCGGGTCGACGTCACCCAGGCGCGCCCCTTCCTCTCAGCCGACCTGCGCTCCCGGCGGTTGGATCTGGACGATCTGGCCACCCTGTTCGGCGGCGCCCCCTCGACGGGCTCGGGGGAGACCGCCTCGGCCGCCCAGGAGGAGATGGCCCAACAGCTCCGCGCCCAGCAGCGGCTCTTCCCGGATGCGACATTGGACGTCCACCGGATCAGGTCTATGGACGCCGAGCTGACCTATCGCGCCGATGCGATCGAGGCGCCGAACCTCCCCCTGCGCGGGGCGCGGGTGAGCCTGACCCTGGAGGACGGCTTCCTCGACGCTCAGGAGGTGGTGTTTTCCCTGCCCCAGGGCGCGTTCGCGGGCCGTATCTCCCTGGATGCGCGCCCCGACGTGCCGATCACCGACCTGGACATGCGCCTGACCCGCGCCCGCCTGGAGCAGCTGCTGCCGGCCGGGGAGGGGGGCGTGGCCCCGCTGTCGGGTGACCTCGTGGGTCGGGTCAAGCTGAGAGGCGCCGGCGCCTCGGTGCACCGCGCCTTCGCCAATGCGGAGGGCGAGGCGCTCCTGGTCGTGCCGCAAGGGGAAATCCGCGCCGCCTTCGCCGAACTGATCGGGATCAACGTGACCCGCGGCCTGGGCCTCCTGCTGACCGACGACCAGTCGCGGACGCCGGTGCGTTGCGCCGTGGCGCACTTCAAGGGCCGGCAAGGGGTGTTGCGCGCCAGCGCCATCGTCTTTGACACCGGGCCGGTCCTGGGCCGGGGCGAGGGTGAGATCGATCTGGGTCGCGAGCGGATCGATTTCCGCCTGGATGGCGAACCCAAGGAGCCTCGTCTGATCCGGCTGATGGCGCCGGTGACGGTCAGCGGACCGATGCTGGCGCCCCAGGTGGGCGTCGAAGCCGCTGGCGCCATCGCCCAGGGCGGTCTGGCGGTCGCCCTGGGCGTGGTCGCCGCTCCGTTGGCGGCGCTGCTGCCCTTCCTCGATCCGGGCCTGGCCGAGGACGCCGCCTGCGGCGCCCTGATCTCCGACGCCCGCAAGGCTGGCGCGCCGGCCAATTGACGCCGCCCCGGCGAGATCGCAACACTCCCCCTCCGTTCACGGTCGGATCCTCCCCATGAAGACGACATCCGCCGGCCTCGCCGCCGCCCTCGCCCTGGCTTCGGCCGCGCTGCTGACCGGGGCTTCTCCGGCGGCGGCCGAAAGCGCAGCCGAGCGGGCGGTCGCCGCCCGGCAGGCCGGGTTCAAGCAGATCGGCGCTGCCTTCAAGGCGGTGAACGATGAACTCCGCGGCGGCAAGCCTGACCTCGCGGCCGTGGCGAGCGCGGCGGCCCGGCTGGAGGGCCACGCCGGTCAACTCCCCACCTGGTTTCCCCGGGGCAGCGGCCCGGAGTCCGGGGCCGACACCGGCGCGCGGGCCGCGGTCTGGAGCGATGCGGCGGGATTTGCTGATGCGGCCGCCAATCTCAGGACCCAGACCAGCCAGCTGAACGCCCTGTCCCGAGCGGGCGACCTGGCCGCGGTCCGCAAGCAGGCCGCCCTGGTGGGCGCCGCCTGCAAGACCTGCCATACCGCCTATCGCGAAGAGGACTGAGCCAGAGGTCCTGACCTGGGGTCATGAAAAACCCCGCCGCCAGGAGGCGACGGGGTGTGTTCAGGGCAGAGCAGACTGGTTTCAGCCGACCGAGCGGTCGGCGGCTTCGCGCAGGCAACCTAGCCAGGCGTCCTCGCGGGCCTTTTCGGCGGCGCGCAGCTTTTCTTCAGCCTCCTGGACGCCGGCGTCATGCTTGCGCCACTCGGCCACTGCGCCTTCGCGGGCGGCCCGGGCGGCCTCCATGGTCGGGAAGCGGGCGAGCACCGCGCGCACGGAATAGCTCACCGGCGGCCCCACGGTTTCCCGGTCGGGATAGAAGCCCGTCACGGAGTCCCCGGCTTCCTTCTCGATATGGAAGACGTCGGCCCAACCGGCGTGATGGCGCATCAGGGCCCAGGGCCGTTCGATCTGGTCGGTCATCAGGCACTCCTCAAGTTCGGTGACGGGAAAATAGCGCAGGAACGAGCCGGTCTCCAATCGCATCCGCAAAGGAATTGCAAGGCGCCCGCCGCCGGACCGCGATGACGCCGCTCAAACAGTCTCGACCTTGAACCTCGCCCGCGCCATCGCTCAATCGTGATCAGACGCCCTTTTGAGCCGCTGAGGCCCATTTGGGGCGATTGAGCGGCGCTTGAAGCCGCAACTTGGAAGATCATTTCAATTCAGCCGCGTCTGCCCCATCGACAAGGGATGTTCTTGCCGGGTAAATGCGCGGTTCCAACGCGCGTCCCAAACGGCCCCTCGGGGCCGCGCCGACGTGCGCCCGTAGCAAGTGGAAGGGAGTCCGTATGGGGGCGCCAGAGCGGCAAGGATTGTATGATCCGCGTAACGAGCATGATGCGTGCGGCGTAGGGTTTGTGGCCAATATTAAAGGCCGCAAATCGCATGAGGTCGTGCAGGCGGGTCTGCAGATTCTGGTCAATCTGGATCACCGCGGCGCGGTGGGTGCTGACCCGCTGGTCGGCGACGGCGCCGGGATTCTGATTCAGATTCCTGATGGACTGTATCGCGCCTGGGCCAAGGACAACGGCGTCGATCTGCCTCCGGCCGGCGAATACGCTGTGGCCATGTGCTTCCTGCCGGCCGACGAGGCTGCGCGCGAGGTCGCCGTGGCTCAGTTCGAACACTTCATGAAGGTCGAAAAGCAGCCGGTTCTCGGCTGGCGCGACGTGCCGGTGAACCTGGACGGCATCGGCCAGGCCGTGCTGGACGCCATGCCGGTGATCCGCCAGGCTTTCATCGGCCGCGGCCCGACCATCAAGGATCAGGACGCCCATGAGCGGAAGCTTCTGGCCGTTCGCAAGCAGATCCAGAACCCCATCGCCCAGTTGGCCGAGAAGAAGGGTCTTCCGGGCCTGAAGGATCTCTATCTGCCGTCCCTGTCGACCCGCACCGTGGTCTATAAGGGCCTGCTGCTGGCCGGCCAGGTGGGGACCTTCTACGAAGACCTCGCCAATCCCCTGGCGGAATCCGCCCTGGCCCTGGTTCACCAGCGGTTCTCCACCAATACCTTCCCGTCCTGGCGGCTGGCCCACCCGTACCGGTTCATGGCCCACAACGGTGAGATCAACACCGTCCGCGGCAATGTGAACTGGATGAACGCCCGTCGTCGCGGGATGGAATCCGACCTGCTGGGCGCCGATCTCGACAAGATGTGGCCGCTGATCCCGCACGGTCAGTCGGACACCGCCTGCCTGGACAACGCCCTCGAACTGCTGATCGCCGGCGGCTATTCCCTGGCGCACGCGGTGATGATGCTGATCCCGGAAGCCTGGGCCGGCAATCCGCTGATGGATTCCAAGCGCAAGGCTTTCTACGAGTACCACGCCGCCCTGATGGAGCCGTGGGACGGCCCCGCCGCCGTGGCTTTCACCGACGGCCGCCAGATCGGCGCCACCCTGGACCGCAACGGCCTGCGTCCGGCCCGCTTCGTCATCACCGACCAGGACCATGTGATCATGGCCTCCGAGGTCGGCGTGCTGCCCGTCGAGGACGAGCGCATCGTCCGCAAGTGGCGTCTGCAGCCGGGCAAGATGCTCCTCATCGACATGGAGGAGGGGCGCATCATCGAGGACGAGGAGATCAAGGCCTCGCTCGCCGGCGCCAAGCCCTATGAGGAGTGGCTGGCCGAGACCCAGTTCAAGCTCGAGGACGTGGTTGACGCCGAGGAGTCCGAGCCCGTCAAGATCGACGACCCGGCCGTGCTGCTCGATCGCCAGCAGGCCTTCGGCTACACCCAGGAAGACCAGCAGTTCTTCCTGGAGCCGATGGCGCGCCTGGGCGACGATCCCATCGGCTCCATGGGCGCCGACACGCCCATCGCCGTGCTCTCGCAGCGGCCGAAGCTGATCTACGAGTACTTCAAGCAGAACTTCGCCCAGGTCACCAACCCGCCCATCGACCCGATCCGCGAAGAGCTGGTCATGAGCTTGGTCTCGATGATCGGGCCCCGTCCGAACCTGCTCGGCCGTCAGGCTGGTTCGCACAAGCGCCTGGAAGTCGCCCAGCCGATCCTCACCAATGAGGCCCTGGCCAAGATCCGCTCGATCAACGAGCTGCTCGATGGCGCCTTCCGCACCGCCACGCTCGACGCCACCTGGGCGGCCGACGAGGGCGCCGGCGGGCTGGAGCGGGCCCTGGAACGCCTGTGCCGCGAGGCCACCGACGAGGTGCTGGCCGGCATGAACATCCTGATCCTGTCGGATCGGGCCGTCAGCGCCGACCGCATCCCGATCCCGGCGGCGCTGGCCACCGCGGCGGTTCACCATCACCTGATCCGTCAGGGCCTGCGCATGCAGACCGGCCTCGTCATCGAGACCGGCGAAGCCCGCGAGGTGCATCACTTCTGCGTCCTGGCCGGCTATGGCGCAGAGGCTGTGAATCCCTATCTGGCGTTCGAGACCATCGAGCAGCTGCGGGTGCAGAACAAGCTCGACATCTCGGCCAAGGACGCCCGCAAGAACTATATCAAGGCGGTCGGCAAGGGCATTCTGAAGGTCATGTCCAAGATGGGCATCTCGACCTACCAGTCCTATTGCGGCGCGCAGATCTTTGACGCCGTCGGCCTGAACTCCGAGATCATCGAAAAGTACTTCACCGGCACCGCCTCGACCATCGAGGGCGTCGGTCTGGGCGAGATCGCCGAGGAGGCCGTGCGTCGTCACAAGGACGCCTTTGGCGACAATCCGATCTATCGCCACATGCTCGACGTGGGCGGTTCCTACGCCTACCGCCTGCGCGGCGAGACCCACGCCTGGACGCCGGACTCGGTGGCCCGTCTGCAGCACGCCGTCCGCGGCAACCTGCCCGACGAGTACAAGGCCTTCGCCGCCAGCATCAACGAACAGAGCGAGCGGCTGCTGACCATCCGCGGCCTGATGCGCTTCAAGCTGGCCGACAAGGCTATCCCGATCGACGAGGTCGAGCCCGCCAGCGAGATCGTCAAGCGCTTCTCCACCGGCGCGATGAGCTTCGGCTCCATCAGCCGTGAGGCGCACACCACCCTGGCCATGGCCATGAACCGCATCGGCGCCCGGTCCAACACCGGGGAGGGCGGCGAGGAGCCTGATCGCTTCACGCCCCTGCCGAACGGCGACTCCATGCGCTCCAAGATCAAGCAGGTGGCGTCCGGCCGGTTCGGGGTCACGGCGGAATATCTGGTCAACGCCGACGACATCCAAATCAAGATGGCCCAGGGCGCCAAGCCCGGGGAGGGCGGTCAGCTGCCAGGCCACAAGGTCGACAAGGCCATCGCCAAGGTGCGCCATTCGACCCCGGGCGTCGGCCTGATCAGCCCGCCGCCGCACCACGACATCTATTCGATCGAGGATCTTGCCCAGCTGATCCACGACCTGAAGAACGTCAATCCCAAGGCCCGCATCTCCGTGAAGCTGGTCTCCGAAGTCGGCGTGGGCACGGTGGCTGCGGGCGTCTCAAAGGCGCGCGCCGACCATGTGACCATCTCAGGCTTCGAAGGCGGCACCGGCGCCTCGCCGCTGACCTCCTTGACGCACGCAGGCTCGCCCTGGGAAATCGGTCTGGCCGAGACCCAGCAGACCCTGCTGCTGAACGGCCTGCGCTCGCGCATCGCCGTGCAGGTGGACGGCGGCCTGCGCACGGGCCGGGACGTGGCTATCGGAGCCCTGCTGGGCGCCGAGGAGTTCGGCTTCGCCACCGCCCCGCTGATCGCGGCCGGCTGCATCATGATGCGCAAGTGCCACCTGAACACCTGTCCGGTGGGGGTGGCCACCCAGGATCCTGTCCTGCGGGCCCGCTTCAACGGCCAGCCCGAGCACGTGATCAACTACTTCTTCTTCGTTGCCGAAGAGCTGCGCGAGATCATGGCCCTGCTGGGCGTCCGCACCATGAACGAAATGGTCGGCCGGGTGGACCTGCTCGACGCTGCGCCTGCGGTCGATCACTGGAAGGCCCGCGGGGTCGATCTCTCCCGCCTCCTCTATCAGGCGCCGATGGAGCACCCGAAGGGGCTGTGGAACACCGAGCAGCAGGACCATGGCCTGACCATGGCTCTGGACCACCAGCTGCTGGCCGCCGCCCGTCCGGCGATCGATGGCGGCGAGGCGGTTCGCGGCGAGTTCGAGATCCGCAACATCAACCGCACCGTGGGCGCGATGCTCTCGGGCGAGGTGGCCATGGCGCATGGCCATGCCGGCCTGCCCGACGGGACCATCTCCTTCACCTTCCGGGGCACCGGCGGTCAGAGCTTCGGGGCGTTTGCGGCCCGGGGCGTGACCCTGGAGCTGGTCGGCGACAGCAATGACTATGTGGGCAAGGGCCTGTCCGGCGGCCGCGTGATCGTGCGCCAGCCGCCGAACTCCAAGCGCGAGCCGACCCAGAACATCATCATCGGCAATACGGTCCTCTACGGCGCCATCGCCGGCGAGGCCTATTTTGAAGGGGTGGCTGGCGAGCGTTTCGCCGTCCGCAACTCCGGCGCCGTGGCGGTGGTCGAGGGCGTGGGCGACCACGGCTGCGAGTACATGACCGGCGGGGTGGTCGTTGTCCTCGGCGACACGGGCCGCAACTTCGCCGCCGGCATGTCCGGGGGCGTGGCCTATGTCTATGACCCGACCAACCGGTTCGAGCCCCTGTGCAACAAGGCCATGGTGGAGATCGAGGCCATCGCGCCTGCGACCGCCAGCGACCCGGCTGAGGACGCCCAGCGTCCGCGGCAGAAGTCGGTGTCGGTGGACGACAATGGCATGGGCGACGTTCTGGCCTTCGACGCCGAACGCCTGCGCATTCTCATTGAGCGGCACCAGCTCTACACCGGCAGCGCCCGGGCCCGGATGATCCTGGAAAACTGGGACGCCGAGCTGGCCAATTTCCGCAAGGTGATGCCGACTGACTATCGTCGCGCCCTGCTGGACCTGGCTCAGGAACGCAAGGCCGCCGCCGCCGTCGCCGCCGAATAAGACTGAAGATCGGAGCACCGTCATGGGAAAGCCCACCGGCTTCCTTGAGATCGAACGTCAGGACCGTGGCTACGAAAAGCCCGAGTCCCGGCTGAAGACCTGGAACGAATTCGTCAAACCCCTGGCCCAGCCTGAGCTGACCAAGCAGGCCTCCCGCTGCATGGATTGCGGGATTCCCTACTGTCACAATGGCTGTCCGGTGAACAACCAGATCCCGGACTTCAATAACCTCGTCTATCGCGAGCAGTGGCTGGCGGCGCTGGAGAATCTCCAGTCGACCAACAACTTCCCGGAGTTCACCGGCCGGGTCTGCCCCGCGCCGTGCGAGGCAGCCTGCACGCTGAACATCGTCGACACCCCGGTGACCATCAAGACGATCGAATGCCAGATCGTCGACAAGGGGTGGGAAGAAGGCTGGATCACGCCGCAACCCTCGCCGCGGGGCACGGGCAAGCGGATCGCCGTGGTCGGTTCCGGGCCTGCGGGCCTGGCCTGCGCCCAGCAGCTGGCCCGGGCGGGCCACGCCCCGACCGTGTTCGAAAAGAGCGACCGGATCGGCGGGCTGCTGCGCTACGGCATCCCGGACTTCAAGATGGAGAAGCACCTGATTGACCGTCGGGTGCGCCAGATGGAGGCCGAAGGCGTCATCTTCCGCACCAATTTCGAGGTCGGCGTCAACGTCTCGGTCCAGCGCCTGCTGGATGACTACGACGTCCTGGTCATGGCTGGCGGCGCCGAAAAGCCCCGCGATCTGGAAATCGAGAACCGCGACCTGGATGGCATCCATTTCGCCATGGACTTCCTGACCCAGCAGAACCGCCGCGTGGCGGGCGACGCCGAAGAGGTGGCCGCTCCGACCGGAACCCTGTCGGCCAAGGGCAAGCACGTGGTGGTGATAGGCGGCGGGGACACCGGCTCCGACTGCATCGGCACCTCGAACCGCCATGGCGCGGCCTCGGTGACCCAGCTGGAAATCATGCCCCAGCCGCCGGCCCGGGAAAATAAGCTGATGACCTGGCCGGACTGGCCGCTGAAGCTGCGCACCTCGTCCAGCCACGAGGAGGGCTGCGAGCGCGACTTCGCCGTCGCCACCAAGCGGGCCATCGGCAAGGACGGCAAGATCGAAGCCCTGGAATGCGCCCGCCTGGAGTGGGTCAAGGGCGATGACGGCCGCATGGTCATGAAGGAGATCGAGGGCAGCACCTTCCAGCTGAAGGCCGACCTCGTTCTGCTGGCCATGGGCTTTGTCAGCCCCCGCCATGAGGGCTTCGTCGACCAGGCCAAGGTCGATCTCGATGCGCGCGGCAATGTGAAGGCCTCGGTGGACGACTATCGCACCTCTGAGCCGCGCATCTTCTCCTGCGGCGACATGCGCCGGGGCCAGTCCCTGGTGGTCTGGGCCATCCGTGAGGGGCGTCAGGCCGCTCAGGCGGTGGACGCCTATCTGATGGGCGCGAGCAAGCTCCCCCGCTGAGACAGCCATAACCGGCGGCGGGCGCCTCGCCTGCCGCCGACTGCTGTCGCGGGAAAAGAACGCGGGTCTCAACATTGCGGCGTAAATGCGAAAGATTCGCATTGTCGTTTCTTCCGGTGACAAATAAGAACGCCTCGCAGTCTTATTTGCACTTGGGGGTTCCCGCACATGACGAAGCCATTTTCGGGCGTTCGCGCCTATGCCAGACGCGCCTGGACGCCGGCCGCAGTCGCCGGTCTCGCCGGTCTCGCTCTGGCGCCGCAGGCCCAGGCAGAGGATGCGCCCCACGAGGTGGCCGGCGTGCGGGTCGAAGGGCATCTGGCCGCCGAGCCCGTCTCGCCTAAGTTCACCGCTGACCTGCTGGACACCCCGCGCAGCGTCACCGTCATTCCGCAGATTGTGATCGAACAGACCGCCGCGACCTCGCTGCAGGACATTCTGCGCACCTCGCCGGGCATCACCTTCGGCGCCGGGGAGGGCGGCCAGCCGCTGGCCGACCGCCCCTTCATCCGGGGCCAGGCCTCAGGCAACAACGTCTTTGTCGACGGCGTCCGCGACAGCGGCGGCCAGGTCCGGGACATCTTCAACCTCGAGCAGGTGGAAGTCGTGAAGGGGCCGGACTCTGCCTATAATGGCCGGGGCTCCGGCGGCGGCAGCATCAACCTGACCAGCAAGCAGCCCAAGCTCGTCGAGGCGACCAGCGCCAGCCTGCGGGTTGGGACCGACTCCTATGTCCGCGCGAGCGTGGACGCCAACTATGTGCTGGGCGACACCAGCGCGGTGCGGGTCAATCTGATGGCCGCCCAGGGCGATGTTCCCCAGCGCGACGCTGTGGATTTTGACACCTGGGGGGCGGCGGTGGCCGCAGCCCTCGGCCTGGGGACCGACAGCCGGCTGACGCTGAGCTACCAACACCTGACCCGCAACGACATGCCCGATTATGGGGTGCCGCTGTCGCGGAAGCTGCCCGGGGTGACCGCCACCGAGACCGGCATTCTCGACGTGCCGCGCGACGCCTTCTACGGCCTCACCGCCCGGGACTTTCAGGAGACCACGGCCGATATCGCGACCCTTGTGGGCGAGCACGACATCAACGCCGCCATGACCTTTAGGGGCGTCTTCCGCTACGCCAAGACGGTCAATGACTACGTGGTCACCAATCCGGGCGACGGCGGAAACGCCCAGTTCGTGGACGGACAGTGGTGGATGAAGCGTGGCCTCAAGTCCCGCTGGAACCCGGCCACCACGGTGGCGGCGGTGGCCGACGTCTATGGCCGCTTCACCACCGGGGCGATCGAGCACAGCTACGATATCGGGCTGGAGCTCTCCCGGGAGAAGAACGAGAACGCGAGCTATACGGTGACGACGACGGCGGGCTCAGCCTGTCCGGCGGGCTTCACCGGCGCGGGCACGGGCGACTGCACGCTGGTCTATGCGCCAAATCCGTCCGACCCCTGGGCCGGGACGATCGTCCGGGGTCCGGTCTCCTCGACCGTCTCCAAGACGGCCGGCATCTATGTGTTCGACACCCTGTCCCTCGGGGACCGCTGGAAGCTCAACCTCGGCCTGCGGCATGACGAGTATTCGGTGAGCGGCCGCAACGTGACGACGACCGCTGTCACCGCCAGCGAGGGCGACTGGAGCTTCACCAACTATCAGGCGGGCCTCGTCTACAAGCCTACCGCCCACGGCAGCCTCTACCTCTCGTACGGCACCGCCTCGACCCCACCCACCATCTCCGGCGGCGACCAGAACACCTCCGCCGGCGTGGGATCGGGCAACCTCGCCAACCAGCTCCTGGACCCCGAAGAAACCACCTCGACAGAGATCGGCGTGAAGTGGGCCTTCTTCGGCGAACGCCTGTCGACCTCGGCGGCGCTGTTCCAGGTCAACCGCCAGAACGCGCAGATCCTCGTGGATGTCGGCGTCTACGCCCAGGCCGGTGAGACCGAGGTCCGCGGCTTGGAGCTGGCCGTGACGGGGCAGGTGACCCCAGCCTGGTCGGTGTTCGGCGGCTACACCTATATGGAGTCCGAGCTGGTCAGGGGCGCCTACAACAACGTCAATGTGGGCGATCCGCTGGCCAACACGCCGGAACACAGCTTCAGCCTGTTCTCGACCTATCAGCTGACCCCGGCGCTCAGCCTCGGGGGCGGCGCCTACTATGTCTCTGACAGCTTCGGCGGCAACCAGGGCGGCGCCGGCGGCGGGGCCAATGGCGTCTACGCCCCGGAATACTGGCGCTTCGACGCCTTCGCCAGCTACCGGATCAACGACCGCCTGAACCTGCAGCTCAACGTCCAGAACGTGACGGACGAGGATTACATCGCCCGGACCAACGGGGTTCACCATGCCGACTACGGCCCGGCCCGCCAGGCCCTGCTGACCCTGAACGCCAAGTTCTGACCCCACGCGGAACGCGCGTTCAGTTCCAGGCCCCGCGGGTTCGCCCGCGGGGCCGCCTCTGCTTCCGGCCCCAAGGACGTGTCCCATGATGCTGCAGATCCCCGAGGTGCTGACCAAGGCGCAGGTCGCCGACCTTCGCCGCCTCATCGACGCCGGCGCCTGGGTGGACGGCAATGTCACCTCCGGCGCCCAGTCGGCGCTCGCCAAGCGCAACGAACAGCTGCCCGAGGCCTCGCCAGAGGCGCGGCAGGCCGGGGAGCGCATCCTCGACGCCCTGTCGCGCAATCCCCTGTTCGTCACCGCCGCCCTGCCGCAGACGGTGTTTCCGCCCCTGTTCAACCGCTATGGCGGTGGCCAGACCTTCGGCCTGCATGTGGACAACGCCGTGCGCCAGAGCCCCGATGGGCGGGTGCGCATCCGCAGCGACCTCTCAGCCACCCTCTTCCTCACCGAGCCCGAAGACTATGACGGCGGCGAACTGCTGGTGGAGGACACCTATGGCGTCCATGAGGTGAAGCTGCCGGCCGGGGACATGATCCTCTATCCGGCCTCAAGCCTGCACCAGGTACGCGCCGTGACCCGTGGGGCCCGGGTCTCCAGCTTCTTCTGGATCCAGAGCATGATCCGCGACGACGCCCAGCGCAGCCTGCTGTTCCAGATGGACATCGCCATCCAGCAGCTGGCCGGCAAGGTGGGGGCCGGGGCGCCGGAGCTGATCTCGCTGACCTGCGCCTACCACAATCTGCTGCGGATGTGGGGCGACCTTTAGCCGTCTCCCCGGCCCCTCAGGCTCAGGCGGGGGCCCGGCCGCCAGCCAGATAGTCCATCTTGCCGATCGGGGCGCCCTTGTGGCGCAGCAGGGCGTAGGCCATCGAGACGTGGAACAGGAAGTTGGGCAGGGAGAAGGTCAGGACGAAGTCCTTGGCCGTGAAGGTCATGGCGCCGCGGGGTAGGGGCAGCTCGATGGTCCGCTCCAGGTCGTCGCTCACCTGATCAGGGGTGATGGATTCGACGAAGGCCAGGGTCTTGGCGACGCGGGCCTTCAGGTCGTCATAGGTGGTCTCGGTGTCGGGCATGACCGGCGGGGTGACGCCGGCCAGACGGGCCGCGCCGCCCTTGGCCGCATCGGTGGCCAGCTGGATCTGACCGATCAGCGAATGCATGTCCGGTGCAAGACGCGCCTCAAGCAGGTCCGAGAGCGGTTGGCCGCTCGCCTTGGCGTGGGCCTCGGCCTTGTTGAGCAGGGCGGCGAGGTTGCGCAGCATCTGCACATAGACCGGGATCGAGGCGTCATAGAGGGTCAGGGCCAAGGGAGCGTCTCCTAAGGGTCAAGCTTGACCCCAAATGGGGCTCCGCGGCCCCCCGCGCCATGGCCCTGGCCGGTTCATCCACACCTTAAGCCGACCCCGGAAAAGAGGCGGGCAGGGTCAGGCGGCTCCGCGGAACCGTCCGACCCTGCCCGTTCAGGAACATCCGGGGGAGGAGGCCTTAGAAGGTCTGGGTGACTTCCACATAGCCGAACAGGGGCTCGGCGCCGGTGGCGTTGGGGGCGTTGTCCAGGAACTCGCCGTTCACCAGCTTGGCGAAGCCGAACTCCAGGCGGGTGGCCTTGGGCACGATCCAGTAGCGGGCGCGGGCCTCAATCTGGTGGCCGGCGAAGTCGCCCGAACGGCCAGTGGCGTCGCGGACGCCAGTGCTGGCGAAGGAGTCGGTGGCCTCGTCCAGATAGAGCGCGCGGTAGAAGACCATGGCGTCCCAGCGCTTGTTGGGAACCACCTCGACCCGCACGCCGGGGGAGTTAAAGTTGGAGCGGCCCAGCGGACCATAGGCGCCGACCGGGCCGAAGTCCGGGCGTCGCGGACCAAACAGGCCATCGAAGCGATTGTACTCGCCGTCGGTGCTGCTCTTGTCGCCGCTGGCGAAGTCGTATTCCAGAGCCACGCGGGGCGACCACGCGCCCTCGAAGGTCTTGCCGACCTCCAGGTGCAGGTACTGGGCGTCAACGTCCAGGTCGCGGCGGTCAGCGGCGCTGGTGGAGTTGCGCGTCTCGCCGGTCTGCCAGCCGCCCTCGAACTCATAGTCCCACTGGCCGGCCGCCGGGTTGCGGACGAAGCGGCCGCCCACCGTGGTCAGGCGGCGGTTGCGGGTGGCGACCCGGGGGGAGTCTTCCTCCTCCAGGCGCAGGGCGAAGACCTCCAGCTGGCCGCCGTCAGCGGACTTGGGCGTGGTGTAGATGCCGCCGAAGAACACCAGGTCGTCGTTCTGCCGGTCGGTCTCGATCTCATTGTCGAGGATGCCGGCCCGGTCGGACGGGCGCTTCTGCAGGGGGTAGGTGTAGAACAGGGTGGCGGCGCCGGCCGACTTGGCGCTCCAGTCGGCGCGGACGCCGGCGAAGGCGTTGGTCGCATTGCCGTACGAGGAACGACCCACCAGACGGCGCGAACCGATGTCCAGGGTGAAGCGACCGAGCGTGGCCGAGCCCTTGGCGCCCTCGACGAACAGGTCGTTTACGTCAGCGGCCACATAGGCCTGGATCAGCTCCAGGGCGTTGACGTCGCCCGTGCCGGTCGGCGAGCCGCTGTCGTTCAGATAGACCCGCGCGTCGATGATCTCGCCGCCGACCCGCACCGGCTTCAGATCCAGCTCGGCGAACAGGGTCGAGCGCAGGACGAGGCCCTGGTCGGAGCCGTCGCCAAAGGCCGGCCGATACTGACCATCCAGGCTCTCATAGCGCGCCCGGACCGTGCCCGAGAGCTTCAGATTGTCCGGCGCGCCAACGGCGTCATGCAGGGTCCAGGGCGCGGACTGCGCCGCGGCGGGGCTGGCGGCGACAGCGCTGGCCAGCACGATCAGGGAGGCGCCCAGGGCGCGCGAGGTCTTCAGCGTCATGGTGTTCAGAATTCTCTCTGTTCGGACAACGTCGGTCCGCGATTGCGGGCTAGACCGCAAACCTTGCCTGAGGCTTAAGCGTCACTTTGGGTGAAGGGTCAGGCTGCGGGGGATGAGGCGCGCCTCAACTCCAGGCGCCATAAGGGTTTTTGGGGCTTCCAGGGTGAAGGTCTGGCCTCCGATCTCGCAGGTCACGCGCGACGATCCGCCGCGTCGCGACACGGCGAGAATGCGGGCGGGCAGGCCGTCGGCTGGCGCGGGAAGCAGGTCGGCGCACTCGCCGCGGAAGCTCACCGTCACCTCGCCAGCGGCGGTTCCCGCCGGAGCCGGGGTGCGCCAACCCGCCGCCGAGAGCACGCCGTCAGCGACATGGCCTGGCAACTGGACCCCTTCGCCGACAAAGCTGAAGACGAAGGCTGAGGCCGGCGAGTCGTAGATCCGATCCGGAGTGTCCACCTGTTCCAGACGCCCATCCCGCAGGATGGCCACCCGGTCGGCGAGGTCCATGGCCTCCTCCTGGTCGTGGGTCACGAAGATGGTGGTGAGGCCCGTCTCATCATGGATCTGCCTCAGCCAGGCGCGCAGGTCGCGGCGCACCCGGGCGTCCAGCGCCCCGAAGGGCTCGTCCAGCAACAGCATGCGCGGCTCGATCGCCAAGGCCCGGGCCAGGGCCACCCGCTGCCGCTGACCGCCGGAAAGCTGGGCCGGATAGCGCCCGCCCAGGCCCTGAAGCTGGACAAGCTCCAGCAACCGCTCGACCCGCTTGCGGATCTCCGAGGGCGCCGGCCTGGACCTGGCGGGACGCACTTCCAGGCCAAAGGCGATGTTCTGCGCCACGCTCATGTGCCGAAAGAGCGCATAGTGCTGGAAGACCATGCCGATCCGCCGCGCGCGGGCGTCCATGGCCAGCAGATCTTCGCCGGCAAAGGTCACGGCGCCCTGGTCTGGTCGTTCCAGGCCCGCCAGGACGCGCAGCAGGGTGGTCTTTCCAGAGCCCGACGGTCCCAGCAGGGCCAGAAACTCGCCCTGTCGCGCCTCAAGGGACACGCCGTCGAGGGCGACGTGGTCGCCAAACCGCTTGCAGACATTGTCGACGATCAACGGCATGGCGGCGTCAGTGTCGCCGGACCGCGGCGAGCTCGCCGGCATGCCGCCATTCGAGGGCGGACTTGAGCCCCAGGGTGACGAGGGCGAGACCGGCGAGAACCGTGGCGACCGCGAAGGCGCCGACGAAGTCATACTCATTGTAGAGAATCTCCACATGCAGCGGCAGGGTGTTGGTCAGGCCCCGGATGTGTCCGGAGACTACGGAGACCGCGCCGAATTCCCCCATCGCCCGGGCGTTGCAGAGCAGGACCCCGTAGAGCAGGCCCCACTTCACATTGGGCAGGGTGACGCGAAAGAAGGTGGTCCAGGGTCCCGCGCCCAGCGTGATGGCGGCGGTCTCCTCGTCGCCGCCCTGCTGTTCCATCAGCGGGATCAGCTCCCGGGCGACGAAGGGCAGGGTCACCAGCAGGGTGGCCAGGATCACCCCGGTGATGTTGAAGATCACCCGGATCCCTAGCTCCTGCATCAAGGGCCCCAGCCAGCCGTTGACGCCAAACAGCAGCACCCAGACGAGCCCCGACACGACCGGCGAGATCGAGAACGGCAGG
>JGI24120J20309_1000521_pt1 | contig 18798 bp, 10 predicted proteins | sample SubbioAug_CSW13A_FD_20309 | JGI IMG/M metagenome (IMG submission 20309) | reverse complement strand
CTGCAGGCGCTGCGCCATCTCTTCCAGCGTCAGGCCGGCCGCCGTCTCTGGCAGACCGTCTTGCGGCCTGGCATCTTCGGCTGACGTGAATTCGAAGCTGAGTTGACTCATTCAAAAGACTCGGTCAGGTTGGAAGGGGAAGCGGGCCGGCAGATGTGCCGTCGCACGCGGTCTCACGGCGTGCGGGACACCCGCCAGGCGCGCGAAGGCCAGCGAACCAGGTTCAGCACGTTGCCTGCCAGGATCAGCCCGACGCCCAAGGCCGTGAACAGATCCACCCGCTCCGCGTACGCCAGCCAGCCGACCAGTGCGGTCAGTGGAACGCGCAGGAAGTCCATCGGGACGACCACCGTGGCATCGGCATGCTGCATGGCCCGCGCGAAGCAGTAGTGCGAGTAGGTGCCGCAGAACGCCACCACCACCACCCAGCCCCAGACCTGCGCTGAAGGCCATTGCCAGACCATGAGCGCCGGCACGAGCCCGATCACGCTCTGGATCACCAGCATCCAGAAGCTGATGGCGACGGCCGCGTCGGTGCGGGTCAGGGACTTGACCAGCACGACCGAGACCGCGAAGCCCAGCGCAGACGCCAGTGCAATGAGTTGTCCGGCATCCAGTTCACCCGCGCCGGGTCGCACGATCACCGCCACGCCCACCAGCCCCAGCAGCACCGCGAACCACTTGCGGCCGCTCATGCGTTCACCGAGAAAGAGCACAGCCAGGGCGGCCGACCAGATCGGCATGGTGAACTCGATGGAAACCACCTGCGCGAGCGGGATCAGGGTCAGGGCCACAAACCAGCCGTACTGCGCGGCATAGTGGACGGCGTTGCGCAGCGCATGCTGGGGCAACTGGCCTGTTCTGACAGCACTGAGCCCGCCTGCGGAGCGCACCAGGGGCCAGAGCATGGCCATGCCCAGGGTGGAGCGCAGCAGCATGATCTGAAACACCGACAGCTCGCGCGCGGCCTCGCGTCCGGCCACGGCGATCACCACCATCAGCGTCAGCCATCCGGCCATCCAGCCTGCGGCGCGAAGGGTCGATGCGTCGGTGCGGGGTTCCATTGAGAGGAGCATAGCTTGTCGGCTGCCCCTGGAACGCGGTGGCAAGGCACCGGCCAGGGCCCGACCGGACGCCGCAACGCGTCCATGCCGTGTCCGACTGACCACTGGCCAGACGGGATTTCCTGCGTGGGGAGAGAACTTCGACTGCGGCGTGGGTCAGGGAACAAACCCACGTAAGTCATTGATGTTGGCGCGGCTGGCTTGGCTTCGGAGGCCCGAAAGCCGCTGCGTAGATACAGCGGTTCCTCGATGTGCCAATCAGCATTCGTCAGCGTTGTTCATACAGATCAATGACTCAGCGCATCTGACTTGTGACATCCAACAGCGCCTGACAACGAGCACAACACTCACGTTGTCACAAGTCGGCTCCCAAACCCTGCGTCCCCTGCTGTGAGGCCGGCTCGCGACCATATGCGGGCGACTTTCTGAACAGAGCGCTGACCACTCAGGCTTGCATCGTCGGCAAGATGGTGCTCGCGCAGCCAATCTGCTCAGAGAGGCCACCGCCCGAGCCAGAGCGAAGCGATACGCCCACGCCACTTCCATCTTGGAGGCCAGGTCCTTCGGAACGCGGTCATCCCGTTGAACGTAAGTCAGGGTGGTTGCCATGGCGTCCGCGGCTTTCATGATGAATTCTTGGGGTCGATCAACTCCACATACACGACGGCCGAAGTCGAGAAGCTCTTTGGCCAACGGATACGTTCTTGTCTTGTCGCCCTTTCGCAGCTTCAGCGCCATGGTGCGGTCCTCTATCTCCTCTCCGGTGCCGAAGCGGGTGTACTTGCAGATCGAGGTGGTCAGCACGTCGAACATCGGGGCCAGACGGATGTCGGTCTCGCTGGAGTACAGGACGCCGATGTTCTTCAGGTGGGCGTCGCCGTTTCTCACCAGGATGGAAAAGGGGACTTGGGGAAAGAAACTTCTCGAGCTCAGGCCGTGGAAGGCCGAGTTGGTTGCGCAGCAGATCGGCGATCAGCTCGTAGCTGCCGTGATATTTGCGCTCGTCCAGCTTGTTGCGCACCTGCATGCCCTGCAGGGGCGGGATATCCTCAAAACCAAGACGTGAACCGCCTGCGTCGATGTCAAAGCGATCGAGCACCAGCAGGCCGCCATCGGCGCCGAGATCAAAGCCCGAGATTTCGATGCCCGACCGCTTCGCTGCAGTGAGTGCGATGAACTCGTTGGCCGAGAGCCCTGGGCAGTACTCGGGACCGCTCTTCACAATGAGGGAGGGCACCGGAATCGGAGCGCGATCGGGCAGCGCGATCTTGGGTTGCACACCGGATACGCCGGCGCCACTGGCCAGATAGGCGTCCACCAGTTCAGGAAGCAGCGCCTGGCTGTTGGTGCCGACGGCCAGCAGCAGATGCATCTCGGTGATGTGCGGCTTGGGGGAAACGCGCGCGGATCTGCTCGTACAGGTAGCCCTCGGGCAGGTTCATGTCCAGCACCGGGAACATGGCGTTGCTCTGGTAGACCGACGCCTGATCCGGATTCATGCGCAGGCTGAGCCAAGCACCTCGGTAGGCGCCACTCTCATCAGGTCTGCAAGTGAACACAAGTTGCGACTTGCGTGCCAGCAGCCCGGTGATCGGAATCAACGATGGGACGTGTCGCGGGAGCGTCGGCGAAGTCGCGGCAGCAGCATGCCAGTTTGTTCGCGGTACAGGCGGTATCGCGCACCGAAGCTGGCGATCAGGTCCCGCTCTTCGAACCCGATGCCGACCAGGATGTAGCCGGTGGTCGCCACGGCGAACAGCAGGTGCCCGACGCTCATGTCCGGTGTGGCCCAGAAGGCGATCACGAAGCCGAGGTAGATCGGGTGGCGCACGTGGCGGTAGAAGAGCGGTGTGCGGAAGTCGGGCGCTGGCAGTGTGGCGCCGGTGAACCGGGCCCAAACCTGGCGCAGGCCGAACAGCTCAAAGTGGTTGATGAGGAAGGTGCTGATCAACAACACGCTCCAGCCCAGGCCGCAGACGGCGAACCAAACCAGCCGAGCGGCCGGGTCCGTGACCTGCCAGATCATGGGCGTGGCCATGGGCCGCCATTGCCACATCAGCAGCGCCAGCACCAGCGACGCGGCGAGCACGAAGGTGCTGCGTTCGGCCGGCTCGGGCACCACGCGAGTCCACCAGCGCTTGAAACCGCGGCGTGCCATCACGCTGTGCTGCACGGCGAACAGCAGCAGCAGCGCCACGTTGACGGTCAGGGCTTCGGCGAGCGGGACGGCGGCACCGCTGTCGATCGTCTTGGGCAGCAACGGTACGTTGGCGACGAAGCCGATGGCGTAGGTGAACGTGGCCAAAAAAAAGAGGTAGGCCAGCAGGCCGTAAAGGGCGGTGATCATGATGAACCTCCTTGGGGTGAAGCACAGGGACGAGCGATGCCACCGGACCGCACTGAGCGCAGTCCGTGGGTGGAGGAAGGCGTGGGGTGGGTACGCGCCTCAGGGGGCTGCGCAGCCGGGCGGCTGCAGCGGCCGGGTACCGTGCCCACAGGGGGCTGGATGAACGTTGGTCATCGCGCCCAGTGCCGGTTCTCCAGCACTTCCGCAATGCGCCGCGCCGCACGCGCCGCACCGTTGATTTCGACGGGTCGATAGCGCACGGGGGCGTGCATGCGCTCCAGGGCGCGGCTCGCCAGCGTCTCGGGGTTCAGCGTCGGGTAGTCGAGCGAGCAGTCGGCGTCGTAGTTGGCCAGGCGCCGGCGCACGTGCACGCACTGCTCGAAGTGGCGCTGCAGCGGGAACGACAGGAACGGCCGGCGCGTGGCCACCAGTTCCATCGTCGTCGACAGGCCGCCCTGCACCAGCGCCAGGTCGCAGCAGGCCAGGTGCTCGAACAGGTTGTGCACATAGGGTCGCACCTCCAGCCCGGCCTGCGGCGCAAAGCCTGCCGTGGCCAGGCGCGGGCCGGTCACCAGCACGAGCCTCAGTTCGGGGCATTCGCGCTTCATCAGCGGAAAGCTCTGCGCGATGCGTTGCAACAGCTGTGCGCCGACGGCCGTGCCGCCCACGCTGGCGATGACGATCTTCTCGTCTGATCGATAACCATGGCGCTGACGCAGCGCCTCGGTATCGGCCAGTGCCCGCGGATCGAACGGCAGGCAGTAGCCGCAATAGCAGAAATTGCGATCGGTCCATTCACGAATGCCGGGCAAGCCTTCTCCGAAGGGCTGTTCGGTGACGTCCTCTCGGTTGCCGACGAAGAGCGCCAGGTCGCGGATGTGGGGATAACGCGCCACATGCTCGATGTCGTCGGCGTTGCGATCCGTGCAGAGGTGCACTTCGCGCGGATCGTCGGGGTCCATCGGCAGGCAGCCCACGAAGTCGGTGAGGAAGACGAAGGGTTGGCGCTTGAGCTCCGGGTTCTCGTGGTACTGGTAGTCCACGTCCCAGGCCTCGTCGCCGATCACGAGGTCGTAGTGCTCGGCCTCCAGCAGGTCGGCAAAGGTCATGAAGTTGTTCGTCATGACCTCGTCCATGGAACGCAGGGCAAAGAAGGCCGAGAGATCATGCTCCGGGCCGGCGCAGCGTTCGAAGTGCCGGCTCTCGTTGGCCAGGCGCGCGGTGATCGGGTGCACGCGCTCGCCTTCGCGCTGCAGGTATCCAGCAGCGGGGTCGACGGTGAACCAGTCGATGTCCAGGTCGGGTTGCAGCAGACGCAACTCACGCGCGATGGCGAGGTCGCGTTGAGCATGGCCCAGGCCGATCGGGCTGGAGACGAAGAGCGCCTTGCGCTTGCGCTTCATGCCCCGCACCCAGGTCCGGGTGGCGGGAGCACCGCCCACGAAATCACGCACCGCCTGGTTGAATACCACCGGGTCGCGCGCCATCGGAACATGCCCGCCGCCTTCAAGGGTGAGCATCCGGGCGCCCGGCACCAGCTGATGGATCTCCGCGCCCTTGACATGTGGCACGCGCTTGTCGTCGTCGCCGTGAATCACCAGCGTGGGGCAGCGCACGCGGCGCGCGTGGTCCCGCAAGTCCAGGTTCAACCAGGCCTCGCGCACCCAGCCGATCACGTCGCGGTCCGTGGCCCAGCCATAGTGCACCCCGTCTTCGTATGCCTTGGTCGAATGCGGTTCGCTGAAGATGCACGACATGAAGTAGTCGACGTAGCCGGGCCAGTCGCTCGCCAGCAGAGCCGACTCTTTCGCCATGCGGCGTTGCATCGCCTCGGTCTGCACCAGCGAATCGGCAAAGCCACCCACCGCCACCAGGTGCGTCACCCGTTCGGGCTGCTCGGCGGCCACCCGCAAGGCGATCATGGCGGCGGCGGAATGGCCGATCAGCGCCACGCGGTCGATCTTCCGCGCGTCCAGCACCGCGACGAAGTCATCGTGGAAATGATCGAAGCTGTAGGCGGCCTGTCCGCGGGGCCTGCTGGAACGTCCGTTGCCTCGCCCGTCCATGGTCAACACCCGGAAGTGCTGCGACAGGTAAGGTACCGTCTGCTTGAACAGCTGCGAGTGCACGATCTGAAACTGCTGGGGAAACGCGATCCAGGGACCGCGGGTGCCCCAGACCGCGTGCCATAAGACGACGCCGTTGCGTTCGACGAATCCCTCGTCGGCAGGCATCACGGTCTCGTAGGGCAGGCGATCCGCCTCGGGAACGCGCCCGGGTTCGGGCAGCGGGCCGGCGATCCGGTCGAACCTGGGAGGTCGGATCGGACCTGTCATGGCCGGCTCCTCGCGCGTCGCGAACGGGTGGGTGGCGGGGGCGCGGCAGCGCCAGCCTGGGCGGCCAGGCGTTCGTCCACCCACGCCAGCAACTGCTCAACCGCATCAAGTGCGGCGCGGCTCTGCTCACTCTGGTGCGGATCACCCAGCAGGTCACCCATCTCCATGCCAAGCCAGAACTCGCTGATCCAGGAGGCGATGATCTCGGCACTGAAGGGCGAGGGGAGCACGATGCCCTTGGCAGCCAGCGATGCGACTGCTTCACCTACCGCGTCGCGCACCCGTTGTTTCCACGCAAGCAATCGCGGCATGAAGCGTTCACGCAGTTCCAGATTCGAGAAGCTGGCTGCCCACAGCTCGGCCTGCACCCGCACGAACCCCGAAGCGAGATCGCTCTCGTAGAAGCGCCGCGCCTGCGCCCATTTCTGCGCGTAGCCGCCGGGGCTGCGATACATCTCGTCCTGGCGCGCCAGCAGCCGGCGATTGGCTGCGTCCAGCACCTCGATCACCAGTTGATCCTTGCTGCGGAAGTGGTAATTGATCAGCGCATGGTTGACGCCTGCGTCCTTGGCGATCTCGCGTACGCTGAGCGCGGCGTAGCCTTCGCTGGCCAGGCGCCGGAAAGCGGCGGAGAGGATGCGGGCCTTGGTGTCGCCAAGCTCCACAACGTCGAACAGGTCAGCGTCGGGCTCCGCGGCAAGGCCGGTGACAACAACAGCAGGCGCCATGACTTGAACGAGTGGTTTATACAGTTGGTTAATTTTAGGATTGCCGATGCAATGCGTCAAGCCTGCCTGTCGCGTGACCCTTGACCCTGTCCCCGGACTCTAGGTCCCAGCAGTACGAGTCTTGGAGACAATTCACGTGTCCTCACCGCCTCAACACATTAGCGCGCGCAACGCCGTTGCGGTGGAACGTCGGACCCGCTGCGGCTGAAGTCGCTGGAAGCCGAGGGCACCAAGATCAACAAGCTGTTGGCCAACTCAATGATTGAGATCGATGCAATGCGCGAGGTGCCCGAGGTAAAGTGAAGGCCAGTGCATCCCGTCGAGAGGTTGGTCGGGAGTTGCAGGAGCTGGGCCCGAGCGAACGCGAGGCGCTGCTGGTGGTGGGCAGGTCATGAGCGCCAGCACGCTGCGCTACCAACCCCCGCGACGACGGCAAAGACCAGTACCGCCGTCAAGACCAGCGTACGCCGAAGCCAGCGGACTTGAGGCGAAGTGCCATGGCAATTCGGACTGTTGGGTAGATCTTGGATTCCGCCCAGCCACCTGAGGGTGGGCCGCTCCGAAGCGGTGGTGCTCCTAGCTATTGCTGCGTCAGGGCGGCCACCTGGGCCTATGTCTGGGGCTATAGAGCGACGGTCGTTCTCAGAGGTAGAAGTACGTCACGCGGATTCCGCAGGGCCAGCGGTGGCCCAGCTGCAGGCCACAGCAAAATGCCTGGCACCTCGACGACCATCGCCTCGGAATCGCCATAGCCCACAAATAGCGCGCTACATGGGAGGGCTAGCTGAAGACATGACCTCGCCTGGACACGCGTAAGTCATTGATGTTGGCGCGGCTGGCGGGGATCAACCCCATGTCTCAGCCCCATAGTGAGCACCATTGCTTGGACAACGATTTTATGTCACTAGTTTGGGATACTGGAAATTGACAGGCATCACACAAAGCCCTGCCGGCCTTTGCAAGAATCTTCCTGACGAAAGGACGGAAAGTAGCACGACTCTTATTGACGATGGAGTCCGTGGCTTGCTGAACCCGCCATCCCGCCTCAACGGGAAAGCCGCGTTGCGCGGAAGAGACTTACTCGGTCAAGCTTGGCTGCTCTCTGCTACTCTAATGGCGGCAACGACGAGATGACCGGTCTCGGAAGACTTCCGTGGGTTTGAGTTCAAACCCGAGCATTAAGGCCTTACATATCCCATCCGTCGTTGCCACCCACCTATGACGACGGCGAAACTGCGCGACCTGAAAAACATTGACGACGTCGCTCGTGCATGCGGCGTCGAACCTGACTTCATCCGGGAGTATGCGGAGAGCGCGGACCAGTCAAGCTACTATCAGGCTCTAAAGCTCAGCAAGAAGGGAAAACGACGCCGAGGCGAGTATCGGGTCGTGTTCGTAGCTCGTAAGGAGTGGCTCAGGCAGTTGCACCGCGGCCTAGCCATGATTGTGACCAACAGCGCGAACTTCCATGAGCATGTCCAAGGGTTTGTGAAGAAGCGCTCGACACGCAGCAACGCAGAAAAGCATCTCGGCGCCAAGATGCTCCTGCATGCCGACATCAAGGGCTTCTTTGACGCAATCACGACTCCGCATGTTAAGAATGCGTTCGTTGAGCATGGTGCCTCACTGTCTATGGCAGAGACGCTAGCCAAGGCTTGCACAATAGACGGGTTGCTAAGACAAGGAACACGCTGCAGTCCGACAGTCGCAAACCTAGTTTGCTTCGCTATGGATGAGGCGTTTCTTCGACTTGCGACCTCCACCGGCTCCACGTATTCGCGATATGCGGACGACATCGTATTCTCAGGGGACTCAGTTCCTTCTGATGAATCTGTTCGCGCCATCTTGAATAAAAGTGGCTTTGAGCTGCGGGACGAGCAATGTTTTCGTCAGCACCAAGGACGTGTGCAATACGTCACTGGACTATCGGTAGCAGACCCATCGAGACCTCGACTTCCGCGGCGGCTGAAGAATCGACTACGCTTAGTGATGTACTACATCGAGAAGTATGGGATCGACGACCACTTCGAGAAGTCTAGTCAATCAGACAGACAACCACAACTTGTATGGCTTGAGGGTCTTCTTGGTTATGCGCAGTCAATTGAGCCCCAATTGACGAGCAAATGGCAAAAGGCGTTTAGTGCCGCTATGGCAAAGCGAGCACAGAAGAGCCCATCAAGACCTATGGTAGGGGATTAACGTCTCTGAGGTGCTTTTCGCCTGTGACAACGTTCTCACCGTATCGGATTCGCGTACGAAGGCTTTCAAAGACTTCGGCTGCGTTTGCATCCTGCAAATCTGAGAGGCGGCTACAGGCGGCGGCAACCACGAACGAGGCCAGTTCTTCAAGCGCGGCGTACTTCTTGGAGCCAACAGCAGGAAGCTGCGGATCTCGCCTGTAAGCTTGAACGACTTGCTGGGCAGCATCCGCAAGTAGCGCCTGAACGTCTTGAACTTGACTGTTCACCCTCTCGACCCGCTGATTCTTCTTGCTCAGCCTGTGAAAGAGGGGCATAACCAGCAATTTCTGTCTGCGCTGCTCAGCAACAAGTTGATCAAAGTCAGACTTACGACAGTAGTAAAAATATGCTGAAAACGAAGTCGTCGAGAGCTGCTTCAGGGCGGCAAGACGGGCTGTAGGCGTCGCAACAATTTCACGAAGGGACGCCCCAGCGAGGTGCCGCTTGGTCGCAGCTGGCACAAGTGGGTCAGCTGCAATGGCAGCGCGCACCGCATCAAGTGTTTTGCGAAGCCGTTCAGGAGCATCAGTGGTCAGGCACAGCGAGCCGCAGACTGGGGACTCAGTGTTACCCATCTCAAAGAAGCCATAGGTGGCAAATGCGAGGTGCACAACCTCGGCAGATCTTTCATCGACTGGCGCTGCTTGAAATGCGTCGGAAGGCACTGGGCGTGGCTCACTCTCGCCCGTGGGCGACCTGTGCGTGAGCGCTGTCTCAACTTCGAGTATGAACGCCTTCAACAAAGGGTAGATTCCCAACTTTTGACACGTTGGCTTGCAGATAGACAGATGGTCTGCTTCTATGGGTGTGCCAGCTTCCCCAGGAATATGGGGTTGTGAACTGCTCGGCGACACCACTAGCGTACCGAAAGGCAGCCACCTTAGGACTCCCGGCAGCCGCATTGGTAAGGTTTCGGTGTAGACACGTACCCTGATATTCAGATCCTGTAGTAGCTTGACAAACAATTGGTTCAACTCTTCCAAGTAGGCGTCGTCTAGAGCTAAGTCGCGGACCTGAGGATTGGCGCGCAAGAGTTTGAACCGGCTGGCCATCGATGCCAGCTTCGACCCGAAATGCGGCGTTCCGACGAAGGCGATGCCCTTGATACTCTGAACAAGTTGTTTGTGCCGTTCAACGTCTCGCCCGATGCCCTGCTTCACGACGGTCTTGATTACGAGCCCCCCTAGGCTGTGTCCGACAAGCACCAGCGGACCGCCTCCAAGTGCAGGCTCCGAGGCGAGGCGTTCCAAGACTGCTGACGCCTGTCTTGGCAGAGCCATGGCGTCCGCCTTCCAGCCCGACATAGCCGCTCCGTAGCCCAGGAGCCAGACAGGACACTGCGTTTCCGCGCCTAGCCGTTTGGGCCAAAGAGTTTTTTCGTTCTTGGGGTCAGACATCCATGTGGTACGCATGTCTCCGTCCAAGCCGTGGATGAAAACTATGCGGGGCTTGCCGGCTGAATTCACCGGCTTGTGCACTTGGACTAGCTCTGCCATAGGACCTCCCTAACTCACATGGAAGAAAGCATGCAGGTTATCAGGTGGGACCGGGGGGCGTAGCGCCGGGAAGTCGCGTACTACAGAAACGAAAAACGCTCCGCTGCCAAATCGAACAAAGGAAGTGCCAAAGCAGTGCAAGAGTGCGTAGAAGGAGCCCTATAAGTCGAGACTTGCTTACCGTCTAATAGCCCAAAGACCGTTTGTGACCAACAGTGTGAGTACGAAACTGGACCTGAAGGCTGACCATCAGCATGGTTGACCTGCCGGCCAGCGTCGCCCAGCCGCCCCCCTGGCGAAACCTGATCCCGGCCAGGAGTGGATAGTCGCCAGATCAATTCATTCACAGCCTTGCATGCAACTCCAGAGCGCTGATCGCAAGTGGTGTGGTTACTTCCAGTCTCCCCAGCGCAAGAAGAAGAGCAAATACGGATCTCGGATGTCCAGCACTTCGTTTTCAACATCCCATTCAACGATCACCCTGTTTTCAGCATCGTTTGCTATGCCTGACATATGCGCGCACGCACCAGTAATGCTCGATCCGCTCGGGCCCCCTTCTGGGCAGACAGATGCGATTCGCCCTTGAAGATTGGCATATCGAATCGTTCTTTCCGGAGGATTAGACGCGATAGCGAACAAGATGATCGGGTAGACGTCGCGGATGGACCCGTCGCTAAGTTTGTGCGCTGCCCTGCTTGTTCCTCTAGTCTTCGGGCCATCCTTCATCTTCGCGACGGTCGAAGAGTAGTCCGTCGACGCCGCTGTGCGCGTGCAAACCCGTTCAACCAGCGAAAGATCACCTGAAAGCTGGGTGGGTGTATCTTGTCGTTCATAGATGCCGGCTTCGAAGCATAGGTTTAAGCAGAGTGATTGCATCAATTGGGGAGAGCCAGCGGCTTCGTCGGCAAGCGCTGATAGAACAGCATCGGTCACCTGAACGCACAAAGCCTCAAAGCCGCGGTCCGCAATCTTCCGCAACTCCGCTGAATCCCAGTAGTCGAAGTCGATGCTAAATATTCGGCCGCGAAGGTCAGCGTTGCCACGAAGGACATCATCTGAATGGTAGGGAACCGATGCGGTGATAAACGTAACTTCTCCTCGCACCGCTTCCTTGATTTCCTGGGATATCCGCGTCTGAACATCCCTTTGGATATAGTGAAAGTCGTCAATGAAAACGACGAACTCTGTCTTGCCTAGCTCATCAATTAGCAGGTTGAGATAGTCGGGGATGTATTCCTGACTTTTTGTGTCAGTCTTCCCAAACGTTCCGGATGCAGCCCCCTCCGCCTTAGCAAACATTGGAACCCCCATCTCTGCCTTGCCGCTGAGCGTTCCAGAGGCCGCAGTAGCCGATGCTTCGGTGACCTTGTTGGGAGTACCAATTAGGTCGAACACTCGATCCCATAACTTCTTTGAGGAGTCGACACCAGCTCCGGTCACCTGGAGAAGGCGATCACGGCCGATCGTCTTCTCTATGAAGACAGTCTTGCCAGCCTTAGATGGCCCAGAAAGGGAGATGACTCCTGCGCCTGACAGCAGTGCCTCCCTGAGGTATTTGGTCTTGTCCTTTAGGTGATCATCAATGAATGTCACCTCAGGTAGCTTGTTCGGTGTGAAGACGTCAGTGACTTTCATCGTACGACTCTTGAAATTGAGATTTCGGATGCGCTCGAATATGCCACGGGATACCGAACTTGTTCAAACCGGCAAGCCCATCAACTGGTCCACTGTTGCCCCTAGGGCAGTCAGTGCCGTTTTGAAATGCGACCGACTGCTCTAGGTCGAGGGCGTAAGTTCGACCCTTCGTGCAGCGGACATCCGGTCACAAGTCGTCGGGGCAACCTCTAGGCTACAACGCGGGATGACTAGACACCTATGTATGCCTGCCAGTGACACTGCTATGCCGCTGGTTTTGTAGTTGACGGCTTCGTACCAACCACCGTAATCGCAACTCCCAGGCAGGAACACCTTGCGTTTGAGCGATTGGGGCAAATCCACCTGTTTCCGCTGGTAACCTTACGGTCCAGAACGCGAAACCACGACGAAAGGGATGGCATGGCCGACAAACGCCAGGAACAACTCGAACAACTCTTGCTGGGCCTGTTGCCGCTGGACGGCAGCACCTTGGGCAACGGCCAGTTGCTGACCCGCTGGACCCAAGCCGCCGCCTCAGCTGGCGAAGCCGTGACCGAAGCCGACTTCGCCAACGTGCGCGAGGCCTTGCTGGCCCGCCAGATGGTGGTCAAAGGCAAGGGGCGTGGTGGCTCCACCGCCCGTGCATCGGCCGCCGCGCCGGGCAGTGATGCGTTTGCCCTGCAGGTGGAAGCGCCTGTGGAAGGCGGCGACGAACCCGCCGCAACACCGCGCAAAGCCAAGCGCGCCAAACCAAGGATCACCGCAGCCGACGAGGGGGCGGCCCAGGTCATCAGCTACCGCCACACCGACAAGCGCAAGAACAACCCGGAGGTTGGGTTGGTCAACGAAGCGAGTGACCCGCAGCAGCCGAAGAAGGAGTGGGCCTACAGCCCGCACCTGGACCCGGTGCTGAACTTCGATTCCAGCCGCGCTGAGCTGGAGAACCTGGTGGTGGATGCCCTGAGCGGTGGTCTGGCGCACGACGCTCAGCAACAGGGCGAAGTGCTGGCCTGGCTGGACCACGCGCTGGCCGGGGGCGACGCCGCCGCCATGCGCGAGGTCATCACCAACTTGCGCGAACGGCTGGTGAAGCAAAAGGCCGACCGGCCCGAGCGCAAGGCGCTGGAGGAGATCCAGCGCCGCGGCGCGCCTTACCTGCAATGGGCTGGCAAGGCCGAGCGCACCAGCTTCGAGGTGGACACCGTCAGCCTGCACGTGCACGAGCGCATCGACCCGATGAGCATCCTCTCCGCGGTGCGCAAGGGCGGCCCGGGCGAGAAGAGCGCGAAGCCGGCCGACGAAGCCAAGATGCGCCAGGCCAGTCTGTTCGAGGCGCCGTTCGAGAACCTGCCCCTGCGTGACGCGGTGGACTTCTACCGCCACGACAAGGGCTGGGCCAACCGTCTGGTCAGCGGTGACAGCCTGCTGGTGATGAATAGCCTGCTGGTGAAGGAAGGCATGGCCGGCCAGGTGCAGATGGTCTACATCGACCCGCCCTACGGCATCAAGTACGGCAGCAACTTCCAGCCCTTTGTGGGCAAGCGCGACGTCAAGGACAAGAGCGACGCCGACTTGACCCAAGAGCCCGAAATGATCAAGGCGTTTCGGGATACGTGGGAGCTTGGGATCCACTCCTACCTGAGTTATTTGCGGGATCGTGTAACGCTGAGTCATCAGATGCTCACTGAATCCGGGAGCATCTTTATCCAGATATCAGATGAGAACGAACATCTCGTCCGCACTCTGCTCGACGAGGTCTTCGGAGTCGAAAACTACGTATCGACCATCCGTTTCAAGAAGTCCACGGCGACGTCCTCTGGTCTATTGCCAACATCGTCTGACTTGTTGATTTGGTATGCGCGAGATCGGAATTCCGTCAAGTATCGGCAGCTGTTTTGGGAGAAGTCCAACGACCTGGCAAGCTACGTGATGGTGGAACACCGATCCTCCGGGCGGATGCGGCGCATGACACGGGCGGAGCAGCAAGACTGGAACAGTCTGAAGGACTGGCGTGTGTTTTCCGCGCAGAACCTCAGGTCACAGGGCGTTCGAGCCAACACTACAGGTAGCTTTGTTCACCAAGACGTCAGTTATTACTCCGGAGACAACCACAATTGGAAAACGCACGCAACGGGGCTTCGTAGGCTTTCTGTCGCCAATCGCTTGTCGGCATCGTCCGCGTTACCAAACTACAAGCGCTTTGTCGACGACTTTCCCGTCTATCCCGTTACCGACGACTGGGCGGACACGGCAATTGCTGGTTTCTCTAGCGAGGACAAGGTGTATGTAGTCCAGACCGCCGAGAAGGTCTTGGAGCGTTGCATCTTGATGACCACAGATCCCGGGGACCTTGTCCTTGACCCCACTTGCGGTTCGGGTACCACGTCGATCGCGGCTGAGAGGACCGGCCGCCGCTGGATCACTTGCGACACCTCACGCGTCGCCGTCACCCTGGCCAAGCAGCGCCTGATGACCGCCAGCTATGACTACTTCGAGCTGGCCTATCCGCACGAAGGTCTGAAGGGGGGCTTCATCTACAAGACGGTGCCCCACATCACGCTGAAGTCGATCGCTAACAACGCCGAAATCGATTCGATCTACGAGCGGCTGCACCCGGCCATCGAAGCAGCCCTGGCGGCGCTGAACAACGCGTTCGCGCAGCACGTGCCGTTGGACTCGCTGACGGTGACAGAGGGTGTACGCAAGGGGCAGAAGCTCAAGCTCGGCACGAAGGGCGTGGCGCTGCACGAATGGGAAGTGCCGTTCCCAGGCGACGACGGCGCGCTGCCCTCGGGGTGGCCGCCCGGCCTGCGCGAGCCCTTCGATGCCTTCCACGCCGCCCGACAGCGCATGCAGGCAGAGATGGACCGCTCCATTGCCGCCAATGCCGAGAACGAAACGCTGTACGACCAGCCCGAGAAGAGCAAGACCAAGCTGCGCATCACTGGCCCGTTCACGGTCGAGGCCGTGCCCTTCCCGACCGTGTTGAGCCTGGAAGCCGCCGAGGGCGGCGCATCGGCCACGCCCACCGAGGACCAGGCCTACCAGACCAGCATCGCCCGCAGCGGCGAGAGCAACCGCCAGCAGCAGTGGCGCGATGAACTGCTGAAGACCGGCATCCGCGGCAAGGGCGGGCAGAAGCTGGAATTCGCCGAGCTGGAGGTGATGGCCGGCACCACCTGCCTGCACGCCACGGGCACGTTGGCCGAGACAGGCGAGCGGGTGGTGGTCAGCTTCGGCCCCGAGCATGGCGCGCTGGAGCAGCGCCAGGTGGAGCACGCGCTGAACGAGGCGGGCGAGCTGTTCCCGCGGCCGAAGATGATCGTGTTCTGCGCCTTCACCTTCGACCCGGAAGCGGCCAAGGACATCGACGCGCTGAAGGGCATCACCGCGCTGAAGGCGCAGATGAACACCGACCTGCTGACCGAGGACCTGAAGAAGGCCCGCAGCAGCAACCAAAGCTTCTGGCTGATGGGTCAGCCCGACGTGACGTTGACGCAGACGGCCGACGGCCTGTGGCAAGTGGAGGTCAACGGCTTCGACTATTTCGACACCGTCAAGGGCGAGCTGATCTCGGGCGGCAAGGGCAAGATCGCCATGTGGAGTCTGGACACCGACTACGACGGGCGCAGCCTGTTCCCGCATCAGGTGTTCTTCCCCATGGCCGGCAAGGACGAGGGCTGGAAGAGGCTGAAGAAGACGATCCGCGCCGAGCTGGATGAGTCCATGCTCGACCAGTTCCACGGCACCGTGTCGCTGCCCTTCGAGGCCGGCAAGCACGCCAAGGCGGCGGTCAAGATCGTCGATGACCGCGGCATCGAGTCGCTGAAGATCCTGCCGCTGGTTAAGGGGGCGGCATGACGTGGCAGGACTGGGCCACGTTGGGTGGCGGTGTCGGCGGCGTGTTCACCGCGGTGGCTGCCGTGGTCGCGGCATGGCAGTTGTGGTTGATGCACCAGCAGGGGACGACCAGCTTTGAAGACGCGCTGGTGCGCGAGTACCGCGAACTGGCCTCCACATTGCCGCTGCCTGCGCTGCTGGGTGAGACACTGAGTGATGAACTGCACCGCGAGAAGCTGGACGAGTTCTATCGCTACTTCGACCTGTGCAACAGCCAGATATTTCTGCACGACCAGCAGCGCATCAGCAACGAAACGTGGGCGTTCTGGGAGGAGGGCATTCGCTCCAACCTGAAACGGCCCGCCTTTGCCCGCGCATGGAGCGAGATTGCCGCTCGCGCAAACGGGGACTTTGCCGAGTTGCGGCGGTTGTGTCCGCCTGCTCCGTTCAAGCAAACGGAGGCATCGGCATGAAACGGCCTGGCAACGTCATCATCAACTCGCCCTTCGTTGTCCCGCAGCGCCACTGGCAGCAGCAGAACGACGGCACCCTGGCGCTGATCGAGGGCCGCCGGCCGGCCAGCTACGAGATCTACGACGTCCGCAATAACACGCGGCGCGTGGAGGTGCTGGAGCAGGTCAACGAGATCCGCAGTCGCGTCGATGCCTGGCGCGCCGATGACTACCCCGGCGTGACGGCCGTGACGCGCCAGCTGCTGGAGCACTGGCGCGACCAGACGGCCGGCGTGCGCACCAATTCTTTTTACTACTGCCAGCTGGAGGCGGTGGAGACGCAGATCTGGTGGGTGGAGGCTGCGGCTTCGTACAGGCAAGGCGTGTTCCTGGAGGGCGATGGCGGCCCGTTCGAGCGCGTCTGCAACAAGATGGCCACTGGCTCGGGTAAGACCGCGGTGATGGCCATGCTCATCACCTGGCAGGTGCTCAACGCCGTCACCTACCCGAAGCGCCACAAGGACTTCTCGCGCGCCATCTTCATCGTGGCGCCGGGCCTGACGGTCAAGGGCCGGCTGAAGGTGCTGTACCCGGGTGAGCCGGGCAATGCCTACGACGAGTTCGCCACCCGCCCATCGGACGCGCTGCGCAGCAAGCTCAACCAGGCCGAGATCCTGGTCGAGAACTGGCACACCCTGATGCCGTTGAAGGAACCCGACCGCTCGGTGGTGAAGAAGGGCAAGGAGCCCGACGAGGTCTTTACCAAGCGGGTGCTGGGCAAGCTTGCTCAGTTCAAGGACATCGTCGTCATCAACGACGAGGCCCACCACGCTTACCGCAAGCCGGCCGACATCAAGATCAGCAAGGCGCAGGCCGCTGAACTGGGCATCGACCTGGACGAGGCCACGCGGTGGATCGAGGGTCTGGACCGCATCCACAAGACGCGCCGCATCCAGCGCTGCTTCGACCTGTCGGCCACGCCCTTCGCCCCCACCGGCAAGGCCAACGCCGAGGAAGGCCTGTTCACCTGGGTGGTGAGCGATTTCGGCCTGAATGACGCCATCGAAGCCGGCCTGGTCAAGACGCCGCGGGTGGTGGTGCGCGATGACGCGCTGCCGAACGCGCAGACCTATCGGTCCAAGCTCTATCACCTGTACCGCGAGCCCGAGGTACAGGAAGACTTGAACCGCCGCGGCGCCGAGCCGCACGAGGCGCTGCCCAAGCTGGTGCAGGACGCGTACACGCTGCTGGGTGCCGACTGGCGCGCTGCGTTGCTGGACTGGCGCGCGGCGGGCCACGCTTCACCCCCGGTGATGCTTACCGTCTGCAACCGCGTGGAGACGGCAGCGCGCATTGAGCACTACCTGAACCATGGCGACGCACACTGGGAAGAGTTGAAAGCACCCGCTCGCACCTTGCGGGTGGACTCGCGGGTGCTGGAAAAGGCCGAGATCGGCGAGAAGGCGAGCGGGGAAAGCCTTTTCAAGGCGCGGTTGGCATCGCTTTTGAAGGTGCTGCAACTGCCTGAGGACCTGGCCGACAAGCTCGACGCGGCGAAGAAGGACGGCGAGAAGCTCAAGCTGTTGGCAAGCCACATCAGCCTGAAGCCCGAGGCACGTAAGCGATTCGACGAGCAGCAACCCGATGACCAGCTGGCGATCTTGATCCAGGCCGCGCCGATCGACGCAACAGTGAAGGACTACCTGCTGGGCGCGACCGAGTACGTCAACCGCCTGCGCGAGATCGTGAAGGCGGCGAAGCTGCCCAAGGATCGCGAGGAGCGGCTGCTCGCGCTCGACAAGGAAGACCTGCTGCGCGCCATCGTGGACAGCGTGGGCAAGCAGGGCCAGGCCGGCCAGGGGCTGCAGAGCGTCATCTCGGTGGCGATGCTGTCTGAAGGCTGGGACGCGAAGAACGTCACCCACATCATGGGCCTGCGGGCCTTCACCAGCCAGCTGCTGTGCGAGCAGGTGATCGGCCGCGGCCTGCGCCGCGTGGGTTATGACCGCGACGAGAACGGCCTGTTTGTGCCAGAGTACGTCAACGTCTTCGGCGTGCCGCTGTCGGTGTTCGTCGATGCCGACGACGGTGGGACGCCGCCACCACCACCCAAGCCCAGCACGCAGATCGAGTCGCTGCCCTCACGCAATGAGTTGGAGGTGCGCTGGCCCAACCTGCTGCGCGTGGACGTGGTGGTCAAGCCAACGCTGGCCGTGGCGTGGAGCACGGTACCCCAGTTGCGCCTGGAGCCCGCCCTTACCCCGATCAGCGCCGAGCTGGCGCCGGCCGTGGGCGGGGCGACCGACCTGGGCAAGACGACGAGCATCGACCTGGAGAAGCTACCCGAGGACTTCCGCGCGCAGCGCATCATCTTCCAGGCCGCGCGCAAGGCATTCGACCAGATGAGCGGGCGCTTCAAAGGCAACCGCGAGTACCTGGTCTTCCAGCTGATCCGCCTCGTCGAGCAGTTCATCAGCCCGGCCGCGAACAAGCTGGACATCCCGAGCCTGTTCCACAGCGACGGCTTGCGCCGCCGCATCCTGATCGCGCTGAACGCCGACCTTGTCGTGCAGCACCTGATCAAGCACGTGGAGCAGCAGAACGTCGCCAGCATCGAGCCTGTGTTCGACCCCGAGCAGCCGATCGGCTCGACCCGCGCC